>MDTE01151392.1_pt1 | contig 12040 bp, 12 predicted proteins | sample 811231 | NCBI WGS metagenome assembly MDTE01 (sample SAMN05326651, study PRJNA326480) | marine metagenome | isolation source: seawater | place: Indian Ocean: Red Sea | collected 2010
AGCTACGTGACTGGGCAGGTGATCTACATCGATGGTGGCCGCCTGGGACTCAATTACACTGTGCCGGTGCCCGAGTAAGCCGTCCGTGCCCTCTAGATCTTTGCAATGAGGCCCAATCGACGACCACGGCCAAGTCAGCGCCAGTTTGTGTGATGAATCTTTCAACGAGTCGCTGAGATTTGGTTAAAATGCCCCTCATGACTGTAGAGCTATCAGCCCCAACCGACGACATGCACACTGCCAAGTTCCATATTGGCCAGATTGTGCGTCACCGCGTGTACCCGTTCCGCGGAGTCATTTTCGATGTGGATGCGGTGTTCTCCAACACCGAGGAGTGGTGGCTCGCCATCCCGGAGCAGCTGAGACCGCGTAAGGACCAGCCTTACTATCACTTGTTCGCGGAAAACGACGACGGCCCCTACATCGCCTACGTGTCCGAGCAGAATCTGCTCATCGACGACACCGGCAGCCCGGTCTCACACCCTCAGATAGACGACATTTTCGTCGGGCTCGAGGGCGGCAAGTATCTGATGCGGGTCGACCAGGCCCACTAAATCCACGCCGCTGGCTCTAGCGGCGTGGCGCAAACCCAGGCAGTGTCCGCGGGAAACGGTGCACATACTCCTCTTGCCACCGTGTCTCTATGGCCCCGGGTCTAACACGTCGTACCTCGGCGATGGCGTCACCCGGCGCCGTGCCAAACTCGGCCAGGATTCGAGCCGCTAGGGTGCCGGTCCGGCCGAGTCCAGCATGACAATGGATAGCGACTCCAGCCCCGTCGCGCAACTGTTGCCGAACCCAATCGCCCTCATGGGCCCAGGCTTGTTCGAACTCTGGCCCGGGAACGCCCCGGTCAACGATCGGAAAGTGCAGCCACCATAGTCGAAGCTGGCGCAGCAATAACGGCAACTCGCGGAGCTCCAGAGCGGCAAACTCCGAGTGTTCGACCAGTGTAATTACGCCATCCACCCCGGCACCACGAGCCAACTTGAGGTCGTGAGCGATCCGGGCCCGCGCGGGTGGTTTGCCGACCATAAAATGATTCTTGCCCGGGCTTGCCATCAGATAGAGGCTGCCGCGTCCACCCGGCAGCGCCAGAACGTGACCCGACATCAGTCGATCAGTGCCTGGTAGGTCAACACCCGAAGCTCTCGTCGAATCGGGTAAGTGCTCGACGGCGAAAGCTGGGTCATGAACACCACGGTCATGCGTTCGCTCGGATCTATCCAGAATGCCGTGCTCGCCATTCCACCCCAGTGATACTCACCGGCGGTACCAATGACATCAGCTCTGGTTGGGTCCAGGGTCACCGCGAAGCCAAGACCGAATCCAACACCCGCAAAGCTGGTCTCGTTGAATGACGCCTGCCCCATGTCGGTGAGGTCACCTGCAAGATGATTGCAGGTCATATAGTCGACCGTCTTGCGGCCCAACAGTCGAACCCCGTCGAGCTCGCCACGGTTTAACAACATCTGAGTGAAACGGTGATAGTCAGCAAGTGTCGACAACAGACCACCACCGCCGGAGTAACAGTTGACAACCCGCGCGTAGCTGCTTTCGTCGAAGGCATCTATGCGTTGCAACCCACCGAGTTCGTGCGCGGGTTGATAGAGAGAGGTGAATCGATGCTGCTGCTCAGGCGGCAACGCAAAGCCAGTGTCCCCCATGGCCAGAGGCTCGAGCACATGGCGACGCAGAAACTCATCGAATCGCTGCCCCGACGCCCGTTCCACCAGCAAACCCAACACGTCGGTCGACACCCCGTAGTTCCAGCGCTCACCCGGGTGATGCACCAGCGGCACCGTGGCCAGCCTCTCGACAACCTCGGTCAACGTTCCCGACCGGGGACCGAAGTCGAGCTTGTGTTGCTGGTAGAGACGAGTCACCGGGGCGAGCTCGCCAAAGCTGTAGCTGAACCCAGCGGTGTGCATGAGCAAGTGCTTGACGGTTATCGGCGACCGGGCGGGCTCGGTGCGCAAACCTCGTCCATCGGCAGCGACAAACACGCGCATGGACTCGACCTCCGGTATGAAACCCTGTACGGGGTCGTCGAGCTGAAACAGACCCTGCTCATAGAGCATCATCACCGCAACCGATGTGATGGCCTTGCTCATCGAGTAGATTCTGAAAATACTGTCAGGCGCAATCGGCCGCGCGGACTCGACGTCAGCAAACCCGGCGTGATGCCGGTAAACCGGCTCTCCGTCGCGGGTCACCAGCACCAGCGCATTGGGCAGCCGTCCGGACTCGACGTAGGACTCGAGCCATGGAGCTATCCGCGCCAGGCGCTTTGCACAAAATCCATGCCGCTCTGGCTCGACGTTCACCTGCACCATGATGACGGCGTTATCCCGGTTGAATGATGGAGCGCAATGTTACCCCAGGGACGGTTGTTTCACAGGTTTCGTGGAAATTGAAGCTTAATGTTAATCATTTGACACAACTTATTGTTATATCGCCTATAGTGCATAAGTTTTGAGTCATTCTTCGAGGATGTGGTGGTTCAACACTCGAGCGTCAGGGCCAAACTCGGGTTTTTCCGGCTGTCAGGGATCATTGTTGCCCTGCTCGTCAGCGCCTGCGTCTCAGCCAACGACTCCGCACGATTGCCTTATCCGGTGCAAAGAGCACTGCTGAATTTCAAGATCCCTGAGCACACCTTGAGTGTCTACATTCAGGAAGTCGGCAGTACCCAGCCACTGCTGAATGTGGCCGCTGCGGTGCCCCGGAATCCAGCCTCAGTGATCAAGCTGGTCACCACCTTCGTCGCGCTCGCGGAGCTCGGCCCGGCGTTCCGCTGGAAAACCACGGCATCGGCGACCGCGCGACTGCGTGACGGCCATCTCGAGGGTGATCTGTATCTTCGCGGTGGCGGCGATCCCTATCTGGTGACGGAACGGCTGTGGAAATTCTTGTTCGAGTTACGTCAGACCGGTGTGAAACACATCGCCGGTGATCTGGTCATCGACAACAGCTACTTCGACGCACCGCCAGGCGATCGTGGCGCTTTCGACGGTCGGCCTCACCGACCTTACAACGTCGAGCCCCAGGCGACACTGGTCAACTTTGGTGTCACTCGATTCTGGCTGGTGCCCAATGCCGGCATCAACAGTGTCTCCGTCGAGATTGACCCACCGTCCACGACTTTACGCGTCGACAATGACATCGTCGCCACCAGTGACAAGTGCGGCAGCGGTCCAACGAAGCTTTCATTTCGTGTTATCGACACCGAAAACGGCGGCCATGTTCGGTTCCAAGGTCCCTATCCACTTGCGTGCGGTCGCTACTCATTGACCCGCGCCGTGTCGCAAGGTCCGGCGCAGTTCTTTGGCAGCTTCAAGGCGCTCTGGCTCGGCTTGGGCGGCAGCATCGACGGGGGTGTACGGCTGGGCGAGGTGCCAGCGAATGCTCGAAAACTGCACAGCTTCAAGTCCCCACCTTTGGGTGAAGTGGTTCGCATCATCAACAAATACAGCAACAACGTCATGACCCGACACTTGTTGCTGACCCTCGACGCGGAACATGAACCACCGGGAACAGTCGAAGGGGGGCGGCATCGCATTGCGCAGTGGCTTGCGAGTAACGGACTCGATCTGCCGGAGCTGGTAGTCGACAACGGCGCAGGGCTGTCGCGTGAGACCCGTATCACCGCACGCGGTCTTGCCAGGCTGCTGCTGCACGCGCATGGCTCTCCTTTGATGCCGGAGTTGATCGCCTCTCTGCCAATGTCAGCGGTCGATGGAACCTTGGAAAAGCGCTTCGAAGACCACCCCATTGCCAGGAGTCTTCACGTCAAGACCGGAACTATCGATGATGTCCGCGCAATAGCCGGGTACTTGGCGATGCCCGATGGCCGCATGTTCGTGATTGTGAGCTTGCACAATCATCCAGGTATCCAATATGGCACCGGCACCGCCGTCCAGGATGTGTTGCTCGAGTGGCTTTACACGCAATGACACCGCGGTGCCTGGGCCGTGGCGGGATGATGCTGGTGCCATCATCCATGCAGGCGCTCTACAGCAGAGACCAAAACCTGCTCGAGACTGAGTTCGAGTACTTGGAGAAGGTGCTGCCCGAAGACATTCGCCAGGCGTTGTGGCGGCACGTCGGTGCCAGTAGACCGCGATCCCCGAAGAGACGAACCGAGCAAACCCTGGAGGGTGAGCTCAAACGCGGCAGCGCGCCGAACCGACCGGCGAAGAGGCTTTGTCCCGGTGAAAGTAACCGTTAAGCTACCCTGATGAACACAGACGGTCCCACACCCGTCGGTCCAGTCAGTGGCACCATTGTGCCGCGTTACGCCGGCCCCTCGACATTCGCCAGACTGCCCGAACTGCGAGACGTCCCGCACTGCGATATCGCCGTTGTCGGCATACCGTTTGACTCTGGCACCAGCTACCGGCCCGGAGCACGCTTCGGACCTATGAGCATTCGCCAGGCTTCACGCCATTTGCGCACCAACTTTCACCCGGTGCACGAGACTGAGCCCTTCGTCGAGCAGCAAGTGGCCGACGCCGGCGATGTAGCCTGCAACCCGTACAACATCGAAGAGGCCATCCAGCAGATCCAGACCGCGGCTACCGACTTGCTCGGCAAAGTGCGTGGCATTGTCAGTCTGGGTGGCGACCACACCATCGCGGTGCCCCTGCTGCGCGCCGTAAATCATCACATCGGCCCGGTGGCGCTGGTTCATTTTGATGCTCATCTGGACACCTGGGACACCTACTTCGGTGCCCCGTACACACATGGCACGCCCTTTCGCCGTGCGGCCGAGGAAGGTTTGTTCCTGGATGACGCGTCCATGCACGTTGGAATCCGTGGCCCTCTGTACAGCCGCGATGATCTGATCCGCGACGAGGAACTCGGTTTCAAGGTTATCCATTGCGACGAGTTTCAAACCCACGGGATCGACCATATCGTGAAGCGCATCCGGGACCGAGTTGGGAGCCATCCGTTGTACTTGTCCATCGACATCGATGTGCTGGATCCGGCACATGCGCCTGGTACGGGTACACCGGAGATTGCCGGCATGAGCAGCCGTGAAATGGTCAACGTGCTGCGCGGCCTGGCCGGTCTGGACCTGGTATCAGCCGACATTGTCGAGGTTGCTCCGGCCTACGATCACGCCGAAGTCACCTCGCTGGCAGCGGCGACCATCGCCTATGAACTCACCAATTTGTTCTTGAAGAAACCAAAGCCCAGAGCCATTCCAGACTGACGTCAGCAGGCATCGAGCCGGATTCGAGAGGGGTTTCTCAACCAGCTTAGAAGGGTGGTGCGCTCAGCAAACCGCCGTCCACCAGCAGATTCGCGCCAGTCACCCATCGGGCTGCCGGGGAGGCCAGAAACAGACACGCGTCGGCGACGTCCACAGGTGTGCCAAGTGTCGACAGCGGCGCCCTCGCCAGGTAGCGCTCGACGCCCTCGGGCCAGGCCTCGGCCAGACCGGGTCTTTCGATCAATCCGGGGGAAACAGCGTTGACACGCACGCCGCACGCACCAAGTGCCTGGGCGGCGGCCCGGGTATGCATCAACACGCCCGCCTTCGCCGCTGCATAATGCGCGTGCAGCTCACCAGGCTGCAGACCTTCAATACTGGCGACATTGACGATGCTGCCAGCCCCCTGGTCGCACATATGCCGCCCTGCAACCTGTGTGCACAGTTGCACCGAGGTCAGCGTGGTGTCGATCACCTGACGCCAGTCAGTCGCGCTCATGTCCAGCAGGCCGGCATTGGGATACACCGCGGCATTGTTTATCCAGACTTCGATGGGACTCATAGATGCCTCGAGTGTGCGCATGAGCCCCTCTACCTCAGTCTCGATGTCGAGTGCGGCCTGCAACATCAAGCACTCGGTACCTCGTGATCTCAAGTCATCGCACAGTTGCTCGGCGCCGGTCCGGTCGCGGTGATAGTGGACCGCCAGGCGCGCCCCGGCTTCCGCAAAACGACGCGCGATACCCGTGCCAATAGATCCGGAAGCGCCGGTCACAACAACCGTACAGCCCCTAAAGTCAAGCAATTGGTCAACAGGTGTGGTCACGTTGTGTCGATTCCGGAATAGCAGTCCGAGGTGAATCGTGGGGTGCAGACACACAGGAATTCGAGAACCCGGTCCCCGGTGTTGGTGACTCTCTGACGGACACCTGCCGGTATCAGTACCACGTCGCCGCTACCAATGTCGCGCGCATCGTGCTTCCCGACCTCCACCCGACCGCTGCCCTGGGTCACGACATATCGCTCATCGACACTCAGGACGTGCCACGCCGTAGTCATCCCGGGAAGCACTGTTGCACGCGCCAGAGACACCGCCTCGTCATGCGAATCGTTCCACAACTCGGTGATGAAGCAACGCTCCTCGGTTTCAGTTGCGACGCCGCGAGCCGCCTCCACGATGCCAAATTCCATAGTCGACTCCCGATCGTGCGCCCGACGGCGCTAATGTTTCACCTCAAACCAAGGTCCCGATCTTGCCCACGGCCCCCGGCCGACGGTACGATCTGGCGCTGCCTACCGGATCGATGGTCGGTCCGGGCTAAAGACTACAACGATAACAGGCCGTCGCGGCGTATCCAGCTTGGCTCAGACGAGGAACAACCCTCAGTAAACCGGTAGTCACGGTCGGCGGCGCGCTGTAATCAGAACCAAAGCCGTGGAGGTGGGGGCCATGACGGTCCAGGAAAACCAATCTTCGTCGCCCGACAGGGGCATGAGATCCATCAATGACCCAGCTGAACGACTGGTCCGCGACTTGCTCGCAGACATCGACGTCGAGGTCGGCGGCTCGCGTCCATTCGATATTCAGGTCCATGACCAACGTTTCTACAAGCGGGTGCTCGCCGAAGGTTCACTGGGCTTCGGCGAGTCCTTCATGGACGGCTGGTGGGACAGTGGTGACATGGCTGAGCTCATAGCGAGGATTGCCTCGGGTGGGCTGGAGTCAAAGATTCGCCGTTCTCCAAAAGCAGTCTGGGAGGTGGTAAAAGCTCGGCTGTTCAATCTGCAGTCACGTTCTCGCTCGTCCATCGTAGGTCAAGATCACTACGATCAAACCCTCGAAGCTTATCGGTGCATGACCGACCAATGGATCACCTTGAGCTGTGGTTACTGGAAAAACGCAACCACACTCGATGAAGCGCAGACTGGCAAGCTCGACTTGATTTGCCGGAAGATCGGCGTAAAGGAAGGTGATCGCGTGCTCGACATCGGCTGTGGCTTTGGCTCATTTGCCAAGTACGCCTCGAGCACCTATGGCTGTGAAGTTGTCGGCATCAACATTTCTCCCGATCAGGCCAAACAGGCGCGAAAGGCCTGCGAAGGTCTGCCGGTCACCATAATCAACTGTGATTATCGTGACGTCGAGACCTACACCCGCGATGGCAACTTCGACAAGGGCATGTCTGCCGGCATGTTCGAGCACGTCGGCTACAAGAACCTCGATGCCTACTTCAATGCGGTCGACACGGTTCTCAAAGACAACGGGATCTTCTGTCTACACACCTGTGGCTCCAGTTACTCGACGACGCACAATGATCCCTGGTTCGACAAGTACATTTTCATGAACGGCATGCTGCCTTCCATCAAGCAAATCGGCACCGCCATCGAGCACCGATTCGTAATGGAGGATTGGCATAACTTTGGGTACGACTACTCCCTGACACTGCGCGCCTGGTACGACAACTTTCACAACAACTGGACTGGTCCAAAGGAAGACGAGTTCTACCGCATGTGGAAGTACTATCTGCTCGCTTGTGCCGGCTGGTTTCAGTCGCGCTACGCCCAGCTCTGGCAGGTCGTGCTTTCCAAGAAAGGCGTCCCGGGCGGGTACACCACGGTACGATAAAGAGCACTGAATGAACGCAGAGTCTACGGTACGCAAGTACTTCAACGCCGCTGGCATCGTGGTCAACGGCTCGCAACCCGGTGACATCCAGGTCAAGAACCCGGGGTTCTATCAACGGGTCATGTCGGGTGGCTCCCTCGGTCTGGGTGAGTCCTACATGGATGAGTGGTGGGACGTAGAGAATCTCGAGGAGTTCCTCTACAAGTTGATTGTATGGCGCAATGAGAACTACAACTCACCGGCGCTGCGCTGGACCAGGCTGTGGTTCGACACCAAGCGCGTGCTGTTCAATCTGCAAACGCCGCTGCGCTCAAAAGAGGTCATCGACACCCACTATGACCTGTCACCAGAGCTGTTTCAGGACATGCTCGGTGAAACCATGGCCTACTCCTGCGCCTACTGGAAAGGCGCGAACTCTCTGGACCAGGCGCAGCGCAACAAGTTCGACTTGATCTGCCGAAAGCTCGAACTCAAAGAATCGGATCGAGTGCTCGACCTCGGCTGCGGTTTTGGATCATTTTCCCGGTACGCGGCGGAGAACTACGGCTGCACCATGGTTGCAGTAACACTGTCAGCCAATCAGGCCGCGTATGCGCGCGAGTTCTGCAAGGGCCTGCCGGTAGAGGTCCATGTAACCGACTACCGAAACACCTCCCAGTACACCGATGGCAAGCCGTTCGACAAAGTAGCGTCGATTGCAATGTTCGAGGCCATCGGCCGCAAGAACTTCCGTGGCTACATGGAACTGGTGGACCGGGTGCTGCCCGAGAAAGGTCTATGGTTGCTGCACACCATCGGCGATGAAATCTGCTCTTCTGATCCATGGCTAGAGAAATACATCTTTCCCAACGGCGAGCTGCCCACGACCGAACAAATCTCCATCGCTATCAAGAATTTGTTCGACCTCGAGGATTTCCACAACTTTGGTCTCGACTACCGACGCACGCTGGCGGAATGGGAAGCCAATTTCCGCGGCAATTGGGAAATCATCAAGGCCCGTAACGCGAAAATGTTCGACACCCGGTTCTTCCGGATGTGGATCTACTACCTGAACGCCTGTCAGGCCGCCTTCCGATCACGAAACATGCTGCTGTGGCACTTCGTGATGTCCAAGGGATATCTATCAATGGGCTACGAATCAGTACGTTAGCGCTCTCGCGGATTGATCTCACGCACTGATTCTACGAACTGCGCAATCTCCGATTTATCGTGATTGAGGGCTCGCCGTTCGGTTGAGGCCGCTGATGCGCGAGACTGGCGCCGTGCCGTCGGTCTACCCGTGGCCTGATTGGCCTCGGCACAAAGCCACCGCCGCAGTTGGGATCCACGCTGTAAACCGTCTCATGGACACAGCTTGCGCAAAATGTGCACTTGTAAGAGCTTCGGCCTGAAAGCTGAACTCAATCGCACCGCAATGACAGCGGCCCTGGAACTCTTGCATGGCATTACTCACTCGATGTGCCTTCACGACAACGCCGAAGCGCCAGACTAGAAATTCACCCTGAACTCGATTCCGTGATTTTCGAAACCGAGACGCTCGTAGAGTTCGTGAACCTTCGGTCGCGACCGACGACTTGTTGCTATGAGCTTGTAGCAGTTGAACTCGCGAGCGGCGGCGATAACTTCTTCTACCAAGCTCGTGCCAAGTCCTTCACCACGCAAGGACTCGTCGACGTAGACGTCTTCCAACAAGCCGAACGGCTCGTCGTGCAGATCGTTGCACATGACATACAGGTGTGCTCGGGCGACTTCCTTGCCGTCGCGCGCGACCGAAAACCGAACACCTTCAGCGGTCAAGTTGCGTCTGGAAATGCTCATGATGGAGCCCTCCGTGTCGACACATGAGCTGGAGCGGCAACGCCCGCATTCTGCATGAGCAGAGCTGGGGGCGACCAGTGTTCAGCCACAGGTTGTGCTCGCATGGCAGACTCGGCGGCGGATGTTTCTCCAGACACCAAGTCCACATGAACGCCCGCGGAGAATTTTGATTTATCGGAGAGGTCTTGCTCTATGGTCGTTTCCGGACGCGCCGTTCTTGTCAGCACCAGCGTGAGTGTGCCGCGGCTCGTTTCCGCGGAGACGAATCGACGTGCTGCCGTTTCTGTCACTGACAACGCCTTAAGCTGCTCGGTAATCAGCGCGTGCAACGAGGTCAGCAGCCGGCTGCCATCTTCGGGATTGTAGAAACGGTCCACGAGGCCACGGCAGTTGAAATATCCTCGATCGAGCTCCACGAAGTTGTCGATGACAATCGACTCTGTCGGGCAACTTCGTGCCAGCAAAGCAGCCTCGGCCACTCGAGCCAGCTCCACTTGTCGTGAAACTTCGTCGGTGGGTGCGCTAGTGCGGTCGAAACCGACACACGGTACATGCACCACTGCCTCGTAACCACTGCCAGCGAGACACTGCTGCACGGCTGTGTAGCCATCGACTGGAGCCACGTCCGGCCGCACACCAAACACAAATCCATCTACGGCGTCCCTCAAGGAACGCTCAGCCAGTACCCAGGCCAGCTCATCGTGCAGATCGGCATGCAATCCGTGACTGGTGGTCCAGCCTTGAACTTCGGGCCGCACCGGATTCAAAAAGACTTGAGACGGAACGCATTGACGAAGCTCGGCGAGCGCAGAAGTCATCTCCGGCCATTGACTGAACAACGCGACGATTTCCACCGCGTCCAGCGCATCGCCATGTCGCTCGAGAGCACCGCACCGAGCATCATCCGGCGCGCCAAACATGACCACGGTGAAAGTGTGCCCGAGTCCCGAAAGCTCCTCGACCCGTCGGGCCACGCGTTCGTCCAGCAAATCCGAAACAGGGATCCGGAACGCCTTGATACCCATCTCCCACAACGCTGAGAGAGGATAATCGTTGCGCACCAGCTTGCGCTCGAATATCTCCGCCGCCCACGGCGTAGCCACGTCCCCCAGGTCACACCATGGCATGCGTAAATCCAGGGTCAGAGTAGGTGCTGTGGTATTCCAGCTGTGAACACGATGCGGATGGTGATTGTTGGTACGAATCAGAAACGGGACGTGCCGATCAGCGTATACATCAATCCAGAAGAAGCCTGTTTTGGCAGGGTCAAAACGCCCCATCTCGCGCGTTGGCGTACTGCGAAAAAACTCCTGATAGTCATGACGAATGATACTCGTCGACGGCAGTACGAACTGGTGCATGCCGTTCAGATGGTTGTAGAAGAAGTTGTGAACATGACCCGCGTAATAGCCCACCACCCGGTAAGACGCGAGCATATCGAGTAACCGGGAGCGGGACGGCTCTTCGATGTTGTCGTAGTGTGCATGCTCGTCCTTGGACGACAAATAAAGCGGATAGTGCGCGAACACGAACACTCGTTTCTCCGCGTTGTCGCTGAGCTCACCCTCCAGCCACTGCCATTGCTCATGCTCTTGTTCCAAGCCCGAGTTCAACAACATGGTGTTGATGACCAGAAACAGGCAATCCTGGTACTCGAAGCTGTAGCGTTGGCGGCCGAAGTGCTGCTCGTACTGGCCGACGGCACGGTTGTTTATCGACACCTGGTCGTCGATCTGCGGTAACGCCGAATGAATTTTCTCTCCAATGTCATGATTGCCTGGAACCAGGTGGTACGGCATGGAGAAAACCTCGGACGCCTTGTGAAACGCGAGCGCGGCATCGCCGTAGTCAGATGATGTCGGTGTCGGATGGGTGATATCGCCCAGGTGGACCACGAATGCGGGCTGCATATCATTCACTCGTTGTATCAAGTCACGATACACCCGGCTTACTTTCTTGCCTGTGGCGTAGGTGCCATCGATAGCCAACCCTTCCTCATCGGTGATGTGGGTGTCGGCGATTACCGCAAAGCTGAACAGTGGTTCTGCATCGTTCGAATCACTCACTGTGGGTCTCCCGCACGTCGGCTGTGCTCACGTGTTGTGCAAAAACAAATACGACAGCTTCTGGATAGCCCTCGAGGGATATGGCTGTCATGTTGACCAAATAAACCGAGCTGGGCCTGGTCACGCCCAACACGGACACTGTTGACGCCAGAACCGGTTTCCGGCGATCAAGCAAAAGAGTCAGCGGCGTAAATTGCGACCTTGTGGCCATCGAGGTCCAGGAAGTAAGCACCGCAAAAGCTCTCTTCGCGCAATCCCGGTGCTCCTTCATCGACCCCACCCATAGCCAGCGCCTTGGCGTGAAGCCTAGCG
>MDTE01115947.1_pt1 | contig 12039 bp, 10 predicted proteins | sample 811231 | NCBI WGS metagenome assembly MDTE01 (sample SAMN05326651, study PRJNA326480) | marine metagenome | isolation source: seawater | place: Indian Ocean: Red Sea | collected 2010
GTGATGGATCGATTTAGCGATGAGGCCTTGGTCTGCAGCGGGCATGAACCTCCCGGAGTTGCCGCATCCACCTTGGGATGGAATCGTGAAAACAATCCCATTTTCTCGCTTTCATCATTCGATGATTACGTTCAATGGCAAACTGAATCAACCCAGCGACTTGGCGCAGTTTCCAAAATCAAGGTGGCCTTGCCAGCAAATATCTTCGCAGAAGTACCAGAAAATATCCCTTGGCTCAGTTAATCACTGAGCGGGTTCTCTGGCGCTGAGATGCCTTTTTCGGCCACGCTTGGTAAACTTTCCAAATCAGCAAAAGTCATGTTACGGGGTGAACGCTTGTTGACTTCAATTCGCTCTTGCATTGACATTCTGATATTGAATTGAATTTTACCTCTTGAACGTGTTAGGTCATATGATTGTGGGTCGATGTATTCAATGGCTTGTTCTTCAAATTGTCCACGTACCTTATCGCCTCTAAACATGGCGTATCCCCATTGAAATGAAACACCAACAACCGCTGCACCATAAAGTACCATCAGAACGACAGCTGAAAACAAAACGGGGTTGCCAACACGTGCTTCAAGAAGCAAATCTCTTCCGAGTAAAAACAACAGACCTACACCTACCAACGGCTTGATGTTACTTTCCAACCAGTTTTGAATTGGAATCAATTTGGCTTGACCCAAATCGGCTAATACCAAATCCGATTCCAAGGCGGTTGAAATGATACCGATGGTACCTAGAAGGATGATGTAGAGGAAACTCGAGATGATGATTTCGATAATCAGCGAATCGAGTTGGAATATCCAGTGAACGATGAGCCATGCAAATAAGCCAAGAAAAACACCCTGTGGAACCTTGTGAAATCTTACCAGGTGTTGACTTAATTCCTCACGTTTACCCTGGCTTTGGTTATGTCCTCTTGCTGGAGAGGGAATGTGAATAATTTGCATTTTGAGCCATGTCTCAAACAACTTGAGCACTCGAATCAGTATTTTTCGCTTGATGAGTAATTGCTCGAGGATAATTAAAACTGGAAATCCAATGATCATCACAGGTAAAGCCATGAAAAATGCCAATGGTAATACCAACAGGGCAGGTAACAAGAGAAAGTGAGTAATTTGCAGAGGATAGAGTAAATCTGCTTCAATGAGTCTTGCTTTTGAGGCTGTTAACTGAAGATTTTTGGCAATGTCATCCAACTCCTCTCGGAAATGTTCCACGATCATACCTGCGTGAATAATCCGATTGACGTGTTGACGATAGGTATTCTCTTCATGGGTTCTACCTACTACATAACGCCAAATCAGCCTTGCTGGCATGGCGATGAATAAGGGAACCAGCAAAAGCCCCACCGACCAGAAGAGAGTGCCCACCTCAATCTCACTCATCATGATGGCCGAATCACTCTGAACGTAAGAAGATTCATGGGCGTTCGACATTTTCTAGTCGATATGGCAAAGGTGGCGGTGACTGATGGCTTGGAAAAAAAAGGCATCACCCGACTCAAGAGAGCCAAGCATGAGGTCATTGAACTGAATGTTTCAGCAAAAGAATTGAGAGCAGGTGCTCTCAAAGATTTTGAAGCCGTGATTGTGAGAGGTGCCACAAAATTGACCAAAGAGGTCATCAAAGCATCTCCGAATTTGCGTGTGATTGCACGTGCTGGAGTTGGCGTGGATAATGTGGATTTGAAAGCCGCTAGTGATGCCGATATTGCGGTCATCAATGCACCATTGGCAAGCACGCAATCGGTGATTGAACTCACCATTTCTCATTTGCTCGCATCGGTAAGATATGTCCCGCAAGCAGACAGAGCCATGCGTGAAAAGAAATGGGCGAAAAAAGCCCTCATCGGGACAGAATTGAAGGGTAAACGACTGGGTCTAATCGGATTTGGAAGAATAGGACAAGGTGTGGGAAAAATCGCCTCAGCACTGGGCATGGAAGTACATGCATACGACCCGTACTTGTCCGAAAAAGTTGCCAAACAACATGGGGCCATTCTTCACAAGAATATCGATGTTTTATTCGAAAGGTGTACACATATTTCACTGCACTGCAATTACAGCGAACAAACGCATCATCTTGTGAACACCGAAAGGATTCAAACCATGCCAGATAAAGCACCGGATGGTGTCTTGTGTGGGAGGCATCTTGTGAACTGTGCACGAGGTGGAATTGTGGATGAGGATGCAGTTTGTGATTTATTGAAGTCGGGTGTATTGACTTCTGCGGCATTGGATGTGTTTGAACAAGAACCTCCCGATTGGTCTCACCCACTATTCGAACAGGATGGTTTTCATGGGACACCTCATATCGGAGCCTCAACACTCGAAGCCCAACAGCGGGTTGGTCTTGACATTGTAAAAGGGGTGATTTCAGCCTTGAAGGGTGAAAAACCAAAACATCAGGTCAATCGTTAATCAACGTTTGAGCATCCATCCTACAAATGCGATTTCAATCGCTACCAGCACGAAAAGGAAACCGCTTCCACCGCTGATGTGCGCCTCATAAGTTAGATCGAAGTCACCGTTGTAATCTTGTCCCTGTTGGGCTTCGAGGGGCGAGAATGGAGGTGGAAAACCATCATCTTCCTCTTCTTCTTCTTGCGTATCTTCAGGCCCACCTACCAAGATGTGAATGGCTTGACCATCTGGTTGCCAAGCAAGGGCATCTCCAGTTCCAGGTCCACCAGCAACGTAGGAGATTTGGCTGTTGCAAGCGACCACTTCAGCACCGTTGTATGCCGTACTTTTTTCCAAGCCAGCGTAGGTTTCCTCATTGATGATACCAATCCAGACACTGCTATCACTCCATGTCAGGTCTAAATCGACATCAACCAAAGCACCTGAAGAAGGAATTGACACAGGTTCAGAAGTAACGGCGCAAATGCCATCTGAGGGTTTGGGGATATCTTCAATCGTGTCACTAACGGTCCATCCAACCAGTGATGCAAGAATCAATACCCCAATCAACAAAGACATAATCGATTTGAAAGCGGACACGCTTTCCCCAAGGGGCCTTATTTGATAAGGTTGACAATCATATTCAAAGACCTCAGCCAATCATTGTTTTTCATGGCAAAACGAATTTTGGTCCATTGTGACCTTGATGCGTTTTTTGCCTCGGTTGAAACCATCCACCATCATCTCGATGAAAATAAGCCACTCATCATAGGTTCCGATCCGCAAAATGGTCGAGGCAGAGGTATCGTTTCAACTTGTAATTATGCAGCCAGAAAATTTGGAGTTCGCTCAGCCATGCCGATTTCCGAGGCATGGCGCCGATGCCCTGGTCCACCAATGGGCACAGCCATCTACATGCAAGGAACGAGGGGATTGTACACGCGTGCGAGTAGGAAAGTGATGCAAATCCTGCAAACTATTGGTGGTCCTTTCGAAAAAGCATCCATTGATGAAGCATACATGGATGTCACTGAAGCGGTTGAAGGTAATTGGGACCAAGCCATCAAACGTTGTGCTGACTTGCAACAAGAGATAGAGAACCGTTTGGGACTCACTGCATCATTTGGTATCGGTCAAACCAGGATTCTTGCAAAAATGGGTAGTGAAGTGAACAAGCCAAATGGCATACATCGAACCCTTCCTGATGAAATCGAGTCATTTCTGGCCCCTCGTAGTTTGAGAGATATTCCCGGTATTGGGCCAAAAACTTCGACAAAACTTGCTGAATGGGGCATTGAAACCATTGGTGATGCAATGCAAGAGGGCGTGCTTACCATTGGAAGACATGTATCAGAACGCTTTGCAGAATGGCTTTTCAAAGTCATAGAAGGTGAATCAAGCAATGATGTAAGTCTATTACGTAGTCGAAAATCAATTGGAAAAGAAACAACTTTCCCTCAAGATTTGATGGATGAAGAAATTGTTCTTGAGCGTCTTGATTCACTGGTCACAAAGGTCATGGAAAAAGCAAGAAAAGAAGGCATATCAGGTCGACTTGCAGAAGTGAAAATCCGATACAAAGGATTTGAAACACACTCGTATGGCAAAAGTATTCCAGTAGCGATGGATGATGTTGATGTATTTTTGAGACTCAGTCGCCAATTATTTGCACATTTCGTTCAATCCGGTAGGCCGATTCGATTAATTGGATTTAGGCTAGGCAACCTCTTTCACAGTTCAAATAAACAAACGACACTTGACAGCATTCTTGAAGCGAGATTCGAAGAAGAATAATGCATTTTTGCAAATCTCAAACCACTGGTACTGGAGGCCCTTGAAACAAAAAGGCAACCCACAATAAGCTGAGTAAAACGCCGCTGATATTGAAAATTCGCTTACCAATGACGGGGTCGGTGAAATAATTGTTCAATCGATGACCAAAAAAAGTCCAACCGATCATTGCTGATACACAAATAGTAAGCGAGATGAAAACAATAACGCCAATGCCAATCATCCCTCCACCAAATGGTTGCATAAACTGCGACATCATGATAATGATAAATGCCCATTCTTTTCCATTGACATATTGCATCAATATACCCGTTTTCAAACCAAGTGGTGCATTGTTTTCATCGATGACAATTTTACTTGGATTTATTCGAAACATCGTTAAAGCCATCAGTGCCAAAAAGACCATGCCAATCCAATGTAATACTTGCAATGCCTGTGCATTATCTTCCAAATTATGTACGAGGAGACCGACAAATAACTCAATTGAAATGAATCCAATAGCCATGCCAGTAATGAGTTTGATGTTGCTTTTTCTGCCAAATAATCCACTATGGCTGAAACAAGTCAATGCATTAGGCCCTGGGGTAAGCAAACCGATTCCGAGAAGAATCAATATCTCTACCAAGGCGGTAACTGCATCCACATACCTCTCTAGAATGTGTACTCCATAAGACTTCAGTATAGATGGTAGAGGTTATGGGGATTTTATCATATAGCACTAGCATGGATAACTGGTTGAGTTTAAATCGATGAACTGTGAGCACCAATCGAGGCCAAGATATGTCATCAGTCGATATGCTCATTGAAAAATTGAATCAGGCACTAGCTTTTGAGTTGCGTGCTATAAACATGTACGCACATTATGCAGCCTACGTTAACGGAATTAATCGAATTCATCTTAATCCGCTGTTTACCACTGAGGCAACCGAATCCATTCAACATGCCAATATTGTAAGGGGAGCCATCGTAAAATTAGGGGGTATTTGTGTAACAGAAAGACACGCATCAGAAATTGTCCACACTGAGGATTACAATGAAATGCTAAAATTTGCGTTGGATACTGAAAAGTATGCAAGTGAGTTGTACCATGGAATATTGAAGAGTGTCGAACAAATAGGTGATGATGAACTCTTTGATTCCATTGAGGGAATTTATTTTTCCGAACTGCGAAGTATTGAAGAAATGCGAATGCTGATACAATAGACGCGATAACCAATTCAATTTCTAATTCGGGGAACTCCGTGATTGTTTTAGGCTAGCCTAAATTTATATAAGATAATTTTTAGGAAGCCCTAAATTAATATAGGTCGGATTTTAGGCCACCCTAATTCAGGAGTTAGGGCTCCCTAAAAAAGGAAGTGAAAAAAATGAAAACAAAAATTATTTTAACGGTTATGATGCTCTTTAGTGCAGCATTTATTGGCTGTTTAGGAGATGAAGAAAGCGGATCGGATAGCAGTTCAGATGTAACTGATGTGTGCCAAGGTGATAAATTGGTCATTGCATATGATGTAAAAGATGACATGACAGCAGATTCTTTAGATAACCCAAATCGAATTGCTGAATACTTGTGCGAAAAATTAGGAATGGATGTTTCCATTTATGACGTTGGTAGCGCCGGTATCGCCATGGAAGCACTACGCTTCGGTAATGCAGATATCGCCATGAACATTGACGGTGGTCCTGCTTGGGTCGGTTGGAATGCTTATGCCTTGGAAGTTATGGCTGCAGATACAAAAGACGATGGCAGAGCATACTATGACGCACACGCTTGGGTTCATGCAGATTCGGAAATGGCACTAGCTGCTAAGGACAACGATCCTACAACAGACCCATTCGCGTTACTCCAAGGAAAAACATCTTGTCATACTGGCTGGTTAAAATCAGCAGGTATGTTGATGCCTATGGGTTACTTAATCGGTAATGGATATGTAAACGTCGTTGGGGACATGAACGAAACAGAAACTCTACGAGGTACAATCAACGATTTCTTTGACGGAAGTAAAAGTAATGGCAATCCAGCATCAATTCCAGATTCTGGAGCTCTGTACTCTGGATACTCGGGTGCATTAGAATGCTTGAGCAGTGGATATGGTGATGTCGCATTTGCTAAAGACTCAACCGTAGGTAGTTATTGTGACAATGAGGTCGCAACCGATAATGAAGAATGGTGTTTGGATGTTTCTAACTACTATGCTTTACCAAAATTCGGTTCTTCTCCAAGTCATTCTGTAATGTTTAACAACGATGTGCTAGATGATGACAAAGAAGTAAAAATTAGAGATGCGCTTGTGCAAATGAAGGATGATTCACAGGGTCTGAAAATTTTGCAGGAGGTACTTGGTACAGATGCCATGGTATCAACAGACGCAACAACTCATTTGGGAACATATGGAAATGCTTTGCAAAATATTCCAGGTATCTCAAGCAAATACGGTAACGCATTTGTTGATGGTGCGGCAACAGCTCCAATTAAATCTACAATCAACATTGCATATTATCTAGCCGACGATTCCTCAGCCAATGCAAATGCGATTGGTATGGCAGATCGATTAGCAAGTGATTTGGGAGTGAATGTAAATCTGTATGATGTATCCTCAGAGGGTATGATCGTCCAAGCACTTAGATTCGGTCAGGCAGATATTGGCTTTATGGAAGGAGGTCCAGCATGGATCGGATGGAAAGAGTATGGTCTATCTGTACTAGCAGTCGAAACGACTACTTCTGCAGGGGACACTTACTACAACGCATCTGCATGGGTTTTAGCCAATTCAACAATGGCTCAATATCACCTCGATAATGATCCAACTACAGATCCGTTTTCCGAATTAGAAGGAAAAACCTCTTGTCACACTGGTTGGTTAAAATCTGCTGGCATGTTGATGCCAATGGGTTACCTCATTGGAAATGGTTACGTAACTCCTGTCGGAGATGCTGATGATATCAATTCTCTTAGAAATACCATTGATGCTCACTTTGATGGTTCCACAAGTAATGGAAATGCAGCCTCTATCCCAGAATCAGGTGCTCTGTATTCTGGTTACAGCGGAGCAATTGAGTGTTTGAGTAGTGGTTATGGCGATGTAGCTTTTGCCAAAGGTGATGATTTTAGCACTGTTGACAAATACTGCAACAATGACAATGCATCCGATAATGAAGAATGGTGTTTACCAATCGAAGATTATGTGCAATTACCCTCCTGGGGTCAATCTCCAAGTCATCCTGTAATGTATAATTCTGAAAGGCTGGATGTACATACAAGAAATGCGATTCTAAATGCAATGTTAAGTTGGAATGATGAAATGTGGGTTGAAGATTATACAATTGGTGGTCAAACGTATACTGGATGTTACAATATGGTGACTAATGTGGTTGCAGATATACCCCAAGTTCAATGTGGTGGAGAGATTTTGTCGACTGTAACTTCGAAGGGCTATGGTCTCAAAGCAGGCAATAGCCAAAATCACTTGGGAAGCTATTCAAGCCTACTTTCTGCAATTCCTGGTCTATCAGAATATTTCCATGGAGAGAAATATGGAATTGATGAGGCAGAAAGCACAGTTTAAAATGTGTAATTTTCTCACTTGAGCACATATTCGCAGCCGATCTAATACCACCGTCCTCCGGTATTGGATCGGCTGCAATAAATTAGCACAGTTACTAACAGGGAACGCAATTAGACAATCACTCAATTGAAATAGAAGGGGCCATGGCAGCAAAACACTCACAATACTCTTCTGTCGACTGGAACGGTTACTACAAATTTCGGACAAAATAGAAGATTGGATGAACATAAATTAACAGAGGCCTGAAATGTCTGAACCAATAGATGTACATGTGCAACTCAGAAATCTTTCTGTTGGTTATGATTCAGATTTAATTTCTGGAATCAATCAGGTTGTCAAATCAGGTGAAATCATTTCAATAGTCGGGGCATCTGGAGTTGGAAAAACCACTTTATTACGGACGATAGCAGGATTAATTCAACCTTTATCTGGCGAGGTTAGTACGCTGCTTCCAAAGAGAGGAGGAATAGGATATATTCCACAAAGGTTAGGTTTGGTAAGGCATTCAAGTGTAAGAGAAAATGTCGCCTTAGGAGTGAGAACAAGAAGAAGTAAATGGATTCCAGCGTTATATCCTCTAGATTTTCAACTTAAAGAGGAAATTCATTCCGCTTTAGTTGCTCTAAATCTTGAAGAACTATCGGGAGATCCTGTGCGAATATTATCTGGTGGACAACAAAGAAGAGTTGCGATTGCGAGGGCTTTGGTCCAACAACCAAAATTAATCCTGGCTGATGAATTCTTAGGTGAACTCGATAGCGAAAATGTTGAATCCATTATCGACGCAACAAAGAACTTGGTTGATGATTTAAACGCCTCTCTTATTATGGTGGAACACCATGAAGAACGAGCTGAAAGAATAGCTGATAGGGTTTGGAGAGTTAAGGATAAACAACTAATTGAGGTGATTTCGAATGAATAAAACGTTTGTAATTATCTCACTGTGTGTTTTTGGCCTCGCATTTGTGGCTTTGAACGATCTTGTGGATGATTGGGACACTCTAGAAGGTAGTGCTGATAATTTAGAAAGATTCTGGAATGAGAGTCTTTGGCCTCCAAATACTGACGTATGGGGGCCAGAAAACTGGAGAGATGGAACACAAAGACACCCTACAGGCGAAATTTGCGAGCCTGATTCTATTCAATTCTTTTGTTCAAAGGCGTGGCATGGAATTTATGAAACAATCAAAATGGCATTTGTGGCAACCTTGATTGGATTTATTATTGCAATACCATTATCTTCTTTCGCTGCGAATAATCTCGCTCCTGTTCCGGTTGCAATAACTGCAAGAGTCATCCTTGCAGGCCTACGTAGTCTTCCCAGTTTGATTTGGGCAGTCCTGTTCGTTGTAGCCATTGGGTTGGGACCGTTATCGGGTATTTTAGCAATGACTGTATACACAATCGGCTATCTAGGCAAACTGCAATATGAAGCATTTGAGGGTTTACAAAACGCTCCTTTGGAAGCTGGTATGGCGATGGGTTTGACAAATAGTGAAAGGCTGTTTTTCATTGTCATACCTGAATCAGGGAATGAATTGTTAAGTCAACTTATGTTCATGTTTGAATATAATGTGAGACATGGAACAGTGTTGGGTTTGGTAGGAGCAGGAGGTATTGGATTATACATCGATACCTATCTGAAGTTGTACGAATATGATTCGGTTATGGCATTACTGATTGTAATTTTTGCAGTTGTTGTTGTGATTGATCTTGTTTCGATGGGTATACGTTCATTCGTCACAGACGAAGGGGATGTGAAGAGACCTACTTGGAAAAATATGATTGCTCAATCAATTGGAGCAACCAAGAAATCACCGTTTGAGGAAGAGTAATGAGTCAAAATTTTTAGTACGACAAAGGCTAATTCCTCGACATTTTTGCAAGAGATTCATTATCTTCTGATCAATATTGGGTGATGATCGATTGCATCACACTATTTTCGGCAAGTTGAAGGTGCTCTGCGACGGTGCCTTGTGAGAGTTGAACGATAGAAGCGATTTCTTCTTGTGTGGTACGTCTTGGTTTTTCATAATAGCCTAAATCAACGGCTAGTGTGATGATTTCAGATTGTCTTGCAGAAAGTTTCGGTGCTAATATGTGTCTCAATTTGATACTCTTTGAGATATTGATTCCAAAATCTGGTGGCAGAACTTCACTAATTTTACGACGATATTTTCTCAAGGCTTCATTGGTGCCAACGATGGTAAGGTGCAATCCTTTTTCCTTGTCAATCCATGAGTTGGCTTGGAGCCAGCAATTTTTGGTTTGTGCAATCATTTGCATTAAAGGTCCAACAAAGTCACCAATAATGAGTGCTTCATTTTCCGTTGCTGAAATTTTTCTTTTCAATGTAAATCCACTTTCAGGAGGAATATCAGATATCCTTTTTGTGTCATTAGATTCCATTCTCACCAGCACTCTCAAACCATTATTATCATCAAGAGTTTTTTCTTGTAACATGAAGTGGGCACTGTTAACATAATCAAATAGCATGGCACCCTTCATCATGCTTGATTGTTCAATGGTTGCGGATACAACCATTCGCCGAAGTTCGGAAGCCACGATAAAACCCTCTATCTAGAGGGAAAAAGATGTTGGCTTTAACTCCTTTCGAGAACTCATGTCCGGCGTGAGTAATGCAAATCGAACGAAATCTATCTGGTTGGCTCTTTTGATGATCATGATGGCCCAGGCTGGTTATCTTGAACTTCTCAATCCTTGGAATTCCGATGAGAATACATTGGAGCAAACTTCCAATGTGCTTGAAACCGGCGGTTCTTCATCAAATAATACGCTCACGCCAAGCGTCGAAGGTGCAGACCTAATGGTTGGCGATCTCATGGATGATATCACCTTCCAATACAATGCCAGTGCAGCAAGCGGCTCGGGAACTTCTGTAACTACAACTTATGGCAACGGAACAACATGGCTAGTAGATGATCTCCTCGGCCCCGGGGATTACATGGAGATACTCGTCGGTGATACGCTCTACTTCAGCGCAGATGATGGAAGCAGCGGCCACGAACTGTGGGCTCATGATACCTCAAACGCCTCAACTTGGCAGGTGGCTGATATCAAAAGCGGAATTGGCAGCAGTTCCCTCGGATATAACATGGCGACCTTAGTCGGTGATACGCTATACTTCGATGCGGATGGTGGAAGCAACGGCAGAGAACTGTGGGCTCATGATACCTCAAACTCCTCAACGTGGCAGGTGGCTGATATCCACAGCGGATCGACCGGCAGTAGCCCCGGAACTTACATGGCGATTTTAGCCGGTGACACGCTCTACTTCGATGCGGACGATGGACAAACCGGCAACGTCGAACTGTGGGCTCATGATACCTCAAACGCCTCAACTTGGCAGGTGGCTGATATTTACAGCGGATCGACCGGCAGTTACCCTGGATCTTATATGGGGATACTCGTCGGTGATACGCTCTACTTCTCTGCGCAGGCAACCTCCAGCAACCACGAACTGTGGGCTCATGATACCTCAAACTCCTCAACTTGGCAGGTGGCTGATATTAACAGCGGCTATAGCAGTGTCCCCGGAACTTACATGGCGATCTTAGTCGGTGATACGCTCTACTTCGATGCGGTTGGAAGCAGCAGCGGCAGAGAATTATGGGCTCATGATACCTCAAACGCCTCAACTTGGCAGGTGACTGATATCAACAGCGGAACTGGCAGCAGTGACCCTGGATCTTACATGGCGATCTTAGTCGGCGATACGCTCTACTTCAATGCGAAAGAAGCCAACAGCGGCTTCGAATTGTGGGCTCATGATACCTCAAACGCCTCAACTTGGCAGGTGGCTGATATCCGCAGCGGATCGACCGGCAGTAACCCCGGACAACGCAGTGAGATCTTAGTCGGTGATACGCTCTACTTCAGTGCAAATAATGGAAGCGTCGGCACAGGAATGTGGGCTCATGATACCTCAAACTCCTCAACTTGGAAGGCGGCTTATACCAACCCGGCTGGCCACAGTGACCCCGGAATGAACATGTTGATACTCGTCGGTGATACGCTCTACTTTGGTGCGAATGATATCAGCGGCCACAAATTTTGGGCGCATCAGCCAGGTGAAATTACCTCACTGAGCAGCGGCTCAGGCAGCGGCTCAGGCGGTGGCTCATCGAGTTCCTCAACCTTTGCTTATGCGAACAACAAGTTGGCTCTTGGCTATCAGCACACCTGCGCCATCCTTGATACCGGCGACATGAAGTGTTGGGGAGGTAATGTCGAAGGGCAGTTGGGCGATGGAA
>MDTE01044017.1_pt1 | contig 12038 bp, 11 predicted proteins | sample 811231 | NCBI WGS metagenome assembly MDTE01 (sample SAMN05326651, study PRJNA326480) | marine metagenome | isolation source: seawater | place: Indian Ocean: Red Sea | collected 2010
CTATGAAGTCTTTCAACGGGCTCCCCTCCTACCGTGATTACACTTAATGTTATTTGTACTATTCTTGATGAATCGAACAAGCATAACAAAAAATGCGCTGATGTATTTTTTATGGCTGTTTCAGACGTATCATTGGACCTACAATTTTTGCAAGGATCATAAAAAAGCCTTTTTTGGCAAGAGGTATAACGTATCTATGGAATACAATAACATCGTCGCTGTCGGAGAATGCTGTTTAGATAACTATGCTGATGAACCAGCTGTTCGGCCTGGCGGTATCAGTTTTAATTTTGCAATGAATGCGGCAAACGCTTTTTCGGGAAAAAATATTCACTTAATCTCTGCTTTGGGTCTAAGAGACGAATCTCTTTTTGTGAAGAAATTAGACTCTCGTGGTGTTGAACACAAATTTACAATTGTTAGAGCTACGCCTTCAATCGGTATTCATCTTGACCAAAAAGGGGAGCGTGAATTCTACGATTATGATCCTGGTGGCTTATTAGATTGGTATCCTTCCGAATCGCAGCGCAGCATAATCAAAGAAGCAGATTTATTGATACTTACTCGGTATGAGGCAATAAGCTCGCTTTTTAAGCGCCTTATTAAAGTACCTACTAAGGCTACTCGGGTTGTTGATTTCGCTGACATATCAGGTAAGGGATTGCCTGAAGTCAAAGTCATGCTTGAAAATCATGACCTCGCTGATGTTTGTATTTTTGGTTTGTCACCTGACGAGGATGACCTGCGTAATTATTTACAGCGTTTGGCCAATGATCATTACGGCTTATTCATTATTACTCTGGCGCACAAAGGTGCTATTGCATTATTGGAGGGAAAGACTTGGTATCAGCCTGCTTTTCCGGTAGCGAATGTCGTGGATACTACGGGGGCGGGGGATTGCTTCGCAGCCTATTTTTTGAGCCGTTGGTGTTCTACTGGTAGCATTGCAGAGGCTCTTGAAGCTGGGTGTTTTGCGGCGAGTGAAATTATTCAGAAACGAGGAGCTAACTAAAAACTGTCATATGGGAGAGTACCAAATTGGGGAACTATAGGCTCGTTCCTGCGTAACCATAGGGATATTTTGTGGAAGATTATTTAAGCTATAGCGCTTCGCATCATAGGCCGTCCAGCGAGGAGTTGGAATTTCCAGAACTCGTACATAATAAAAAGCGAATAAATCTGGATTAAAGTCAGGATCAGTCCAAACTACTGTTAACTCTGGATCTCCTATGCTGTTATTAAAAGAGGCTTGTGTAATATCGACAGTGTTTCCTACTACCTTTGCTGAGTCCCCGGATTTCTCTCTGCGATTATCGGATAAGGCCACATTAAATATTTGTTCGTTAAGTTTTCCATTTTTAGAACGCCAACCCTTAATTATCTGAACACGATCCAGGTTCGCGCCTTCAGGGTCTTTTACAGCCTGTATTAAAAAGCTTGGGGAAGTATTTTTTGGGGCTAAGGTGAGATCGCTTCCCATTGGCACGCCTTTTTCATAGCCAATTTGAGCTAGGTTCGGATGGATTGAGTCATCTTTGATGAAGTTCCATCCACCGAAAAACCGAAGTTTTATCCGAGGACCAGTGGAAGCATAGACTTCTTTACGTCGCATTGCGGCAAAGATTGCCTCACGGGTATTCTCTCGAGCCCATACCGCAGCATAACCGCCCGCACTATAATTCCATCCGGTCATTATCCGATTTCGGCTTGGTTCATTACCCGGCAATTTCCCCCAGAAATTATTTTGGTCTGCGGTCGCTAGTGCAGTATGTGAATCGGTGCTTCCAATCATTCCAAATTTGAAAGGGTTACTGCCCAGCTCTGCTGCTTGGGAAAGTCCTATCTTAAGGGCGGATCGCGCGTACCGAAATTCTTGATTCCCTTTGGGTCTTATTGAATTCGTATTGCTTGTCTTACTATCGATTGTTTTGCTCGATGACTTTTTACTATCTGGTTGACTCTTCGTGACACGCCAACGAAACGTTTCATAATCTGCAAATTCGTCGTTAGGTGAAAGTAAAGGATGCGTTTCCCCGTCCCCTTTAATTTGAGTGACTTCGTATAGAGGTTCATAAATCGCTCTGGTTTGCGCATAGCTTTGACTAATAGCGCCCCCCTCCGTATTAGTCGGTGCGAACATCCTTCCACTTAAGTTCCCATTATGGGGGATCGCGAAAGCTTGGCCACCTAATAGGTTTTCGTAATTCCTTAGGAAAGACCACAAATCCTCGGGATCCATACTATCGAGTGCTGAGAAAGGAAGAATTTGTTTTGTTAGTTCCGGACCGTCTGCAAAGATGACATTCCTATGTCCAGTTGCGTTTGTAACTGTCCACTCGTAACCTGTAAACGTGGTGAATTTACCTGGATCGTAATTTCTTTCTGCACTGTCAATAACTTCTGCCCAGACCGATTGGATGAAACGCTTACTTTGTCCGTAATCTGCTTGTCCAAGACCTTTTTTTGATCCGTGATCGGCCTTAATCGCTAGCATGCTAGCTGCTATGAATTCGTTTAATGGTGCATCTGTGTTGGCATTAAGTGCTTCTTTTAATGAAATAGGATAGTCAATTGCCTTGGCTGTGCGTCTCCCTACTTCTGTCTTCAATAGTGTTTTGTCACCGGCATCGATACGTGCTACTACACCAATATTCTCTGCATGATCGGACACCATGAGAAAATCTAGCGGGCGGTGTAGACGCACTTTTTCACCACTTGTTGAGGTTACCATTTCCCCCTTGGCGAAGCGGTAGGCGTCATCGGGCATCAGTCTTACACCAAAGATATAGGCATCAGAGGAAAGGGCAGTGTGCACATGAGTGTCCCCCCAGTAAACATTAATAGGATAGGGGGATGCTGTCGGTGTGAAATCGGCTTCGGTTGTATTTGCGCCCAGCTTACAAGTTGTCAACAAGAGACAAATACTAATTATATTTGTTGACCAGATTCTAATCTGAGTTAGCATTTTTATTTTTAAAGATTTACACATATCTTTTTTCTTTCTCCCCGCCGAGTGGCTGAAAATCATAACAAATAAGGGCCGAAAACTTATTTGGCTTATTTAGGCAGCAGAAATTAAGTGATTGGTCAATCATATACTAAAATAATATAGCACCAATATTTAGTGTATCCTTCTGATGGGTTGAGAACGCTAACAGCTGGTGAAATTTTTAAAAGGAATAATAATGTTTAATTTTGATGGCATGAAGCCGGTAGATCTTAGTCCCAGAATAAAGGCCAGGGCTTATTTAGTCGATGGTACTATTCAGGAAGGTAATCTTGATCCTAATGGTAAGCCCTGGGTAATGGTCGAGGGGCGCTACCTTGGAGACAACTCTTTATTTAAATTATTTAGGGCCCCACCGGGGGGAGACGATGTCTGGCCTCAAGAGAGACAAACAATGCACCATGGCGTCCATGTCCAAGGTGGCGGTGGTCATATAAGTCATTGGTCCGGAGTCCCCTCTGCTATGAAGGGGTTATGGCAAATGTCAGCTGATACATTTATGGGGCCTGCAGCGGTGTGTAATCTCATAGATTTGAATCCCCTTCCAGCAGGCAAACCGAGTTCTTATCCACAAGAGCTATGGCTGAAATCTTTTCCAGAAGGTAGGGCAAAAGAAACTGATTTGCGGGGTCAAGCGATCTGTGCCGAACATTTATCAAACGTTGAAGTCGGAGACATCGTACTATTAACGAGTCCTTTCGAGGGTCTCGAGCAGCCATGGTTATCCCCAGAAACTTGTCAGTGGTTAGTGGAGGATAGGAAGATTAAATTGCTCGGCATTGGACCCGGAATACTTTGGCGTTACCAAGAAAAGTTGCCAGCTCCAAATAACTCTCCTGTTAAAAGGATCATGTTGGGCGCTAACGTTCCCATCGTGCACCCGTTAGTCAATATTAATTCCTTAACCAAAGCGCGAGTCTTTTATATCAGTATGCCGCTTCGTATGACAAAAATGGAAGCGAGTTTCACTCGGGCAATCGCATTTGAAGAGGTATAGGAGAAGAGTAAATGATTAATCTGGAAGATTACAGAGTGGTTGAATTGAGCGCAGAATTCAAATCAAGAGTTTACCGACTTGATACTAGTGTCGAGGAAGGAGCAGGAGATACTTATAATTTACCGTGGCATTTAGAGGACCAAATTAATCCAGATGATAGCTCTATTGAGCAGCTGATTGGTGTCAAAATAGGTGATCCAGTTTGGCCCAACGGTGCACCAAGCGGTCATCATGGCTCACATATACAACTGGGTGTCGGTCACAACGATAACTGGTCTGGTTTGCCCGATGGAATGTTGGGGCTGTGGGAGATGCCGATCGATACTTATTATGGTGAAGCAGCTGTTTGTTTTCTCGATGATTTAAAAGGTGAGCCAATTCTTCCAGAGCATCTTAGTAACGTCCGAGAAGGGGATATTGTATTGATGGGTAGTCCTCATACGGAAAACCCCCCTTGGATTGAGGGAGACACGGCGTACTGGTTGGCGGAAGAGAAAAAAATAAAAATGTTGGCAGTGGGTATTCCCGGTATTGGCTGGGAGACAAGAACTAAAGACCCCGAGCCCGATAATTGTCCTACACATCGCGCAATGACCGGAAATAATATTCCCATTGCATACCCTCTGTCGAACATTGAATCTTTGACAAAAGATCGCGTTTTTTTTATCAGTCTTCCTCTCAATGTCGAACAAATGGAAGGAACTTTCATTCGAGCCTTGGCGATCGAGGATCGCTGAGGAAGTAGGTGTGACGATGCTAAGAAGTCGCACAATGGTCGGTGTAAGTACCAATCAAGAATATTAAAAATCCACTAACATCTAGGACATTTCATAAATCTGAAAAGCTCTACCACTAAGACTTGGAAAGTGTAAATTTACTATGGTCCTTGTTAAGCTCAGTGGATGCTCTATCGACCCTTAACATGACCATAAATCATCTGCTCATAGGTACCTACACTCACGCTGATGAGGGCGGTGAGGTCGCTCAGGGAATCTACTCATCTGACTTTGATCATGAATCGGGCAATTTGGGTCCAATGACTTTAGTTGCTGAATCTGTAAGCCCTGCGTTCATTGCCCAGAATGGTAATTATATCTATGCGGTTAATGAGCAAGAAGATGGGAAACTTTCTTCTTTCCTGGTGACTAAAGACGGTCTGAAATTTATAAATCAAGTTTCATCACAGGGCTCTTACCCATGTCATTTGTCAGTTACATCCAGGTATTTGTCGGTTGCTAATTACGGTTCGGGCAGTATCGCAATCTTCGATATTAGTAATGGTGTAATAGGGTCTTGTTGTCAACAGCGAAAATTTGAAGGCAGAGGGCCTAATCAGGAGCGTCAAACAGGACCGCATTCACATCAGGTATTTTCTGCTGAGCCATATATCTATGTGCCCGATCTCGGCAGTGATACTCTTTATCGATGCGAATTGTCCTCTGAGGGTGAGCTACAAGTTTCTTCCTCTCGTACCCAGCTCCCGCCAGGTTCTGGGCCTCGACATGTCGATCTTCATCCCAAGTTACCAATAATTTATTTAATCAATGAGTTAAGTAGTACGATTGCTGTCATAGATCAACGATCAATGGAAATTCTGCAACTCGTAAATGCTTTGCCTGAAGAGGTCAATACGGAAAGCACGACCGCAGAGATCGCTGTATCAGCCGACGGCACATGTGTCTATGGTAGCAACCGTGGTGATGACAGTATTGTAACGTTTGCCGTCGATGATATGGGCTTACTGTCCAATCGATTATTCACAACATCTGGTGGTGCCTGCCCAAGACATTTCACACTTGATCCTAATGGCCAATGGCTCTTGGTCGCAAACCAGGAGACGAACAATATCGTCGTTTTTCGGTTAGAGAGTAATCGTCCAACCGAGATCGTTTGTGAAAGAGTATTACCAAAGCCAGTGTGTTTGCATTTTCTCGCATGATAAAACCTCTGCACTACTACCTTATTGCAACAGGCTCTTGGTTTTTAGCCTATGGTATTCAGGGCGTTATGTTCGCCTGGCTCGTAACTATAGTCTTGCGAGAGTCTCCAAACATGGTGGGGGTTGCTCATATGACTCTATTGGCTCCAGCAACAGTGCTCGTACTCATCGGAGGAAGTCTTGCTGATCACTTTGGTGGAAAACCGATTGCAATTATTGGGCAACTTCTAGCGGCTCTTTGCGTTTTCCTTTTAGCGTTAGTAATTTTTTTTGGTCATTTTAATTACTCGATATTACTGGTTTTTGCATTCGTACTTGGCTGTGCCCAAGCAATCGTAACTCCAGCGAGAGATGGTCTATTACCTCTTGTTGCCTCTGGCCGAATTCAACGGACTGTTGTGCAGTCTACAATCACACAATTTGGCATAATGATGGTTGGTTTCGCCATTGCTTCCTTTGCCGACAAGTCCGGAGCATTCGTCATACTATTATTCCAGTCAGTGGTATTGTTGGTTGGCATCTTAGCGCTTGCGAGAATCAAGATTCCTAGCAATAAGACGCCGCAGAGTGACCATAATTTGACAAAGCAAATTCGTCTTTCAATCTACACGGGAATGCAGACGGTCCTTGGTAATCCCGTTCTACGGGCTGTTCTTCTTATTAATTTTGCTATGGGCCTTTTTTTCATGAGTTCCTATATGGTCATGATACCGCTTTTGTTAAGGGAGGTTTATGGAGGCAGTTCCTCACAGCTTTCTTGGACCAACTTTGCCAACTGTTTAGGGCTTGTATTGATGATGTTTTATCTCTTGAGAATGGGTGATCTGAAACGCCAAGGAAGAGGCCTTTTACTTTCCCATGGCATTGGTGCCATTGCTTTAGCTGGAGTGGCGTTAGGATCTGGGTTTACTAGTCTGATGGTTGGGGTTTTTATATGGGGGCTCGCGGGGGGCTTATCGGTGACCGCATCTCGAAGTATTGCGCAGGAGCTTTCACCACCGGATCAACGAGGCCGCGTCATGGCTTTTTTTTCTTTTTCCTTTATGGCCGCAGGACCTATTGGGGCACTGTTTTCCGGTTTTATGGCAGGGTGGCTAGGCCCTGCGATTGCGTTACTGTTTAGCGCCTTTGCGATGTTTATAGTCGTTATTGCGGTCTCCATTTTCTCTTCCCTGTGGCATTTACGTATGGATAAAGATATAAAACGTCTTTGAAAACCTGTGATGGATACGTGTTTTTTGTGTAGGTAATTTGATCAGGTGGTCAGACAGGCAGAAACGGAATTTCTTATGGATAACAGCGCTCCAACTAAAGAAATTGGCCTTGATGAACTTTGGACCGAAATTCGTAGTCTGGGCCTCGAGTCCTACATTAAAGATCTCGACAGGGATGGTTACACTGTCATCCCCCCAGAAATAGCAAACCCGAATAATCTTTGTCAGCGTCTGCTCGATGTATGCCTTAGTATCGCCGAGACTCGTTCTGGGATCAGACCTGATGTTTTAAATGGTAATTCCCTAAATACCAGTTCGGTGATTGGCGACACATTGAAAGCAATTTTCCTTGAAGATCCAGTGTTCGAAGAAGCCCTCATGAATCGAGCTTTACTAGCGATATCAACCTATTTGTGTGGGTATGACATAGTTCTTTCCTCTATGAACTTCCAGACTAAGGGTCCTAGTGATTTAAAATTTAAGCTGCACACAGATACTCGGTTACCATCTCCGCTTCCTGCTCGAGCGTTACTCTGCAAATGTATTTTCGCACTAACGGATTTTGATCGGGATCATGGAAGCACTGCATTCGTTCCAGGTAGCCAGGACTGGGCTCGTAATCCTATCGGTGAAGAAAAAGTGTTTGGAGAAAAAGGTAGTCAACATGCCATTCCTACTGTTGCTCCAGCAGGTTCTCTGATTATATTTCATGGAAATACCTGGCACGGTGCATTTAACCGTAGGTTGCCAGGACTGCGAGCAAGTCTGCATCTTCTTATGCAGCGTTCAATGCTGCGGTGTACGGAGAACCTCTATGATAGAGTTTCTGAGGAAATATTGGGTCGGAATTCTGCCCGGTTTGCACTACTTACGCAGCAGGCGATTATACCTCCATATACCGATCATGATGATCAAGTTGCAAAGATTACTCGCGCACTTAAATATACCTCTGCCTTCGAACAAGAATCAGGAATCGCGTTAGCGGCGAAGAGATAAGACCGATTACTTCTTATAAGGCCGCTACTTGGGCTACAGGATTCTCGGCTTCTAACACTGAGGCGAACGCTTCTGCTAATCGCTGACTGGCGTCTACCGCTTTATTCCAGTAACTTTTCCTTTCCGTTTTTGACATCCTGGAAAAATCTTTTCTATCCGGTATTTTATTGTAAGGCAGAGTTTCAAGATAAGATTTTGATGGACTGATGATGACAACCTTGTCCAAAGAAGTGACTGCATTTCGCCGCCATGGGATCGATTTATCAAACCAACCCTTGATGATTTCTGAGCTAAAATGAGGATATAAGGCTAAACCATCACTGTAATAGTTATTAAAATCGAAATGATAATCAATAATTCCCCCATCCCAATAAAGACCTCGGGGCGCCCCTTGAATATTTTGTTGGCTAGACATCAAAAAAGGTATTGCACCTGAGGCTAGAAGCACAGATCTTAAATCCTCAGCTTTCAATTCTGCATGATATGTTTGAAAGTCTTGAAATTTGAAATCGTGATTTTTTCCAGCAGTGAAGACGACTCTTTGAAAAAAAAATGATAAATACTCCCTACTGAAAAAATTACTAATAGCGCCTAAGGCCATACCCGCTCCAACACTAGCCGAGCGTCGATAGCTGTTTAGTCCCCTTCCTCTTGTTGTCACAATGTGCGTCGTGAAACGAGGATTTGAGCAAATCGATACTGCTCGTTGTTTATCGAGAACTCCGTCAACTACCCATTGGCATAGTGAGTCAACTATTTCGGTTCGTGAGCGTTTATCGTTTTCGTCCCAATCTTGATTGAGATAACGATATTGAAGTTCGCAAATGGCCTCCAGAGCATTAGGCCCAGCCAGCGCAGCATGGCGCCAGGCGCCGATCGATGATCCATAGAGACTCATCTTGTGGCTACTGCGCTGAAGATAGTCTCCAAAAAGGAAACGATCTAAATGAGCGATACCCAGTAGCTTGGCTCCACCAGATGCGCCAATCAACGCAGAAAATTGTGTTGGATTCCAACCATTGTTGTTAAGCGCTCTGAAGGCTGTCTTACCAGCCCTGATACTGAGGGGGAAGTCTGATTTCATGACCTGAGTCTCTTTGCCAAGTTAGAAACGGCAGTGCACCCGTTGAGATATCACACCTTTGGAAACTGACGATCCATAGCACCAAATAATTCTGCGTATCTTTGCTCAAGCATTTTTCTCGTATCAGTGCCGTCACAAAAAATATAGAACTCCTTATTCAAGATCGCTTGCATTACCTGTTGACCTACCGTTTCTGCGGGTACGGCGATCTTATCGATCATTTTTCTGACATCATCAGTAACGCGGTTTCGCAGATTCTGAATAATTGGAGTGTCGGCTACATGGGGGCAGAGAACGGATACTCCAACGTTCGTTTTTGCCAAATCGTTTTTAAGAAATTCTGACAGTCCTACTGCTGCAAATTTACTGCTGCCATATGCTCCTTGACTTCCATGACCATGGATTCCGCTGAATGAAGCTGTATTGACAATATGCGCCTCTTCGCCATGATCAAGCATTCGAGGTAAAAAAACATTAATGCCATTTATTAGTCCGTAAAAATTGACCTCAAAAACGCTCCTCCAACGCGCCTCTTCTGTTTCCAGAACTGGTGCTCCCCCAGGTATGCCGGCGTTATTGCATAATATGTTTATAGTTCCAAATGAGGCTTCGAGCTTTCTCGCAGCATCTTCCATGGTTGAAACATCGGTTGAATCTACATTAAACGTTAGAACATCGTCACTAATAGCCTGAAGGTCTTCCTTTGCACTAGCAAGAAAGTCATCTCGAATATCAGTAATCGCCACTTTAGCACCTGCTCTGAGAAAAGCAGTTGCGATACCAAAACCAATTCCCGTTGAACCTCCTGTGATGAACGCTGTTTTACCTTCGAAATTTTTCATTATTACTTCCCAATTTAATTGGCCCCAATATAACAAAAGCTGGAACCAAAACTCTAACTTTTGCAGTCATTTGGACTTTTTGTATGCTTGTCTGATTATCCGGTGATAGACTTTCCATCCCCAGTTAAAAGCGCTAGCCAAGACAATCCTTGCTCAGGATGCTATTTGGATTGAGTCTTAAAAAAGTTCGAAGATTACGGAGATCATAAATGGATAATATACAGTTAAAGTCACTGGTTACGGCAGAAGGTTACGTGGAGCTATTTCTCGAGTCCTCGCCTGTACCGGATTGTGCTGACGACGAAGTGTTGATTGAGGTACATGCTGCCCCGATAAACCCCTCTGATATGGGAGCACTTTTCGCCTCAGCAGATATGTCGACAGCAGAGTTGCTTGGATCTTCGGATAAGCCGCGGATTAGAGCGATGATTCCTGAGTCAATGCGAAAAGCGGTAGCAGCAAGAGAGGGTAAGGCTTTGGCTTGTGGTAACGAAGGGGCTGGTATTGTAGTTGCGACTGGAAATTCCCAGGAAGCGAGGGCTTTAATGGGTAAAACTGTCGCTGTACTTGGCGGTCGTATGTACTCAAAGTATCGAATTAATAAAGCGAAAACCTGCCTGAAGCTTCTGGAGGGCACCACGCCCAAGGAGGGTGCTTCATGTTTCGTCAATCCCTTAACTGCTATCGGGATGGTAGAAACTATGCGTATGGAAGGCCATTCAGCGCTTGTTCATACGGCAGCAGCTTCAAATCTTGGGCAAATGCTACAAAAGTTTTGTATTAACGAAAGTGTGGATCTTGTAAATATCGTCCGCAAGCAGGAGCATGTTGATCTTCTGAAAGGTATTGGGGCTAAATATGTCTGTAACACCTCGAGTCCTAACTTCTTCGCTCATCTTATTGATGTACTTGCTGAGACCAAGGCTACGATTGCTTTTGATGCACTTGGAGGAGGAGAGCTAGCAGGGGATATACTGACAGCAATGGAACATGCTCTCAGCCGAGACGCGGCCACCTCCGGTCCTTATGGGTCGACCACTCACAAGCAGGTTTATATCTATGGGGGTCTAGATCGTTCTGCCACAAAGTTTAAACGTTCGTTTGGTATGTCCTGGGGTATGGGCGGTTATCTTCTAACGCCTTTCTTGCAAAAGATTGGTCGTGACGCAGCAAATAAACTCAGACAAAAAGTCGCGGCCGAAATCACTTCGACGTTCGCAAGCAGTTACACGAAAGAAGTTTCATTTCAGGAACTTCTAACTGTAGAGGCAATATCGGTGATTGATAAACGTGCCACCGGCGAAAAATATCTCGTTAATCCAAGTCAAGGCTAAGGATTCAGAACGCGGAAATAGAAATCATGATTGGAATTACGGTACAGCTCCATCCAAAGGAGGGCCACAGGATCTGGTTCAGGACGAGATGAGGAAGTTTGCATCGACCTGTGTAGCAAGCGAAATAGGAACCCTAATGTACACTATCGTGAAAGATGAATCGGGGGTGCTCGGTACGATGGAGCTGTATTTGGATGAGGAAGCTCTGCAGTTTCATGCGAAAACTGATTATCATGATGAGCTTGGTGTTCTGTTGAAACCTTATGTGGAGAAAGCCACTGTGAAACGTTTTCACGTTTTGCATCATCCTACCGTATGAATGGGGCAACTAATTGATGATGAGTTTACGAGAAAGACATTTGTTTAGAAGTTCTGGTCGAACGTTAGTGGTAGCCATGGACCACTCTCGATCCTTTGATTCGGTGACGGGTTTAAAAAATCCGAATGCCGTAATTAAAGCGGTGATAGCGGGAGGAGCAGACGCGGTCCTGACTCCCTACGGAACAGCGAAAGATGCTGCAGAAGTTCTTGGTAGCGCCGGACTTTGGTTGAGTGTTGATACGACGCCTCAGACAGTCGCACCAATTGTTGAAAGGGCAGTTCGTCTTGGTGTTGACGGTATTAA
>MDTE01111589.1_pt1 | contig 12038 bp, 12 predicted proteins | sample 811231 | NCBI WGS metagenome assembly MDTE01 (sample SAMN05326651, study PRJNA326480) | marine metagenome | isolation source: seawater | place: Indian Ocean: Red Sea | collected 2010
AATTGATAACGATAAGTCCCTCTGTTTTTTTTGACTTACAGAGGTAATTCTTGAGGGTAGTATTTTTCCATTTTCAGAAATATATCTTTTTAATAATTTAATATTTTTATAATCTATCACTGGAGCTCCTTTTCCAGACAGAGGACATTTTTTCTTAAATTTATATTTTTGGTTTTGAAAAATGCTTAATTTAGAAAAATTATTTTGGCTATTTTTTTTTAAATTTCTTTTTTTCATATTTATTTATTATTTTTTATGTTTTCCTCAGATTTTTTAAAATAGTCAGTATCAAGGTCTAATTTTTTCATTTTTACAGTCATAAATCGTAATAAATTTTTATCAATCTTCTCGTTTTTTTCTAGTTCTTTTATAGTTTTGCCATTACCTTTAATTTTAAAATGTAGGTAATTGCCTTTTTTATTTTTTTTTATTAAATATGAAAGTTGCATTAAACCCCAGCTTTCAAACTTAATTATGTCACCATCGTTATCTTCTATTATCTTAGTATATTTTTCTTTGATTGATTTGATTTGACTCGGAGAAGTATCCTGTCTTGCTATTAATGTATGCTCGTAAAAGTTCATATAATTATGTAGAAAAAATGAGGATATACTATTATACATTTTTAATTACAATATAAAAAATTACTTATTTTATTAACTTTTTTTATGTTTTCTATAATTTTTCCCGGACAAGGATCGCAGATAGTCGGTATGGCAAAAGAATTTTATGAAAATTATGATAGTGTAAAAAAATTTTTCGAAAATGCTGATGAGATTTTAAATAAGAGTTTAAGCAAATTAATTCTAGAAGGCCCAAAAGATATTCTAGATCAAACAGAAAATACTCAACCTGCAATCTTTTTAGTAAGCTATTCAATTTTTAAAGTATTAGAAAAGGAGGTTAATTTTGATTTAAATAAAGCTAGTTTTTTTGCTGGTCATTCACTTGGAGAATATTCAGCACTTTGTTGTGCGGACTCACTAGACTTTGAACAGACTATATCGCTTTTAAAATATAGAGGTATAGCAATGCAGAACGCTATACCTAGGGGACAAGGAGCCATGATAGCAACTCTAGGTATCGACATAAATGAAATACGAATAATGTTAAAAGAAATAGAAAATAAACATAAATGTTACATAGCAAATGACAACTCAATTGGTCAGGTAGTATTAAGTGGAAAGACAGATTCTATAGAATTTTTTTCCAATTTATTAAAAGATAAAAAAATAAAGTTTGTTAAACTTCCAGTTAGCGCACCATTCCATTGCCCATTAATGAATAAAGCAACAATTGAAATGAAACAAAAAATTCTAGCTACAAAATTTAATAAACCAAAAATAGATATAGTATCAAATGTAACGGCAAATCCAATAAATAGTCCAGAAGTAATAAAAAAACTTTTAATTGAACAAATTGAACAACCAGTAAGATGGAGAGAAAGTGTTACGAATATGCTAAATTCAGGAATTAGCAAATTTATTGAGATAGGTCCTGGAAAAGTTTTATCTGGGCTTATTAAAAGAATAGATAGAAATGTTAAATTAAATCAGGTAAATAATATCACTGATATTAAAAATTTAACAAATGATTAATCTTAATAACCTAAATATAATATTAACTGGAGCAACAGGAGTAATAGGTGGATCAATACTTCAAAAACTTGTTGAAGGAAATGCAAATATTATTGCAACAGGAACTAATCAAGAAAAATTAGACTCTATTAATGAAAAGTTTAAAAATGTTAAAACTATTAAATTTGATATTTCGAAACATTCATTAATAGAAAAGTTTATTGATGATTGTAACGAAATTTTTCAAAATAATATTAATATCTTAATAAATAATGCTGGTATTACTGCAGATAATTTGACAATTAGAATGAAAGATGAGGAATGGAATAAGGTAATTAATCTTAACTTAACCTCATCTTTCTTATTAAGCAAATATGTAATAAAAAAAATGTTAAAAAATAAAAATGGTAAGATTATAAACTTAACCTCCATTGTTGGTCACACAGGTAATATCGGCCAAGTAAACTACTCAGCATCTAAATCAGGTTTGATAGGTATGTCAAAAAGTCTTGCTTTAGAGTATGGTAAAAAAAATATAAAGGTCAATTGTATTTCCCCAGGCTTTATAAAATCTGAAATGACAGATAAAATAAATGACAATTTTAAAAAATTATTACAAGACAAAATATCTCTAGAGCGGTTTGGGCTACCAGAAGATGTTGCTAATGCTGTTTTTTTTCTTTGTTCCTCCTTATCTGACTACATAACAGGAGAAACAATCCATGTTAATGGTGGCATGTATTTTAGTTGACAAAATAATATAAATATTTATTAAGAATTTTAACTAAAAAGGAAAATATGTCAGAAGATATATCAAATAAAGTAAAAAAAATTGTTGCAGATCACCTAGGGATAGATGAAGCTAAAGTAACTGAGGAGTCAAGTTTCATCGATGATTTAGGAGCCGATAGTCTAGATACAGTTGAATTAGTAATGGCTTTTGAGGAAGAATTTGGTTCTGAAATTTCAGATAGCGATGCAGAAAAAATTCTTACAGTTGGAGACGCAGTTAAGTTTATAGATAATAAAGCAAACTAATTTCAAGCTTATATGCCCAGCTTTAAAAAGGGTGGAATATATATTCTTTCCTCTCCATCAGGCGCTGGAAAGACCACTTTAGTAAAAAAAATATCAAAAAATAAAAATTTTTCAGTTTCAGTATCACACACGACTAGGTCTCCAAGACCAAATGAAATAGATGGCAAAGATTATTATTTTGTATCAAAAAATAACTTTAAAAAACTTATAAAAAAAGGAGAATTCTTAGAGCATGCTAGAGTTTTTGATAATTATTACGGTTCATCGAAAAAGTTAGTTATTGAAAAATTAAAAAAAGGTAAAAATATTATTTTTGATATTGATTGGCAAGGAACAAGACAAATTAGAAACAAAAAATTAAAATATAAATTGCTTACCATTTTTGTTCTGCCACCTTCAAAAGAAGAACTTATGAAGAGATTAATCAAAAGAGAGAAAAATAATTTAAAAACAGTAAAAAAAAGAATGAAAGGATTTAAAAAGGACTTATCTAAATGGAGAGATTACGATTATGTTTTAATAAATGACAATTTAAAATTTTGTTATAAAAAAATAATGTATATAATTAATAGTAAACGTGAAGTTTTTTTTAATAAAAAATCTATAAGCAAACATGTAAAAAATTTAACAAGTTAAATTTTCGTAAATTTTACAAATTTTCAAATAATTTTCTGTTGAAATATTCTGAGGTCTTAAATTGAGGTCAATATCTAATTTGTTCGCGATTTCATCATAATTATTAAAAAGCTGCCTCATTGGTTTTTTAATCATCTTACGTCTTTGATTAAAAAATATATTAGTAATATGTTCTAGATTTTTTGCATTTTTTAAAATCTCATACTCAGGTTTTGGTGATAACAATATTAATGAACTCCATACTTTGGGTTTTGGTGAAAAAAAAATTGGATTTATATCAAATAAAAATATTCTGCTCATTTTCCAAGAGGTTAAAACTGAAAGTCGCCCATATTGCTTTGTATTTTCTTTTGCTAAAATTCTATCAGCAACTTCTTTTTGAAACACAAAAATAAATTTTTCATAAATTTCTTTTAGATTATCTAATTTCACAAAAGACGCTAATATTTCAGTCGAAACATTGTAAGGCAAATTACCAAAAACTTTAATCTTATCTTTAAATCTAAATTCTTTATAACAGTCTAAAATATCTTTATTAATTATAGTTACTCTTTTCCCAAATTTTTCTCTTAATACTTCTACTAAATTTTTATCTTTTTCTACTAATATTATTTGTTTTGGATTTTTGCTTATTATTTTTTCTGTAAGATTTCCAGTTCCAGGACCAATTTCTAAAATAACATCATTATTTGATATTTGCCCATTATCAACAATATCAGATAGTATCTTATCATTATTTAAAAAGTTTTGTCCTAAACTCTTCTTTGCTTTCATTGCAATTAAAGTTTTTCTATAAATTTCATGGCATAATAAAATGACGAAGGATTTGATTTGTTCATTCCTAACATTCTAACATTTGGACCATGATCAGGTGATATTCTTATAAAAGGAAGTCCAATAGTAATGTTAATAGCGTTGAATTTAAATAAAGTTTTAATGGGTGTAAGAACTTGGTCATGGTACATTCCCATCACTAAATCATATTTTTTTATATTATCTTTTAAAAAAAAAGTATCTGCAGAAAAAGGACCACTAATATCAATACCTTTATGTTTTAAATTTTTAATTGCTGGTTTTATAATACTTTCTTCTTCACTTACTTTATCAACTGTTTCACAATGAGGATTAAGACCTAGCACTGCAATTTTTATTTTTTTTTTTAAATATTTTTTATAAAAAGCGCATATTAATTGTATATTATTAATAATTTTTTTTTTTGAGACATTTTTTGATACTAATTTTATTGGGATATGTGTTGTTAAAGGTGTCACCGATAAATCTTTATTATAAATTAACATAACTTCATTTTTTGATTTAGTTTTGCTTGATAGATATTCTGTAATACCTAAAAATCTTTTACTTAAAAATGACTTTTTTGAAATTGGTCCATTTATTAAAATATATTTTGATTTTTGATTACGGATTAAACTGAGAGATAAATTAAAACAATTTTCAATAAATTTTCGAGATTTACTAGTAATATTTCCAAATATCTTTTTATATTTAAAATCAACGTTAATAATATTCAAAGTATTTTTTTTTGCTTCATTCAAATTTTTGATTTCTTTGATATTTAGCTTGTACTTTAGTTTGATAAGTTGTTTCTCAAATAAACTTTTATTTCCAATGATTATAATTTTCTTTTTATTAATTTTTTTATCAGTGAAGTATTTTCCAACAATTTCTGAGAATGTACTATAGGGTTCGCCTAAAATAATTATGATAAATTTAATATTCATTAATGGTGATATTATTTTTAAGTTTCTTATATAATAATAATGAAAATTGACTTAGTTGTTTATTTCTTTCATAAATAATTGCATCTTCAAGCAGTTTATCAATATTAAAAGATTTTTTCATTTCTTTTTTATCATTAATTTTTAAAATTAAATAACCATTAGGATATTCTATCGGTTTTGAAATATCATTTTTCTTCATTGTTCTTAATATTTGACTAATTTCCGATGATAAGAGTGTTTCTTTTATCCATCCTATTTCCCCAGCAGTGTTTGTGCTGCTAGCTATACTGTATCTAGATGATGCGGCTCTAAAATTATTTAACTCAATATAGTTTAAAATTTCTTTGTACTTCTGATTTAAATTTGTATTTTTATCTACCTCAAATAATATCTCTGATAAATTATATTCATACTGCTTATTTTTTTTAATTTTATTAATAAGTTCTTTTTTTAATTCTTCTTTATCAATTTTAACTAATGAGTTGTATTTTTGATAAATTAACTCATTCCAAAGAGCTTCATATTTCATTTTTTCAATTATTTTTTCATATTCTAGATTATCTTCTTTTAATAAATCTAAAAATTCTTTTTCAGAACCTACCTTTTTAAATTTAAATAAAGTTTTTTTTATTTCTTTAGTAAAATTTAATTTATTATTATCTTTGAAAACCTTAGATATTTCTTTTTTTTTTATAATCTCTTTTATCAATGAGTTTTCTGCGATTTTATTCAAGTCCCGCAGTGGTAAGTTTTTTAAATTTGGTCTTAAAAATGTTATATATTTTTTTTCTTCGAGAATATCTATATTAGTTATTATGTCATCTCCAATTTTATAATTTATCTTAATATCAGCCTCTGTTCTGATGATAGACAAAAATATTATAGTAAAAAAAATTACTAATTTTTTATTTATCATTTATCTAATTTCCAATTATATTGCTAAAATTCGGTACTCCCACTTCAGTAAATGGGATTATTTTAATCAAAAAAGTCAGGCTTGTGTCAGGCTCAATATTACCATCTCTATAAAATGATTTATTATAATTAAAATTAAATGATATGCAGTCAGTTTTGTATTCATAAATTAAATCATAATATTGTGTGAAATCATCTTTCAAATCTTTTGATAAATTAAAGCTAATTTTATTTTCTTCATCAAAAAGTAGATTAGTATTGATTTTTAAATTTTCTTTTTCTTTTAAATCATTTTTTTCATCATGGTATGAAAAATTTGTAATAAAGTTATTAACTGAGTAAATTAAGTCCAGTTGTTGAGAATTGTTGTATTTTAAATCTTTATCATTTGAAAAATAATAGCCAATTTCAAGATTATCATCTATGTAAAAATTTAAATTTCCAAATATATCCGATCGTTTCTCATTAAGCTTTGATTTTGATGGTAGTTTGTGATTTTCTTTATCTTTTATTACATTTGCTACTTTAAAATCAAAAATATCTTTTCCATCCAAATACGATTTTTTAAATTCCACGCCAGCACTAATTGATTGTCCCCCTTCAACTTGATGTGAATTACCTATTCTATTTAAACTAAAAACATTTTCGTAATTCAGTTCTACATCTTTAGATGAAATATCATTATTACCGTTTGGACTATACCTATAAGATATAACAGGTTTTAAATAATTTCTGAATTCTTGCGATTGTTTTTGCATTGGTAAACTTGTATCAACTTTCATAGTTCCAAATAAGTTATACGCTGTGTTTTCCTCAAAGTTAGATGAATTATTGGCATATGTATTTGAATTTTTTAACAAAAGGTCGTATTTTGATAAAATACCTTTAGAAGAAATTAATTCATTAGAAGAATACAAAAAATCATTAGTAATAGTTGTTTCAAACACGTTAGTATCATAATTTTTATTAAATCCATAAGAGTTAAAACTAAAATTACCATCGTAATTTTTTGCCAATTCTATATTTTTCGTAAAATTGAATTCTGGAAAAATATATTGATATCTATCATGATAATTTCTTGAGAGATCTTTAAAAATTTTAAAAGATGTATTAAGTTTAGAGTCGGTGAAATCCCAATTAATATCTAAATTTGAAACCAATAGATTGTCATCTTTTATTAGTGAAGAAGTGTTAATCAATTTATAATTTTTTAAATAATTATCACCCTTAACGTCTTGGAGATTTAGTTCATAACTAACATTTTCGTTTAATTTACCTAACTGGTTATAAAAAAAATGCCCCTTCGTACCCGTTTCACCTACTAAAAAACTAAAATCACTTAATATCTTGGAATTTTTTAGAGCTTGTCTATATTCATTTTGAAGTAGAAAACTTTTATCAGCATAAAACCTAGGACTAAATGTTATATCTTTATCTATGCTTAATGTTTTAAAATAAGGAATATTTAAAGAAATGCCGAGGTTTTCCGATGTTGAGTAAGAAGGTGTTAAAAAACCCGATTTTCGTTTTACAGTCGGATCTGGATGATTAAAATAAGGTAAGAAAAATATTCTATAATCAAATATCTTTAACCAAGAATCTTTATATTCAAATACTTTCTTTTTTTTATCATGATTAAACTCATTAGTGTTTAATTCCCATCCTCTACATTTTTTGTTATCTATATTACAAGTGCTGAAAACTGCTTTATAAACTTTAAGTTCATCAGGATTTGAATAAGCACTTCTACCTTTTAAAGTAGGATCATTTTTTATATTCCCGAAATACGAATTTTCGAACTCAATATTAATTTCTTTACCCGCGATCTCATTTGTTATTAAATTTATTATTAAATCGTTAAATATATATCTATTTCCAGCATTATCTATTATTGTTGAATTTCTTGTTTTTATAATTTCATTTTTAATATTAAATTCAAATTTTTCTTTTAAAATATAAATGTTACTTTCGTCATCTTCTATTAAAGTTGTGTTACGGCCAAAAATTTTTTCTGAAACATTATTATAGTATATATTTTTAGATTTTATGTCGTATTTATTTTCTATGTTTAATTTACTTTTTCCCTCACTGAATATTAAACCTTTATCTTCTTCATAAATTATTTTATCACTTTCAATTATTAATTTTTTGATTTTATCATGAAACCTTACTGAGTTTGTGAAAGTCAAAATATTTTTATTTTTATCGTATTTCAAATTATCTGCTTCAATCATTATGTTTTTGGAAGGAATAAATACCTCAGTATCTTTTGCTAAAATAATATTTCCATCATCTAATATATCCATAGTTGATGATTTAAATTGGATCTCTTCGGAATTAGCTTTACATATAATAAAAAGAAAAAAATAAATACTTAAAATTAATTTAAATCTAATCATGATTTAATTTTCGTTTACCTTTAATATCCCAATGTTACATATTAAAAACAAAATTAATAAAGGCACCCATACAGAAAGATATACAGGTAGCACACCATTGCTTCCCAAAACTCCTGAAAAATAATTTAAATAGTAAACAATTACAGAAATAAATATTCCAAATACAATTAAAAAAAATCTTGATTTATAGTGTTTCAATTTGTTTATTACTATGAAGCCTAATATAGTCATTAAAATATAAAAAATTGGCATACTATAGAGTTTATTTAAATGTATTTTGATGTCTATATTCGAATAACCAATACTTCGATAACTCTTAGAAAGATTGTGTAATTCAAATATACTTAGTGAATTCAAATTTGAGAATAAATTTGAAATTTTTTCTCCATTAAAAGAAGAATTATAGATAAAGCTTTTAAAGTATTTTTTAATACCATTTTTTTCAATAATATTTACATCTTCTAAATACCAGTTTTTAGATGTAATGTTTGCAGTCTCTGATTTAATAGTACTCTTGTTTCTGTAATATTTATCTGTCTCTGTAATGGTAACTGATTTTAATATATTCTTATTAAACTTTTCCGCATGGATAAAAAATATGCTATTATCTAATGTTTCTTTAATCCAAAGCCCATCACTTTTAACAACAGCTAGATATTCGTTAGAATTAGAAAAGCTATTTTTAATATCCAAGTACTTACTTTTTAAATTTGATGAGAACGAATAGTAAAAAATAAGAAGAAATACACCAACTAATGTTGAGATTATAGTTAAAATTAATACTATTTTATAATTACTTATACCATTGGAATTAAAAATTTTAATCTCATTTTTCTCGTTTAAATTTAGATATAAAATTTTTACTGTTATCAAAAAAATAAATGGAAAAATTTCAAATATAAGAGATGGTGCATTTAGCAAAGATAAGTAAATAGGATAATATAAATTTATGTCATATTTCTCTGAAAATTTAACTTCTTCAAAAAAGTTTAAAATTATAGTTAGACATAAAAAAATTAAACTAACAATTATAAAAGTTTTTAAAAAAACTAAAAATATATAAGATTGATACTTCTTAAACATTATAAATACCTTAATTTAAATTTAGATTTAATTAATAAAATAATATAAAAACTAAATATAAATATTAATGGCAAAATCATTATGGATATTTCTAAACTTAAAGACATCAAAATAAATTTATAACTAAGTTCAGAAAATAAAATTATTGCAAATCCCAATATAAACAGAAAAAATTTATAATAATTTTGATATATATCCTTGGGCTTTAGAATTAGCAAAGAACTTATCAACGATAAAATTATTAGGTAAACTGGGATAATAATTCTTTTAAAAGCTTCTTCATATATATCTTTTATTAAAAACTCATTAGTTTCACCACATCTAATTATATCATCTTTTCGGTTTTTAAAAAATTCTGCTAGACAAGAGAAAATCAAATTACTTTTGGTTTCATTTAATTTACTTTCTTGTCTTGTTTTTGAATTTAATTTAGACAGTTCATAAGTTGTTTCTTTAAATTTTATACTGATGCTACCTCGGACATCAATATTTGTTATGCTGCCATTGAATAATTTAAAATTAAAGTTATCATTTTGTTTATTTAATATACCCTCACTTGCAACAATAATTTTGTTTTCATTATCACTAATTTTTTCTTTTATGTATATACCTTTAAGATTTCCATTATTATTTTGTTCTACAAATATTGTTAAATCTCTACTAATATCAGAGAATCTTTTTTCTTGAACTAAAGTTGGAAAAAATTCAATGGATGAGTTTTTCAAATATTCTTGTTTCAAATTTTGAGTGTATGGAACCAATATAACATTTAAAAAAATTTGAATAATTACAAATATAATTGAAAGTTTACCTATAAAATTTATAAAGCTAATTTTTTTTATTCCGTTAGTCCAAAATACTAATATTTCGTTATTTTCGTTGTATCTTGTAATAATTACAAATAACGTAATAAAATATGTGAATATTAGTAATTTACTAAATATTTTAGGTATATTTAAAGATGTATAAAAAAAATAAACTTTAAGTCCATGTCCTTGTTCTGATACGAGATCTAGAAGATTTACTCCCTGAACTACCCATACTATCAAGGTAATTGCAAAAGAAGATAATAAAAAAAAGGAGAAAATATCATAAGATAGTTTTCTATATATTAATTTTGTCATTGAAATTAGTAATTTATTAAATATACAACAATATCTATTAAATATTTCAAAAAAATGAAGCTAAAATTAGATTTTGTAGTTAAAGCACCAAAAGTAGCCAAAGATAATGAAATTATCTTATTAAAAGATAAATCTAAAGGTAATAAATTTCTCAAATATTTAAATAAATCTTTATTTAAGAACAAATTATTCTTAGAAAAAAAATTTCTTCTAAAAAACGTAAACGATAAAACATATATTATTGTAAATTCTTCAAAATCTATCACCACATTAGATTATGAAAAGTTAGGATCAGAGTTATATATTTTTTTAAAAAATAATAAAATAGAAAATTCATATTTTAATTCTACTCAATCTTCACTCACAAATGTTCAATTAGAAAAATTTTTACACGGTGCACAACTTAGGTCTTATGAATTCAATCTTTATAAAACTGATAAAGTAAAAAACGAAGCTAATAATTTATATGTAGTTGGTGATAAATCTAAGAAATCAAATGTGTTAAGAAGTAAATTAAATTCACTTCTACAGGGTATTTTTCTTACTAGAGATCTTGTGTCAGAACCAGGAAATGTTCTCCATCCAGATGAATATGCTAAGCGAATAATCAAATTAAGAAAGTTTGGATTAAAAGTTAATGTTTATGATAAAAAAAAATTAAAAAAGATGGGCATGAACGCTTTACTTGGTGTTGGTCAAGGAAGTGTAAGAGGATCTTATTTAGTTACTATTGAATGGAATGGTGCAAAAAATAAATCTAAACCTTTGGCATTTGTTGGAAAAGGTGTGTGCTTTGATACCGGAGGTTATTCTTTAAAACCAGCAAAATTTATGGAAGATATGACCTATGATATGGCTGGCTCTGCTACTGTTGTTGGTTTAATGAAAACCCTCGCATTAAGAAAATCAAAAATTAACGCAATTGGAGTGGTTGGACTAGTAGAAAATATGGTAAGTGGAAATGCTCAAAGACCAGGAGATATTGTAAAATCATACAGTGGAAAAACAATTGAGATTTTAAATACTGATGCTGAAGGAAGATTAGTTTTAGCTGATGCTTTAACATTTACAGAAGAAAAATTTAAGCCGCAATTCATTGTTGATTTAGCAACATTAACTGGGGCTATAATTGTTTCTCTTGGCTCAGAATATGCAGGTCTATTTTCAAATAATGATAAATTATCTAAACAACTGATTGATGCAGGAGAAAGTGTTGAAGAAAAACTTTGGAGAATGCCTTTAAACGAAAACTTTGACAAACTAATAAATTCAAAAAACGCAGATATGCAAAATATAAATTATGTAGGAGGAGCAGGATCTACAACTGCTGCGCAATTTTTACAAAGATTTATAATTAATAAAACCCCATGGGCTCACTTAGATATTGCTGGTATGGCATTTTCAAAATATGGAGGAGCGCTTAACTCAGGAGGAGCCACTGGTTACGGAGTAAGATTGTTAAATAAATTAATAGAAGATAACTATGAGTAATATTGAGCAAACTCTATCGATAATTAAACCAGATGC
>MDTE01136634.1_pt1 | contig 12037 bp, 4 predicted proteins | sample 811231 | NCBI WGS metagenome assembly MDTE01 (sample SAMN05326651, study PRJNA326480) | marine metagenome | isolation source: seawater | place: Indian Ocean: Red Sea | collected 2010
CAGTTCTTGTCATCCATACTTAGAGGTGTCCCAGTACAACCATCTACGGAAACGACTAAGTTCGGTACTTATAATCCTCTACAGCAACTCCTTGGAACGGGCGTTTCCGCGCTAGGATTGTATAAAGGAATACAAGGTCTATGAATATTATTGACATCCAAGACCAGCTTAAAAACTTCTCTGAAGACCAGCTTATCAATGAGATGCAAATGCCATCTGGTAATGCGCCTCAGTTTCTTGTTTTAAGCGAGATTCAACGCCGCAAACGTGTAAGAGATGATTTCTCAAAGCGTCAGGCCGCACAACAGCCGACAGTGGCTGAAGAGGCAATCGCCGCCGCTGGTGTGCCGCAGTCTGGTATTGCGGGTATGTCAGAGGCGATGGCCCCCAAAAGTACCATGGTACAAAATGCTGTAGGGTCTGCAATGCCAGAGGCCATGAGGTCTGGCGGCTTGGTGCAGTTTGGAAATGATATTAAAAGAAGACTCGACAATCAAGAGGTTGACCCATTCCTTGATGAGGTCGAGGATATGGCTGAATCACGCTTCAATGTAGATTTTAGCGGTCCGCCTAATTTTGGCATGGGCGGTGCTAGGCCACCCGGCTTTCCTTCAAAGGGCGGTCCCCCAACAGTAAGGCCAGCCATTGCAAGGCCAGCTATTGGAAGATTGCCTGATGATTTGGAGCAACAGTTTGTTAAAACCGCTTTTAACTCCCCAACCCAAGGTGGGATTGGTTCCCTTACAGTCCCAACAAGAATGAAGGATGGCGGGGTAATATACGCTCAAAACGGTATTCCTCGCGGCTTACGGCTAAACAATCCCGGAAACATTAGGCCGGGTGCTGGCTTCTTTGGTGAAATAGGTGATGATGGCGGGTACGCTGAGTTTGACTCAGATGCGGCTGGGATAAGAGCCATACAGCGCCTTCTTAAAACTTACGGAAATCAATACGGCATAAACACGCTGAGAGGATTGGCAAATAGATATGCTCCACCGTCAGACAATAACCCTACAGATAACTACATAGAGTTTCTTTCTCAGCAAACTGGCATAGACCCAGATGAGCCGATAAATCTTGCTGAACGTGGCTCTGAGATTATCCCTGCTATCATTGGCTTTGAGCAAGGCCAACAACCCTTCTCCCAAGACATGATTAATAAGGCGATTGGCGCGGCAGAGCTTGATGACGAAGAAGCCATAGCAAACGCTCTTTTCCCTCAAGAACTTAAAGACGCTGGCGTTTCTCCGTCTGATTTAGTTCAAGCCGACCAAAGTCCGGGTCTTATGTCTGCGATGGCGGCAACAAGTGGCTCAAGCCCAACGCCGCAACAAGATTATTTAGCAGGTCAGTTGTCGGAGGAGCCAGTAGAAACAGAATCCAAAGGTTCTGGCGGAAGAAACAACCCTAGACGTAAAGCCCCAGACCCGAACAAGCCACCAACAGTTCTGGAACCGGGCGATGCTGTAAAGGGGCGCAATGTCGGTAGAGGCGGAGACCCTCGTGACGAAGAAATAGAAGCGGCACAAGAGGTGGCACAGGACAGGGCTATAAACAGGGCCATAGAAACAGGCAATGTCACTGGCTCAGACTCAGCAAGGGCTGATGCTGATTTAGCTTTTGAGAGGCTTGAAGACGGCGCTACAACATCAGGCAATGTAAGTTTTGAATCACCTCAAGCTACAGGAACTTCCAGTCTTGAGAGTGAGATTCTTAAACTGCAACAGCAAATGCAAAAAGACAGAGAAACTGACAAGTGGCTCGCCATTGCACAAGCTGGTCTAGCCTTGATGTCTTCTGATAACCCAACATTGCTGGGCGCGGCTGGTGAGGCTGGCCTTGCAGGGTTAAAGGCGTTCCGTGAGTCTAATGAACGCTATCAAGAGGGTGTTGTTGACTTAATCAATGCTCGCGCCAAACTGGTAAAAGACGGCAGGATAAAAGGCATGACGCCAGCATCAGCCGTGTCAAGGTTAAATGCTATTATGAAAGCCTTGAACCCAGAAGATGCGGCGGCGCAACCGTTAGACCCAGAAACTAGGCAAAGATTAGAAGAAGAGGCGTTATTTCTTAGGCGTGACATATTGAATTACCCTGACATAGTAGCCTAAAAAGAGGGGACGATGCCCAATATTTACGCTAGAAGCGCTCGCTCCGGTAAACTTTACGAAGTAAACATCGCTGGAACTCAGCCTACCCCCGAAGAACAAGCCTACATTGAGCAACGTATTGACAACATCGAAGGGTTCGGTGCTGTCGAAGCGCCGTTGCCTACTGAGGAAGTTGATGACGCAAGCGCGGCTGGTAATTTAATCACTGGGTTTGGTCGTGGCTTTCTGACATCATTCACTGAACTGCCACAGGGTATTGTTGGTCTTGGCGAATCTGTACTTGGTTACGAGCCGGGGTCTACTGCGATTGGCGAAACTGCACAAGATATTTCAAAGGCAGGGCGCTCTGGCGTTGAGTATCTGCTTGGGGAGTCTGACGGTAGCGTATCGTCTAAAACTGGCGAAGCATTTGGTTCTTTAGCTTCGTTTCTAGTTCCCGGAACAGCCGCCGCAAAAGGTGCAAAACTTGCAAACGCAAGCCTTAAAGCTCAGAAGGCCGCTGGCCTTACTGCGGCTGGAGCAATGGGTGTTGGGCTTGGCTCTTCAGAACAAATAAACAGAGTTGCCAGTCAGCTTTCTCAAGGCAAAGAAGTCTCTCCAGAAGACTTCATGTCAGCCACAAAACTTGGTGGACTCATTGGCCTCAGTGAAATAGCACCGTTCTCCAGAATACTGGGCGACACTCTTAACATCCTTCGCAAGGTTCCCAAAGGCAGTCAAGAAGAGGCAATCAAAAGAATAGCTGGGCGCTTAAAGCGTATGGTAGGTACAGGTATTGCAGAAGGTCTTCAAGAGGCTACCGCTGGCATAGCGCAAGACCTTGTTGAACAAAATCTTTACAATCCAGAAGCAAACATTGGCGCTACCGCAGATGAAGAATTTATGTATGGAGGTGGCGCAGGTGCGGCGTTGCAATTCATTGTTGATAGCATTAGGGGTCGTCAACTTAACAAGATGGACACGGCCTTCACTCAGCTAGAGGATGACCTAGTTGATGAAAGTGATGAGGCGGCAGAGAAAGCGGCATTCGCGGCTAAGTCTGTGCAGTCTGGAGAGACATTCCAAGGGGAACAAAAACTACTTCCGTCAGCAAAGACAGATGAAGAGATTGAGGAAGGCTCTGAGCAAGAGGTGGATTCAAAGGTCAAGTCTCTTGGCCTCTCCCCAGAAGAAGAAACCATTGCGTCTGCACAGGCCGCGAGAGAAAGAACGCTTGGGCTTGCAAAGGTAGAGTTGTCAGCGTTACCAGAAGATGAAGCCGCAATAATAAGACGTAAAAGAATAACACTTGGAGAAGACCCTGACCTTGATGTTGACCTAAACGAACTTCAAGAGACAATAGGTCAAGAGGCATATGTACGAGAGTACAAAAAACAAAAACCAAATATGTGGAGGGAGTCAGGTCAAAATCCTCGCAATCAAAAGTCGTTCAGTGCCGTTCAATACGAGCAAGCGGTCAACGCTGTAAGAGAAAAGGGCAAGGCGACTATACCTGTCATACAAGCGGCGGCAAAAGTCGATGGAAAGCCAGTGCCTTTATCCGTTGCCCGTGAACTACAAAACGAAATGGGTCGTAAGGGTGTTTTAAATCAAACTGGCGAGAACAAGTGGGAGGTTATGGAAGAGGTCGAACCTCAAGAGGATTCAGCCACACAGCTTCGCAGAACATACAACGAACTTGAACGTAAGATTGATGAGGTTCGCCAAGAAAAGTTAGACGCCCAAGAGAGGCGCGATGCCGCAAAAAATAACGGCGATACAACAGTAGCCAAAACCTCTGAACAAGAAATGGCTGAGGCAGACAGGCGTATTGATAGACTAAACAATACTCGCGGCACTGTTGAGGCACAGCTTAATGAACTTGACCCTGACAATCCTGTTGTAAATTCAATAGACAATACCCAACAAGAGTCCAATCGAGCAAGACAAGTTGGAGATGCTGTATCTGAAGAAAAAATAACAGAAGAGTATGCCCGCAAAAGACAGCGTGTGGCAAACGCTCTTCGTAAATACCTTAACGCAATCGGTTTGGGTAACAGAGTAGACCTTGTAACACAGAATGTAATCTTTCCAGAGAATGTAGATAAAGAAGCCAAGTTTGGTAGCTTAGAAGAGCAACTAATAAAAGAAGGCGTTATCGAGGGCTTTGAAAGCGCTGGCGACAATGGTCGCAGGGTCATTGGCATAGCCATGGAAATATATGACCCCAATCTATCGGAGGAAGAACTGGCCCTTAAACTGCGCGGCGTTATGAATCACGAGATGATTCACGCATTGCGCGGATTGGGGCTGTTCACTGATAAAGAATGGCAGACGCTCAGTGGCTCGGCACAAAACAAAAAGCGTGTGCGTTATGTAGGCGGCAGACTACAAGAACGTGAATACACTTATTACGATAGAGCGGAGCGTATTTATACCCCAATCGCGGCTAAACAAGGATTGTCTCCGGACCAGACAATAGATTTAATTCAAGAAGAAGCTGTGGCAGAAATGTTCCGTGACTATGTTGACGGCAAACTAAAGATAGCTGGCAGGCCACAGTCTCTTCTCAAGCGTATTGTAAAGTTCTTCACATCTGTGTTCCGCTCACATAATGATGTTGGATTTAAAGAAGCCGCAGACATATTTGAAAACATAACCACGTCCGACAAAACAAAGCAGATTGGTCGAAGGCCAACCATGTCGGAAACAAACTTTGATGACGCTAATGTTGCAAATGACCAAATGAGAAAGTCATCTGTAGTCTTCTCAGCAGATAGAAGCATCACTGCCTACAAAGTAATTACAAAAGGACCAGACGACAAACTTTACCCATTGTTTGTAGACGCAAAGACAGAAATACCCATAGGTCAGTGGGTAGAGGCAGTTATGCCATTTACCTTTGAGCATAAGGGGCGGCTTTATGTGCCGTCTAGGGGTGCTATTGGTGCTAATGGCAAACGTAAGGCTGGAACTGGCGAAGACATACCAATTCCAAATGAGTCCGTTAGGAAACAGCTACTCAAAGATGGGTACATTACAAAACCCTCAGCTAAAAATGTTAAAGCAGTTGCGGCGAGGGGCGGCTTCCATGCTGGTAGCTTGCCTATAGCTAACCATATTGGCAAAGAGCCTAAGATTACATCAGAACAAAGACAGGTTCTTATTGATAATGGCTTTGAGCGGTCAATAAAGGGTAAAGAAGGTAACTTCATACTCAATATAAGAGAGGATGACCAAGTTTGGGTAGAGGTTCTTGTTCCTGATAATTCTCATGGCGTTGATTGGCAAGCTGTAGCCAACAGTAAAGCTGGAGTGTATGCGGATAACCCACAGAACAGAAAACTTGGTCGCGCTGGTCAAATCATACCGCAACAAGCGGATATAAATGACGATATACCTTACGGCGGTCATTACCTTTACAGGCAGGGAGCGGCAAGGCCAGAAGAAAGCTGGGTAATTAGTGGTAATATGCTGGTCAATCGCGAGATGTCGCGAGAAGAAGTGCGTCAGATAAATGAAGCAAATGGGGTCAAAGACAGCCCGACTCTTGCAGAACTTTCTGAGATATTTGGCCCGTCAGAAGCAAGACAAATTGTTTTCGGTAAAAGCGAGAAGAAATACTCTATAGCACCACCAGCACCGCTGGGCGGCATTTCACAATTCCTGACTGACCAAGAGATGGAAGACCTGATGGTTGGCAGGAAAAATGACGTACAGAACAAAGCAGAGAAGATAGCAGAGATATTCTCTCAGCTTCCGTCAGCAGAGAACTTTGCGGCTGTAGCCATAGCTGGTCAAGCAAAGAAGGGCTGGTACAGAGACTCCGCTAAAGCAATCATGGATATATTTGGTGTCCATGATGCAAGGCGCTTTACTGCATTGTTAGCGGCGACATCTCCACAAACATCAGTTGAGTCAAATGCTATCAACACTTTAAATATATGGGCTAATTGGAACAAGGCTGGACGGCCTCAAGACCAAGCGACAATATTTAAGATTATGGGCGAAAGCGTCCAAGGCGATAAGGGTGAGGGTTCTATACTGCCAGCGTGGAGGGCTAACTCCATAAGAGCCTTGACCGCTCCTTTTGGTCAAGAATTTGGCATCATGGTTTCTGGTCCTAAAGTAAACTCATTTATGCTTAACCTTGTGAACGAGCTTGATGAAGTTACTAATGATACATGGATGGCTAACTTTGCCTTGATTCAACAGCCAACATTTAAGGGCGCTAAAACTGTAGCATTCCAAGATGAGCTTGGTAAAATAGGCGTAAAGGGGCCGGGATATCTGGCGTTTTCAGCTAGGGTAAGAGAAGCCGCTAGAGCCGCCAGTGAAATAACTGGCGATAGCTGGATGCCAGCAGAGATACAGGAAACTGTATGGTCTTTATCAAAGGCTCTTTTGGAAAAGCGCAAAAGGCTAAAGGGCAATATGCGAGGCATGACTGCCAAGCAGTTGCTAACCGAAGGAATTATTACAGACCAGCAAGTTGCAGATGTTCCAGACTTTGCTACACTGTTTACTGATGGTGTATATGGAAGGATATTAGAAGATGCAGGGTACAAAAAACAACTTGACGCTATTAGAAGCGGCACAGGGGGCGATGGAGTCACAGTTGAGCCAAGGCCTGTCTACAGCGCAGAAAACGTCTCGGCTAATAAAGACTTTATCAGGAGAGAGCTTGGAGACTTCGCAGATAGACTCGAAATCCTCGCTGTCAACGGAAAGAAAGCCCTTAGAAAATTCAGCACAACAATCCCCGCAGACATCAATGGGGGCAGACGCGCCGCAATTAATGTCAGAATCGGTGCAGGATTTAATGGAAGAGTTTTCAATAAGCAGAGAGCAAGAGGAGTTATTAACGGATATAACGTAATATCCACATATACAGTTAGTGGTAACGCCGCCCGCACATATAACGAACAAAATGTTTCTACCCCAAGGTTTATTGAACTAGCGCCAAGCGAACAATCAGCGCAACAATTTACAGATTCAATAACCACCGCCAAAGCAAGCCTTGGTCAGCTTGGGGAATCTGTTTTTGTGTACTCACCAGATGAATACAAAGACATGAGGCTGTTCTTAACTGAGGATGGCACTGGTGGCTTTGCCCTCAAAGAAACAGAGACTGCTGGAGTAATAGACATTGTATCCGTCTTTAATAGAAATGCCCCCAGTGAACCCGGCGCTGGCGATGGCGGCCCACATAAACAGTTAAATTACCCAATGATACGACTTGCCACTGAAGAAGGTGGCAATATGTTGGATGCATTTGACATCTACTTGCCAAAACTGTACAGCGCCAACGGCTTCAGGGTTCGCTCTCGCCTGAAGTGGGATGACGAGCAAGCCCCTGATGGGTGGAGCAAAGAGGCGTTCAAAGACTTCAACAATGGTGAGCCTGATGTAGTTTTCATGTACTACCAGCCTGACAGAATTGACGTTTACAAAAACAATTCTGACGAAGGTGAGATGTTCGATGACTATATGGAGGCGGTCAATGCACAGATTGGTGCGGCGCTGTCACCAACCAGCATAAACAGATACAAAGACCAGCAGATTGCTGAAGAAAACACAGAGAACAACCCTAATGAATTTCTGACTGAGCAGGATGATGCACAGCTTGCCGCTGTTCGTGAGGGCATAAATGCTGAAGAAAAATACGATGGTACAAAATTATCAATAACACCGCCCAAGCCAACAACCTTACTTAGAGCGCCGCTTAAAACAAAGGTTCAATATGAGTATGGTTACATACAAGAGGGTGACAAAAAGCTACCAGTGGTTCTTATGTATGGAAATCATATTGAAGAAGTTAGCGGCAGAGGAAGTGGCTTTGGAATGAAGCATATCCGTGAGCGCGGTCACGTTCAAGAATTGATTGATGCTGGGTTCCCCTCTGCTGAAAAGGCTATCTTCGATACCATGTATCGTTGGGGCGCTCAGGGGTATAGAGACGGCGCAGAAGTTATCATTTTCCCAATGGGTGGCGATACTGTAGAACTCCAATACGATGCTGGGAAAAGGGGTAGGGTTATTCTAGCGCTGACCAAGAAAGGCGTTAGATATAATGGTGAACCAGCATATACAGTTAAGACTGTATACCCCAAGGACAAGAAGAAGAAGTTCTCCGTTGCGTTCTCAGCTATAGACCCCAACAGAATACAAAATCAAATACCTGTAGCTCAAGATAGCCTGATGTATTCAAGGGCATCAAATCTATTGGCAAAGGTTCTTGGTGTTGCTTATGACCGCAACAAGGCGGAGGATATCGCCGATAACTTCTTGCAGAAGTTCCAAGACTCCATGTTGCCTGTGGGCAGAATGATTGACGAACTGAAGTCTCAGGGCGCTACAATCACTGATGCGAATGACACATATCTAAGAGAAGAATTGTACCATGGTATAACTGGCTCAAAGATTGCAGATAACGAAAAGAACCTGTACGAGCCTATGCTAAATCTGGTGAAGGGCATTGGCCTGACAGAGGGGCAGGTGTCTGCGCTAAGGGCTAATTCTAGATTTATTCGTGAAGCAATGCAGGCTGGCAAGCCGCTAAAACAAATTCTTGCAGATGCATTCTTGTATGCTCGTCACGCAGAGGAACGTAACGCATACATCCGTAGCATTGACCCTGAAAACGACTCAGGTTCAGGCATGACCGACACAGAAGCAAGGACAATAAAACAATTCTTCGATTCTCTGACAGGCACAGAGAGACAGCGCTTTATTGATATAGGTGTTGCGGCAGACAGAATAGTGCAAAGCACTAACGATATCCGCGTTGCCTCTGGCCTTACACCAGACTTTAATGACGGCGAGATTACAGAAGACGAGGCTGGGAAGACAGTTAAGCAAGCCCTTCCAAATTACACCGCTTATGTACCACTGCGCGGTATATTAGACCCTCAAAACGAAGCCAGCGAAGAATACTCTGGGCGTCCATCATCAAGACCTAAGTTTGGTGCGCGTGGCAGAGAAGATATGCGTATGTTCGGCAGATTTGAGTTTGCAAAAGATATCATGGCAAACCTCATGGTGCAGAACCAGAATGCTATTGTTCGCTCTGAGCGCAACCGTGTTGGTAAATCATTCCTTGAGTTACTTAGAAATGAGCCGCGACTAACAGATTCATATGCGAGAATAATATCACAGCGTCCAACAATCAGAGTTCTTAGCGGCGGCGTTGTGAAGACAAGACCAGACCCAAGGTTTGCGGATAGAGATGACATTCTTATCGTAAAAGAGGGCGGGCAAGAAGTTGCCATACAGATTGATGACCCACGCATAGCGCTGGCTATGAAGGGTGCGTCAGGTATGTCTGCACAACACGCAGGGGGACTGGTAAAGGTTCTTGGAAAGATAAACCGCTACCTATCAAACATTAATACATCTTGGAACCCTGAGTTTCTTATTACAAACATGGTTCGTGACCTTCAAACCGCTGGCGTCAACATTAACCAGTATGAAATGAATGGACTGACGAGCGATGCCATGAAGGCTGTACCGTCAGCATTGAAAGGCATAAAGCGTTCTATTGTTAATGACGACAACACAAGTGAGTGGTCAAAAATTTATCAAGACTTTGTTCGCGCTGGTGGGCAAAATGCCACCAACATGATGGGTGATTTGAATGACCAGCTTGGTCGTCTTGACGCAATGTTGAAAGAGGTGTCCGATGCGGGCGCTACTGGGGCGTACAAAAAAACAAAGGCTGGCTTCGGGAAGATTTTAGACACATTAGAGAACTACAACACTGTTGTTGAAAATGGTGTTCGTGTAGCCACATTTGAGGCTCTTAGAAAAAGAGGCTTCTCTGATGATAGGGCCGCACAGGCCGCAAGAAATGTAACAGTCAACTTTGCCAAAGGCGGCGAATACAAAACATTTATGAACAGCCTGTACCTGTTCTACAATGCTTCGCTTCAAGGCTCATTCGCACTCTTAAATGGCGCATTGCGTTCCAGTAAGGTTCGCAAGCTGTGGGTAGGCGCTATGGTTACTGGCATGATGCTAGACCAACTCAACTCGTATCTATCTGACGATGACGAGGATGGTCAGGAAATTTACGACAAGATTCCAGACTATGTTCTTGAGAAGAACCTTATCTTAATGGATCCATTTGGCGTTCTTCCATCAGAAAGAGGGTATTTTAAAATACCTATGCCATACGGATTAAACATGGCTGTAAATATGGGTCGCTCAATAAGTCGCGCTGGTCGTGGTGGCTACTCAGCATCAGAGGCAACCTCGTCTCTTGTAGGCACTATTATCGACACAGTAAACCCTATAGGCGATACACCTCGCATACCGCTTGTTGATGATGACTTTGAGTTCCAAGATATACTGACAACATTGTCGCCCAGTGTCGGTGACCCAGTTTTCCAGTACCTAACCAATAGTGACTATGCTCGTAAACCAGTTTACAAAGAACCTTCATCATTTGGCGTTCCAGCACCTGAGAGCCAGATACACTGGACAACAACATCTCCGTCAGCAATATTCATTGCCAACTTCATACGAAAGCCGTTTGGCCTTGGTGATGCATCAGACGTAAGACCGGGTTTTATTGAGGTTTCACCAGACACACTTGAGTTCTGGTTTGATTACGCGACTGGTGGTGTCGGAAGATTTGTACAGCGCACTGCTGAGTTTGGGTATTCCACCGCTCCAAAACTAATGGCTGGTGAGTTCGAGGAAGCCATGCTTCGTGCAACTCCAGCAGTTCGTCAGGTTGTTGGCTCTGTGTCGGAGAGAGAAGACCTTGGTAACTTTGTTGAGAAAAGAGATAGAGTCTTACTTACCAGAAAAGATTTTATTGATGCCCGTAAGAAAGGCGATGAACAAAGAGCGCAAAGAATTGCACTGGCATACAAAGAAGAGTTACGCATATCAGGGATTGTCAATGCTCTTAACAATGCTAGGAACAAGCTAATACGCAAACGTAAACAGATTGAAGAAAGCAAATACATTCCAGAAGAGCAAAAAGAGTTGTTGATTGAGCGCATGAATACGCGAATTAAAGAAATAGTCACAAGGGCAAACAGTTTGATGAACGACCTATAAAAAGGGCGCTGTAAAGCGCCCCTTTTGTTTGTACGATGGTACAATTATTCGCCCATCTTTTTTTGCAACCAGTCCTCTACCTCTTGCCGCTTCCATCTTTTTATTCTAGGCGAAAAAGAAATAGGTCTTGGAAACCTTTCGTCACTTTCCATTACATACTGAATTGACTTTGGTTTGATTGACAGCATATCAGCTATTGCCTTTGCATCTATGAAATCTGTCTTCATTGTGAACGTCCTTGCTTCCATCTTGTAAACTCCTCAGATAGAGATTTAAATTTCTCCCTTGCTTGGGAGTTCGTTTTCATATCAGCCCTGCTGGTTATTTCCAGATAGTTTCGCAACGCTTCCGCAACACCATTTTCATCTGGGGTAAGTGTTGGGTATTTTCCTGTTGGGTCATACGTTGTGATGTTTTTTGTATGAAGAAACTCAACAAAGCTGGGGTTTCTGCACAACATACCAGCACTGGCAATTAGCTTATCAACTTCACGTTGCTCAACAGATATCTCTGGTTCATCTTGCTCGTTTAGCTTTACCATAGCAACCATATATCGAGAGCCTACCCAATCTGTGTGTAGATTAGCTGGAACTTCGTTAGGGTGTATAGCCAACCTAAGTATCGTGCCAGCTTTACTTTGTGACATTGATGTTTTTACCGCCTCAAAATGCACTGCGGCATCTTTTATGTTATCCATGCTTACCTCTATGTATTCTAGACATTCTGTCTTTTTTAACCCTCACAGTACGCAAGAAGTTACCGTTACCGTGAAAGTTGCCTCTCTTTTGATTGTTGTACCGCCTGTCCAGTTTTGTTCCCACAACAGAACCGCCGTACTCTTTAAAGTTTATGACCCTATCGTTCATCATCTTTAGATG
>MDTE01070649.1_pt1 | contig 12036 bp, 12 predicted proteins | sample 811231 | NCBI WGS metagenome assembly MDTE01 (sample SAMN05326651, study PRJNA326480) | marine metagenome | isolation source: seawater | place: Indian Ocean: Red Sea | collected 2010
AGAATAAAATCTAATGGGAGCATATAAAAAAAAAGATAGTCCTTAAAAACCGGGAGCTAAAGATGGCTAAGAAGGACTATCCAATTAAATATATCAGATCCTAAAAAAAATGCATTATAGATTTTTTTCAAATATAAAGGATTTATGAAAAAAAAAGGTCACAGGCCTATAACCAAAGTCAAAAATCCTGAGCCAGACTTGGAAAGTCCAGATTGGGTTATCTGGGCTGCCTGGGCAGATAGGATTACTTTTGAAGAAATAGAAAAAAAAACTGGTTACCGAGAGACCGATGTTATCAAAATTATGAGAAGAACTCTAAAGCCATCCTCATTTCGTTTATGGAGAAAAAGAGTTCACGAAAAAAGTATAAAACATAGAAAAAAATTTGAATATTCCAGAAAACATATGTCTAGTAAAATAAAAAAAGGTGATTATTTATAGAGTATGAAAAAAATAACTATCTATACAGGTCCAATGTGTAATTATTGTGAAGCTGCTAAAAGATTATTTACCAGAAACAATGCTCCTTACAATGAAATTAATATTGCAGCAGTTGATGGAGCTATGGATGAAATGATAAAGAAAGCAGATGGCAAAAGAACAATACCTCAAATATTCTTCGATGAGCAACATATTGGTGGTTATGATGAAGTTAGAGCTTTAGAAAAAGAAAATAAATTAAAAGACTTGTTAAAATAATTGTCATTCAGCTTTAAAAATTAAACAAACACCATTGTTACAATATCTTTTACCTGTTGGTTGTGGTCCATCATCAAAGATATGACCATGGTGTGCTTTACAATTTTTACAATGATACTCAGTACGTGCATAACCTAGTAAGTAATCTGTTTTAGTCTCAAAAACTTCAGGCAATGATTGAAAAAATGAGGGCCAACCTGATCCACTTTCATATTTGGATATAGAATCAAATAGTTTTATTTCACAATTAGCACAATGGTAACTTCCTTTTCGTTTTTCGTTATTTAGTTCACTTGTACCAGGTGGTTCTGTTCCATCCTCAAACATAACTAACTTTTGCTGAGCAGTTAAATTTGGATTCTTTTTGGTCATTTTTTTATAATAAATTAGCACATGATTGATGTAAATAAGAGTGTAGTTCAACTAATTTATTAGAATCTTTGTTATAACCCCCACCTAAAACACCACAAAGAGGTATTCCTTTTGAAAAAAAATTTTCTGTTACAATCTCATCTCTTTTTTTAATTCCTTCATCTGTAACCTTTAATTTTCCTAATCTATCATTGAAATGAATATCGACTCCTGCAATATAAAAAACAAAATCGAAATTTTTTTCATTTAATTGTTTTAAATAGAATTTAAGAGTTTTTAAATATTCTTGGTCTTCCATATTATTTTCAAGCTCTACATCACAGTCACTAATTGATTTTTTTGCAGGATAATTTGATTTAGAATGCATACTAAAAGTAAAAACATTTCTATTATCTTTAAATATTTCTGAGTTTCCGTTACCTTGGTGAACGTCTAAATCTAAAATTAAAACTTTTCCAACTAAACGTTTATCAAGTAAATATTTTGATGCCACTGCCACATCATTAAAAACACAATAACCTGCGCCACCATCGTAATTTGCATGATGACTACCTCCTGCAGTATTGCATGCCACTCCATTATTAATTGCAAGTTTAGAAGCCAAAACAGTTCCACCTGTTGCAACTAGAGATCGTTTGACTACACTATCAACTAGAGGAAATCCTATTTTTTTTACTTCGATTTCACCCAAAGTTTTATTCTTAATATTCCTAATGTACTTTTCAGAATGTGCTCTTTTTAAAGTCTCATCAGAACATGGGTAAGGTCTGTGAAATTTTTTTACTATTTTCTTCTTAATTAAGTAATCTGCGAGTTCACCAAACTTATTTATTGGAAATTTATGGTCATCACCAATTTTTGCAAAATAATCCTCGTGATTTACAACTGGCAGTTCCATCTTTATTCAATCGTACGAATTGGCTTACCGCTTACACAGGCCTCTAGCGACTCAATCATTTGAGTATAATAAATTTGATAATTTTCTGCTGTCACATATCCTATATGAGGTGTTAATAGTGCATTAGGCAAAAATCTTAGTTTATTATTTTCTGGAAGGGGCTCCTTTTCATAAACATCTAATCCAACTCCTGCTATTTCGTTAGTGGATAATGCGATAATTAAATCCTCTTCATTAATTATTGGACCTCTTGAAGTATTAACTAAAAATGTAGTTCTCTTCATTTTTTCCATTTCCTTTAAATTAATACAGTTTTTATATCTCTCGCCCCCTTGTACATGAATAGATATAAAATCAGAATTTTTAATCAAATCTTCTTTGCTGCAAGGTAAAACATCTAATTCTTTGCAAGTATTTAAATTTAGATTTTCACTCCATGCCATTACTTGCATTCCAAAAGCCTTTCCTATCTTAGCAACTTGAGAACCTACTTTGCCAAGACCTATTAATCCTAAAATTTTTCCTTTCAATTCTACACCAACTGTTGTCTGCCAATATCCTTGGTACATATTATCAATTTCCTCTTTAAAATTTCTAGCAAGTCCAAGTATTAGAGCCCAAGTCAGCTCTGGAGTTGGATTTATATTACTTTCCGTTCCACTAACTATTATCTTATTTTTTTTAGCTGCTTCCAAATCTATAGATTTATTTCTTAAACCACTCGTGATGATAAATCTTAATTTAGTTAAATTTTCTATTAAATTTTTTGTAATTGGAGTCCGCTCTCTCATGATTAATAAAGCCTCAAATTCTGATAATTGATCTATAGCTTCAGCTTCATCTGCGAATGCCTCACTAAAAATTTTAAACTCGTATTTTCCAGAGAGCTTTTCAATATCTACAAACTGTTGAGATACATTTTGATAATCATCTAAAATTGCAACTTTAAGCATAAACTTTCCTATTAGATAAATAGATACCAAACAATATAAAAGACGCTCCAACAAAATGATAAAGTTCAAATTTTTCTCTAAAAATAATAATTGCCATTACAGCGCTAAATAAAGGCATTAGTTGAATAAACATAGAGGCTCGATTTGGACCAATTATTTCAATTCCTTTTTGCCAAAAATAATAAGCAGCTATAGCTGGAAAAATTGCCACATAAATTAATATTAGAAAAAAGTTTTTATTTAAATTTAATTCTAAACCAATTGATTTCTCATAAAAAAATTGAGGAATTAAAAAAAGTATCCCGACCGAAACCATTAATTGTATCAAAGTAAATTGTGAAAACTTAAAGTTATTTTTTTTAAGTAGAGTTGAATATAAAGACCAAGTAATTACACAAACTAACATCCAAATATCTCCTTTATTAAAATCTAAAGAAATGATTTTTTGAATATCCCCATTTGAAATAATTGATCCAATCCCAATTATTGATAACAGTAACCCAAGTAATTGAAAAAAGTTTGTTTTTTCAATTTTCATTAATGACGAAAGAACAATCGTTGCCGCAGGAATAGCTGAAAGCATTAAAACAGCATTAATCACTTGTGTATAGTTAAGTGCAAAATAAACTACAGAGTTGAATGTGCTAATTGTAATCACTCCCATAAAACTAATTACAAGCCAATTTTTTTTAATATAAGGTAAATTTTCAAAAATTTCTTTATAAGTAAAAGGCACTAAAATAAACCAAACTAAAATCCATCTAAAAACATTTAGAGTTAAAGGTGGAATTTCAAACAATGTAGCAAACTTTCCAACGATAAAATTACCTGACCAGCAAAATGTTGCTAGCACTAAAAATAAATAAGCTAAATAGTTTTTATTTGACACAAAATTATGAAAATCTTGTAGAACTATAAGGGCTTAAGTTTAAATTTGTATTTTCTTTAGCTATCATTCCTGAAACGATCTTTCCAGAAATCGGACCTAATGTCCATCCCAAATGATGGTGACCAAAACAATAAAATACATTTTTATAATTTTTTGAAGGACCCATTACTGGCAAAAAGTCAGGGAGAGTTGGTCTAAATCCCAACCACTCATCCTCATGTTCTGGAAGGTCATCCAGCATATACTTTGCATTATTAATCAAATTTTTTATTCTTGATTTAGATAGTGGATTATCCAATCCTCCAAATTCCACTGTACCTACAACTCTTAATCCTTGTTCCATAGGTGTAATTCCAAAACCTCTGTTTGAAAAAATAACCGGTCTGCTTAAAAGATGATCACAATCTTTAAAATGTATGTGATATCCTCTTTCAGTATCTAGTGGAATTCTCTCACCTAATTTGTCGGTTAATCTTTTAGAAAATGCTCCACAAGCAATTATAATTTTATCAAAATTAAATTTTTGGGAGTCAGTTTTTATTCTTGGAAGATCGTTATGAAATTCTAATTGTTGAACATCTTTTTTTTCAAATTTTCCACCTTTTTTTTTAAAAAGTTCAAAAAATTTTAGCAAAATTTTTTTTGGGTTTCTAGCATGTCTGGCATAGGGATAATAAACTCCTGCATGATAAAAATTTTTTAAATTAGGTTCTAAATCATGAATTTCGTATTTAGTAACTAACTGCTGCTTCACTCCAAGTTCTTCTCTCACTTTAATTTCTAATTCTCTACTTTTTAGATCTTTATCATTCCATACATAAAGTATTCCTTTATTTTCAACTAATCCCTCTATGTTAATTTCATCAAATAATTCATCATATGCTGGCAAAGCTAAATCTAAAATTTGATGCATATTTTTTGCAGTATGCATCATTTTATTTTTTGAGGTATTCAAAATAAATTTGATAAACCATGGGATCATTTTTGGGACGTAATTCCACTTAAGTGCAAGTGGTCCAGTAGAGCTTAATAACATTGCTGGAACATCAGTTAAAACATCTGTTCTATTCAATGATAAAGATGCGTAAGGAGAAAAATGACCCGCATTTCCATAGGAAGCAGCAGGACTACCTGGGTCATCTCTATCAAATATAGTAACCTCGAAACCCTTTTTTTGAAGAAACAAAGCATTTGAAATTCCTTGAATACCAGCTCCAACTACACCTATCTTTAAATTATTATTCATAGAATTATTTATACAATTAATATCGAAAATAATTTAAGCGACAAATTATACTTAAGCAATTGCTTGTTGGTTGTGCACTTTTGCACTCATTACGACTCCAAAACCAAACATGGTTGCTAACATTGAAGAACCTCCATAAGACATGATTGGTAAAGGAGAGCCTACAATTGGGAGAAGCCCTAAAACCATGCTCATATTAATTGTTATATAAAAAAAAATTGAAACACCAAAACTGTAACAAAATATTTTTGCAAAGTAGCTTCTAGATGATGCACCAATTGCTATAATTCGATAGATAATAAGTGCATAAATTATCAAAAGAAAAGCAGATCCCACAAAACCAAATTCCTCTGAAAAAAGTGTAAAAATAAAATCAGTATGTTTTTCAGGCAAAAATTCTAAATAACTTTGAGTCCCTTTTAAAAAACCTTTACCAAAAATTCCACCTGAGCCCACAGCAATTTTAGATTGAATAATTTGATAACCAGCACCCAACGGGTCTCTGTCTGGATTCAAAAATGTTAAGACCCTAAGTTTTTGATAAGGTTTTAAAAAAGAGATTATAAAAGGCAAAGAAATCAAAAATCCCAAGAGGGTATAAATAAAATACTTATGATTAATTCCAGCAAACCATAATACTGCAAGACCAGTAATTGCAATTAATAGTGATGTTCCTAAATCTGGTTGAACAATTACTAGTCCCATTGGTAAAAGAATAATGATTAATGATGTAAAAATTGTGTAAATTGAATTTACATTTTCTAATTTCATTCTATGAAAATATTTTGCAAGACATAAAATAATACAAATCTTCATAAGTTCAGAGGGTTGTAAATTTAAAAAGTATAGATTTATCCATCTTTGAGATCCCGAGGACTCTATACCAAATAAATATGTTCCAACTAAAAGGATTACCGTAATCAAATAAAAAAGATAACCTATTAAAAACCAAAATTTTATATTTATAAAAGAAATTATCAACATCATTAGAGTGAATACAATTAATTTTGTAAAATGACTTTTTGTATGAAATAAAATTTTTCCACCATCTGTAGAGTACATTGTTCCTAAGCTAATAAATCCCAATAAAAGGATACATGCTAATAAAACATAATCAAAATTTTTAAATTTTTGAAAAAAATTAAAATTGTTATTTGAGAGTCTTGAGTGTTGATACATCTATATTTCTAAGTATTTTTTATCATCGACAGAGTCTCTAAGTGGGTGTCTATCAATAATTAATTTAAATAATTTTTTTGCCATAGGGGCTGCTGTAGTACTTCCATTACCTCCATGTTCAACTAAAATGCTTAATGCATATCTCGGATCTTTGTAAGGACCAAAAGCAATATATAAAGCATGATCTCTTTCCTCATACGGTATTTGAAATGTTTTAAGATCTAATTCTCTGTCTTTTTCTGTAATTTTTTTTACCTGAGATGTTCCAGTCTTACCAGCAAATTGATATTTAAGATTATCAATTCTAGAACGATAAGAGGTACCCATTACTTCATTTGTTGATCCAAACATTGCATCCTGAACAATCCTTATATTCTTTGAATTTTTATACAAAGGTTTATATTTATCATTTGGCTCAAGCTCTTTTTTATCAGTTGCAATAATTTTTGGGTAAATTTTATATCCGCCATTAGCAATTTGAGCTGTCATTAAACACAACTGAATTGGAGTTGTTTGAATATAGCCTTGACCAATACCAGTTATCATAGTTTCTCCCAAAAGCCATCCCTTTCCTAATGCGTTTTTTTTCCATGTTGTACTTGGAATTAGACCCTTTTTTTCAATATTAAAAAGATTTCCAAAAACTTTATCTCCTAAACCAAACTTTTTTGCAGTTTCACTTAACCTATCAACTCCGAGTTTACGTGCTATTTCGTAAAAATAAGTATCACAAGACACTTTCATAGCATTTCTAAGACTAACGAATCCATGACCTTCTTTTTTCCAGCAATGATATGTTTGACCATACATCTCTGTTTTACCTGTGCATTTCACTGTAAAATTTGTATCAATGATGCCATTCTCTAAAGCTGATAAAGCAACAATTGGTTTGATTGTAGAGCCTGGAGAATAATTTCCTTGTAAAGATTTATTTACAAGAGGTTTCATAGGATTATTTCTTATCAACTCCCATTCATCTTTACTAATTCCAAAAACAAATAGATTTGGATCAAACGAAGGGGAAGATTGCATTGCAATAATTGAACCCGTATAAATATCCATAACACAGATAGACCCTGATTTTTCTTTAAGAAGTTCACCAGCCAATTTTTGTACTTTTGTGTCTATCGTTAATTTAACAGTTTTGCCTTTTTTTCCTTTTTGAAATTCTAACTGACTAATTCTTCTACCATATGCATTTACTTCATATCTTTCAATATCGTTAGTACCTATAAGTTTTTCCTCCAAAGATTTTTCTAAACCTATTTTGCCAACTTTAAGACCTGGTACAAAATTTTTTTTTATAACTTCAGTATTTTCAACGTCATCTTCATTAGCCTGACTCACATAACCAATTATATGTGTAAAATTATCATTATAAGGATAATTCCTTGATATAGATATTACCGGTTTAACACCATTTAAATCATAAAGATGATTATTAATTTTGGAAAACTTTTTCCAACTTAAGTTGTCAGAAACAATTAATGTTTCCCATGGTTTTATTTCTTTTCTTTTTTTTAGTACTTTTTTAAATTCTCTATCTGATAAATCTAAAAGATCTTTTAGCCGATATATTACATATCTAAAATTTTCCACTTGCTCAGGAATAACATGCAATTGATAAGCCTCAAAATTTCCAGCTATAACATTTCCAAAATAATCATGAAATTCCCCTCTAACTGGTGCAAGTTTCCATTCTCTGATTCTATTTTTATCAGAAAGGGTAAGGTATCTTTTATTCTCTTTAACTTGTAAAAAAAATAATCGACTGACAATACCAATCATAATTAGAATCTTAAATGATCCTGTTATAAACATCCTCCTATTTATCAAATTTAATTTTTTTACATTATCACTTGAGGAATTAATCATTGAGACCTCTCAGATAGTACTTAAATAATGAGACAAAAATTAAATAAAAAATAAATGTAAAAAATGTGTTAACCAAATAATTCATCAAAATAAGATTAAACGAAAAAAATAACGTTAAGATCGAGTAATTAATCGAATTTATAAGACTTATTACGAATAAGAAAAAAAACCAATCCTTAATTGGATTCGGCCTAATTGTAATATTTCTAAAATATGACGTCGAAATGCATATTAATACATAAGATAGACTGCTTATACCAAGAGGTAAGCCAACAACAGTGTCATTAACTAAACCTGCTAAAAAAACTAAAAAATAATCGAAATTTTTAAAGTCTTTTAACGTAAAGAAAAAAATTAGTATAAATGGGAAGTTGAAGGAGAAATAATTTAGTCTTAAATAATTTAAATCAAATTCATTCATCACTGAGATAAATAAAATTATAATAGGAAGCCATGAATAAAATCTTAAAAAATGACTTTTTGATTTCAAACTAACCATTAGTTTTTCCTCCTTTACTTAAAACGCACTCTTTATATTCAGATGTGCCTACAACAAATCCCCTATTATTAAAAAAAGATTTTCTACACTTGTGTCCGTGCTCTAAGTTCAATCTAAGAAATTCAATTTCTTGTTTGTCTGTTTTAAATTGACTTATTTTATCTTTTTGATTGGAAATTATATTTTTAAAGTTACTAATTTGCTGATTTAGATCATTTAACTTTATTTTTAAAGAATCATTTTCCTCTTTGAATTTTAGATTAGTGTCCTCAATAATTTTTTTTTCATCTTCTAAAATTTTCAGTTTAACTTTCATTGGATTATTTTGTTTACTGTCTTTTGCCAATGATTCATTTGCTGGTTTCTCGATTTCAAATTGTGTGATTACTTCTGCAAATACATACTTTAATTGTGAAAAATCACTATAAAAATCAACATACAAGTTTTTGTTCAATTGAGAATTATCAATGATAACTTTACCTATTGGTATACCACTTTTAAAAATTGCGCCTGTTCCAGAAGTATAAACTATACTTTCATCAGTGAACTTGTCAAATAAACCATCTTTAATATATTTGATAATTCCATAATTCTCTCCTGTGCCTGTAATTATCGCTTGCGTATTTTGGGGAGCAATGGTTACAGGGACATTTGAGTTAAGATCAGATAATAATAGTACTCTTGAAGTTTTAAAATTTACCTCTATTACCCTTCCCACTAAATAAGACTGATCATAAATATTTGTACCAATTTTAATGTTATCTTTACTTCCCTTGTTAATGATTATACTTTTTAAAAAAGGACTTTCGTGATCAACTATTATTTTTGCTAGAATTTTGTTAGAACTTGAAACATAATCGTTTATAAGTTCTTTGAGCTCTTTGTTTTCAAACTTAATAATCTCACTTGAAATATTTTTTGATCTAAGTTTGTTCAGCTCATCGCTTTTTTTTTTATAATCTCCATAAAAAGTAGTATAATCACTCACTTCTATAAAAGTATTTTTAAGTGCATTTTCAGGTATCGAGACAAGAAATGAAGACCTATACACAACTTCATTAATTCCTATTTTTAAGTATCTAATCACTTTAAAATCAAAATTAGATAATACAATTATAAAAATTGAGGCAAAGACGAGAGATAATAAAGAAAATTTTTGTTGAGTGCTTTTCTTGAGAAAAGCAGATCGAATTGCAATTATAAAATCATCTCTGCTTGTGGCCATTGCACTTAGTACTCAGTCAACATAGTAGAAAAAGTTTGTTCTTGATCTAATGCCTTTCCAGTACCTATGGCAACACACGAAAGCGGATCATCTGCTATATGAACTGGAAGTCCAGTTTCTTTTGAAAAACGCTTATCAATATTTTTTAATAAAGCTCCACCACCCGTTAAAGTTAAACCCATATCGACTAAGTCAGCTGATAACTCGGGAGGAGTACTTTCTAAGGCATCTTTAATTCCATTAACCATATCTCTTAAAATTCCATTTAAAGCTTCAGCAGTATCTTCCTCAGTAATATTTACTTCTTTAGGAGTTCCAGATCTTAAATCTCTTCCTTTAACAGCATATGTATTACTATTTGATGGAATTGCAGTTCCAATTTCTTTTTTAATTTTTTCAGCAGTGCTATCACCAATCATTAAGTTATACTCTTTTCTCATGTAATTTATCATTGCACCATCCATTGCATCTCCTGCAACTCTTAATGATTTTGAATATACCAAACCGCCAAGAGACATTACAGCTATCTCGCTAGTACCTCCTCCAATATCAACTACCATAGATCCTGTAGCTTCCGATATTGGAAGTCCTGCGCCTATTGCTGCTGCAATTGGTTCCTCGATTAATTGAACTCTTCTAGCTCCTGCAGCTAGTGCACTATCTTGAATAGCTTTTCTTTCAACTGGTGTAGATCCAGTTGGGACACAAATTAATATTCTAGGGTTTGCAAAAGTACTTCCTTTGTGGACTTTTTTGATGAAATGCTTAATCATTTCCTCAGTTACAATAAAATCTGCTATTACTCCATCTCTTAAAGGCCTTATTGCTTGAATATTTCCTGGCGTTCTACCGAGCATTGTTTTTGCCTCGTCACCGACTGCCAAAACTTGCTTTTTTCCAGCTTGATCAACTATCGCTACAACAGAAGGCTCATTTAATACAACACCTTGACCTTTTACTACAACTAAAGTATTTGCCGTTCCTAAATCTATCGCCATATCTTGGCTCCAGACTTTTTTTATTCTATCAAAAACACCCATTAGACTCCTCCTTTAACTTTTTGATGTTCAATATTTTTGTATAAAGATTTTTTTTCTCTTTTAATTAACATTTTGTTTAAAGCGTTAAGATAAGCGTTGGCAGATGCAACTAAAGTATCTGTGTCAGCAGATTGTCCTACGGTCGTCCTGTCATTTTCCTCAATCTTTACACTCACCGTAGCTTGGGCATCTGTTCCTTCAGTTACTGCATGCACTTGATATAAAGATAATTTTACATCATGAGGGTATAAATCTTTAATACATTTAAAAATTGCATCCACTGGTCCATCACCAGTCTGGGAGGTTTTTTTGATATCTCCAAATACATCAAGAGTCATATCAGCTCTTTGGGGTTCTCCTGTACCTGCAAAAACTTTTAACGATTTTAAATTAATTGCATTAATTTTATTATCAATAATTAAGCTATCATCGACTAATGCAACTATATCTTCATCATAAATATGTTTTTTTTTATCAGCTAAAATTTTAAATTTTCCAAATGCAGCCTGAACTACGTCATCTGTTACATCCGTATAACCAAGATCACTCAATTTATCTTTAAATGCATGTCTACCGGAGTGTTTACCCATGACTAAAGATGTTTTTTTTACTCCCACACTTTCTGGTGTCATTATCTCGTATGTCTCTCTATTTTTAAGCATACCGTCTTGATGAATTCCGGATTCATGTGCAAATGCATTCTTACCGACTATAGCTTTATTAAATTGGACAGGAAAACCTGTAGCATTTGATACAATTTTTGATGCTTTGCTAATTAACTCTGTTTTAATACCTGTTTCATATGGCAATAGATCTTCTCGAGTTTTAATTGCCATTACAATTTCTTCAAGTGCTGCATTTCCAGCACGTTCTCCTATACCGTTTATAGTACATTCTATTTGTCTAACACCAGCTGAAAGTCCAGATAATGCATTTGCAACTGCAAGTCCTAAATCATTATGACAGTGAGCAGAAAGGATTGCTTTATCAATATTAGGTACATTATTTTTTATAGACGTAATAGTTTTTGCAAACTCCTCTGGTATAGAATACCCAACTGTATCAGGAATATTTATTGTTTTTGCACCACAATTAATTGCAAGTTCAATTGTTTTGTACATAAAATCTAAATCTGTTCTTGTTCCATCTTCACAAGACCAC
>MDTE01026727.1_pt1 | contig 12035 bp, 13 predicted proteins | sample 811231 | NCBI WGS metagenome assembly MDTE01 (sample SAMN05326651, study PRJNA326480) | marine metagenome | isolation source: seawater | place: Indian Ocean: Red Sea | collected 2010
CCCTCCTGGATCCGGGCGCCCACCGAGTCGAGCAGCGCGATGATCGGGAGACCCGCGCTCGTCGCCGACTCGAGCAGTCGCGACAGCTTCTGCGCCTGGACCTCGGAGAACGAGCCGCCCATCACCGTGAAGTCCTGGGCGAAGATGGCCACCCGGCGGCCGTCGATCAGCCCGAAGCCGGTCACGATGCCATCGCCGGCGTAGCGGTTCTTCTCGAGCCCGAAACCGCTGTGACGATGCTCGATGTAGGGCGCGATCTCCTCGAACGACCCGTCGTCCAGAATCCGCGTGATCCGTTCACGGGCGGTCAGCTTCCCGCGCGCATGCTGCGCGTCGATCCGCTTCTGCCCGCCACCCAGACGCACCTCGGTCCGTCGCATCGCCACCGGATCGTCCGGCGAGGGCGGCACCTCCGGCTCGGCGGGTGGCGACGGCTCTGGCGGGGCGGCTGGGGGGTCGGCGGCCGGTGGTGAGGGGGCCTGGGGTGGTGCCGCCGCTTCGGGAGGTGGGGTCTCGTCGGTCGACGGCGCCGATCCGGCCGCGGCCGGGTCTTCTGTCAGGGACACGCTCGGGTCGCCAGCCGATGCCAGGGCCTGGCGTTCGCCGGCCTCGAGCACCGGGCTGGCCGGCGGCGCGGCCGCGGCCTGTTTGGCCTTCCGGCGTCGCGCCCACGCGCGTAGTGAGGCCCAGACCGCGGCACCGGCCACGGTCGTGCCCACCGGTATCCCCAGGAGCTTGAGCGCGCTGTCGCCCGCTGGCTCGCTCGCGGGGCGGGTCGCCGGGCGTCCAGAGGCGGACTGGGTCGGGTCGACGGGTGAATCAGCCATGGAACCGGGGAATTATAGCGGGTGCGGCTTTCCGGCGGTGCCCGATCCGTCTGATTCAGGAGGACGGCTCAGTCGGGACGTTCGGTCGAAGCGCTGGCGCCGGGGCCCGGCAGTGGTGCCTTGGCCCGCTCTCCGGTTTCTTCCGCGAGGAGCGTGTCCAGGTCGGGGTAGGCGTAGATGACGGGCGCCTGCTGTTGCATCAGCCCGCCGGTGTCGGCCGTCGGCCCGTAGTTGCTGTGAAGATTGCGTCCCAGCATGCGGAGCAGCGCCGTTTGTTGCCCCCGATGATGGGCGGTGTGCGCGATCCGACGGGTCATGACCCAGGCGCGGGTCCGCCGTACCTCGAAAAACCCGACGTCTTCTTCCCACCAGTCGTCGTGCTTCGCTTCGAGCGCGGCGAGGCGGCGACGGGCGTTCGCGACATAGGCGGTGATGAAGTCGAGGCGCCGTTCCACCTCGGGCAACGGTGCGTCGGTCACCGTGATGCCGAGCATGTTCCGGAACCACAGGTCCTCGCTCACCGACTGGTGCACCATGTGCTCGAGCAGGTTCCGTCCGCGCGGGTCGCCCGAGCGTGGCCGTGTCCGAAGGTCGGCGTCGTCACACATGGCCCAGACGCTGGCCACCTTGTCGATCTCGGTCCGGTAGGTCTCGATCAGAAAGTCGTAACGCATGGCTGCCCCTCCGCTGCACTAGAGGTTTCCATGGGGCTTCGCCCCAAACCCCACGCCGGCCTGGTGGGGCCCCAGATCGCCGGCAGTTCCGGGACGGAACTGCTTGGCAGTCCTGCGGGATACATCAGTACTGCCCCACGCCGGCCCGCGGACCAGCGCCGGGCCAACGCTGCGAGAGCGCCAGCGTTGGCTTGGCCAAATTTCGAACGCGACGATTGGTCGTGCGCGCCCGGCAGGCGCCGTTCTTCCGCAGCCTGCTAAGACTCCCGGTTCTCGTTCTCGGGTGCATCTGGACCCCGGCGGATGGCGAGCCCCGCCACGGCCACGATGGCGACGATCGTGGCCGAGAGCCAGAAAACCCGCGCGCCAAATCCCGAGTACAGCGCCCCACCCACGATCAGCCCGGCGACGCTGGCGACGGCACCAAGACTTCCGGCGAGCCCCTGGACCGCCCCCTGATAGCGGTCGCCGGCGATCTTCGACATGAGCGCCAGCACCGAGGGCCACATGATGCCGTTGCCCAGCGCGATCAGACCGACACCGGCATAGACGACGAGCGTGTCGGCCGTGTCGAAGAGAAGAAACCCCAACGCCAGCCCCAGACTGCCGGCCACGATCAGCGTCGGCTCCCGCACCCGTCGGCTGAGCCTGGAGAGCACCGGACCTTGCACGACGACCATGGCCAGTCCCATCACGGCGAAGAACGTGCCGGTGGAGGTGAGCGACCAGCCGAGCCCCTCGACCGCGTGTACCGGGAAGGCGACGTAGAAGAAGTTGAAGCCCAGCATGACCAGGAAATGCATCACGAAGAGCACCCTCAGATTGCGTCGTCCGAGCAGCTCGCCGACGGCGGGTTGTTCACCCTCCAGCTGGACACAGTCGCGGTGCTCCTGACCGAACACCTTCCGCACGGAGGTTGCCTCGGGGCTGGTCGACAGGGTGCACGGGTTCGACTCGGGGAGCCGCCACACGATCGCCACCATGGCCATCAGCGAGATCAGCGCCGCGGCGCTCACCGGAGCGACGGGACCGAGGATGGTCGCCCCGAGTCCGGCGGCAATCGCCGGTCCCAGCACGAACCCCAGGTTCGAGGAGACGGCCATCTTGCCGAAGGCGGCCGCGCGCTCGTCGCCGGTCGTCACGTCGGCCACATACGCGTTGGCGACCGAGACGTTGCCACCGGTCAACCCGTCGAGGGCGCGGGCGAGGAACAGCACGACGAGCGGGAGGGTCAGCGTGAAGCCGCCGGTCAGCGACGAGCTGATGTCGACGAGGGTGGTGCGGGGGAGCGCGAAGGCCGCCAGCAGGATGAGCCAGGAGAGGAAGGTGCCTGCCTGGCTGATCAAGAGAACGCGGCGGCGTCCCACGCGGTCAGACCAGCGGCCGAGGATCGGGGCGCCGAACAGCTGGCAGAGCGAGTAGGTGGCGCCGGCCAGCCCGTAGGTGAACGCATTGCCGCCCCAGTCGGTCACCAGGAAGACGAGGAACGGCAGGACGAGGCTGAAGCCGAGCGTCCCGATGAAATTGATGGCCAGTGCCGGTCCGAGCGGAACCGCCCGTGCGGTCGTCACCGACGCACCTGCCGGGGGCTGGGGGGGGCTCAGTCGCTGTACTCCTCGTACACGATGGGGAGCAGATCCGCGGCCGTCCAGGACGGGACTCCGCCCCATCGTTCGTCGAGATGGGCGGTGGGCCGCGCCGCGAGTACCTCGTCGAGGCTCGCCCCGCCGTCGATGAGGGTCTGCACCCGGTCGCGGATGTCGACCAGCATGCCCATCACTTCTTCGAGGCCCGCCTTGTCGGTGAACCCGAAGCCGTGGCCGGGGACGATCTTGGTATTGGGCCCCGACATCTCGATGGCCAGCTCGGTCGCTTCGATCAGCCCGCCGAAGGTCCCGCCGTTGTGGACGTCGATGATCGGATACATGTTGGTGCGGAAGACGTCGCCGGCGGCCAGCACGTCAGCCGACGGGAAGTAGACGAAGCTGTCTCCGCCGGTGTGGGACGGCGGCACGAGGAACGAACGGACCGCTTCGCCGTTGACGTGAAAGGTGACTTCCTTGTCGTAGGTGACGACCGGTCGCGCCTCGGGTGGCGGCTGATCGAAGAACAGGCCGCCGCGCCGCGGAATGCGGATACGGTCGAGCATCTGCTCCCGCACCAGATCGTGCGCGAAGATCAGCACCCCCTGGTTGGCCAGCTCGGCGTTCGCCCCGATGTGGTCGGGATGGATGTGGGTGTTGATCAGGAACCGGACCGACTCGTCGGTGACCTCGGCCAGGGCGTCGAGAATCGGTTGGCTCTCGGCCGAGAACTGCGCGTCCACGAGAAGCACCCCGTCGGGGCCGACCAGGGCGGCGAGGTTGCCCTGGGCCGTCGGCGTCTGCAGCGTATAGACGTCGCCGGCCACGTGGATGGCCTCGAGCGGTGGCGGTGTCCCGGGTTGAGCGCCGATCGTCGCGGTGGTGCGGGCGCCGACCAGCAGCATCGCGGTGGCGACCGCCACCAGGCTGCACAGGACCGTGATTCGCATCGACATCTTCGTAGCCTATCGAATCGTCGCGGATGCGGCCACCAGATGGTCGTGGGCGGGTCGAAATCGGTTGCGTGGCGGCCTCCTCGGGCCTAGGATGGAACCGCTGGAACTGTATGGATGAGGCACCTGGTGATCGACCCGGTGCGGGAGCAGATTCTGATGACACGAGTCATGCGAGTGACGGTCTCGGCGGCGTTCGCGCTGGTCCTGGGGGCCGGTCTGGCCGGCGCGCAGGAGGCGCCCACCTACAACGAGCACGTCGGGGCGATTCTGCTCGAGAACTGCGCGAGCTGTCACCGCCCGAACCAGGTGGCGCCGATGTCACTGCTGTCCTATCGCGAGTCGCGCCCGTGGGCCCGCGCCATCAAGGCGAAGGTCGAGTCGCGCGAGATGCCACCCTGGTTCGCGGATCCTCGTTTCGGCACGTTCACGAACGACACGAGCCTCAGCGACGAGGAGATCGAGACGATCGCCGCGTGGGCGGACGCGGGGGCGCCCGAGGGCACGGGTCCGTCCCCGGCCCCACCGCAGTTCTCGGAAGCGGGCTGGAGCCATCCCTCGGGTGAAGAGCCGGACTACGTCATCGAATTTCCGGTTGCGTGGCTGGTCGAGGCCGACGGGGAGACCCCGAACTTCAATCTCTACACGCCGCTGCCGTTCGATGACGTGATGCAGGTGTCGGCGACCCAGGTGCGTCCAGGCAACTACGCCGCCACCCACCACATCACGACCGGATTGACGAACCTGCCGCCGGGCACCGTGCTGGGCAACGGGCCGGCGTGGGAGGGTGGACCGCTCGTCGACTACGTGCCGGTGCCCGACCCGAACGCGGATCCGGATGCCGCCCCGTCGGCCGGGGCGCGGCCACGGCTGCGTGACCTGTCACCCGAGCAGCGGGCGGAGGTGGCGGCCCAGCGGGCCGGCTTCGGGCCCTACATCCCGGGCGTTGGAGCCGACCTGGTGCGCGAGGGACAGAAGCGCGAGATCCGGGGCGACCTCTTCGACTACATCGTCTGGAATCTGCACTACCAGGCGACCGGCAAGCCGGAGCTGGCACGCCCCTCGATCGGCGCCTGGCTCAGTGACGAGCAGGGGGCGCAGCGGGTGCGCACCCTCAGCCTGAACGAGACGACCTCGGAGAACGCGCAACTGGTGGCGGCGCCGCCGCTGACGCCGGCTGAACAGCGCGCCCGCCGCGCGGCACAGCAGGTGGGCCAGGGCCTCAACCCGATGCTGGCCCCGATCCCCCCGGGCGACCCGAACTGGACGGTCACCGGCGTGGGGGCGTTCGAGAACGACGCGATCATCCAGAGCCTGTTCGTGCACGCCCACGTCCGCGGCAAGGATTTCACCTGGCTGCTGACCTATCCCGACGGCCGGGAAGAGGTGCTCCTGCGGGTACCCAACTACAACTTCGACTGGCAATACGAGTACGAGCTGGCCGAGCCGGTGGCGGTGCCGGCCGGCACCACGGGGAAGTCGATCGCTCGTTACGACAACTCGCGTAACAACCGACGCAACCCGGCTCCGCACAAGGAGGTGTACTGGTCGGAGCAGAGCTGGGACGACATGTATCTGACGAACGTCAGCTACACGCTCGCCGACGAGGACTAGTCGCGGTGCGAACGGTGCTGTGTCGAGGCGCGGTCGGGCTCTTGATGGCGCTCCCGGTTGCGGCAGTCGCCGCCGAGGCCCAGGAGCGGCCCGAGCCGAAGGCGCCGATGGTGCGCACGCTCGGCTGCGTGGAACAGCGGGGTGCCGAGTGGTGGCTGACCCGCGCAGCCGAGGCCGAGCGCGACAGCCAGGGTGTCTTCGACGCGACGGAAGTGGCTGAGACGCAGGCCGAGGTCAGCCTCGGGTCGACCGAATACCTGCTCGTCGGGGTGACCGACTTCCTCACGCCCGAGGGGCTGCTTCGCACCGGAGATCGTGCCCTCTTCACGACGCCCGATCAGGTCAACGCCACCGGCGACATTCGGGCCGGACGGCTCGTGCTGGTCAAGGGGCTGCTGATCCGGTCGCTCGATCCGGTGCGGATCAACCTGACCGCGGTGGTGGGGCTGACCGGCGACTGCAGTTGACGCCATGGGAATCCGCTTTCCGCTGCTGGCGCTGCTCATCCTGACGGCCTGGCCGGCGCCCGCACAGACCCCCGCGCAGGTCGAGGCCGAGCCGCTGGTCAAGCTCCGTCCCGGCGAGACCATCGTCGACGGGCAGTGTCTGAGCCAGGAGCAGCTGGATCTCATCGCCGGCCTCAACGCCCTGCGTCGTCCCACGGTCGGGGTCGAAGGCCAGGGGGGCGGCGACGACCCGGCGCCGTTCGATCCTCACTACTTCGTCGGCGCCTGGGAGGTGGACGGGGTGTTGCCCGACTCGCCGCTCGGGGAGTCGAGCGAGTTCTACGGGACCGAAACCGTGCGTCACGTCGGCGGGTGCAGCTACGAGGGCACCATCGAGGCGATGACGGTCGACGGCGCGGTCCGGGTCGAGATCAGGATGCTCTACGACCGCCGGACCGACACGCTGGTTCGGCTCGAGGACGACAGCCGCGGCTTCCAGCTCCTGAAGACCGGTCCGGTCGGCGGTGATCCCGGCGGCTACTTCTCGCACCACTGGGAGACGGCTCTCGTCATCCGCGGCAGCGAGCAGGTCGAGCTGTCAGGGCGCACTTTCATGCTGTCGCCCGACGCTACCGATGTGCAGATGCGCATCTCGGTGGACGGCGGGCCACGAACCAACTTCGGCACCCTTCGCTACCAGCGGGTCATCGAAGAAGAGCGCTAGCCGATGCCGCTGGCGCGTGGGGGCCTGGCGGTGCTCGTCGCGATGCTGCCGGCCCGGTGGTGGCCGCGTCTCGCGCCCAGGCTGCCGGTGCGGACGGCCGCGGGCCCGTCCGGCGCGTTGACGATGTTCCTGGGGTTCTTCCTGGGCATCCCCGGCTTCATGCGCTACGCCGAAGGGTTCACGGCCGCCACCCAGGAGGCCGTGGCGGCGTCGGACGACCCGTTCGCCTTCCCCAACATGCTCTTCGGGCCGCTGGCGCCGCTGGAGTTCGCGCTGGGCACTCCGCTCGGGCTGGTGGCGACCTACCTGTGCGTCACAGGGGCCGTGCGCGCCTTGAGCACGCTGGCCGATGATCCGCGCGGCGACCCCGTCCTGACCCTGCTCGACCGGATCGGCTCCAGGACGTTCGGAGCCATCGGGGGCGGGGGCGCGCAGTGGAGCCGGGCGCGTCGCGAAGGACCGGCCGTGCCGGACCGACTGGAGCGGGGCGCCTGGGCCGGCGTCGAGGCGGACTATCTCGTGCTCGCCTCACGGAGGAAGCCCGACTGGCACGAGGGGATGGTCGTCATGACGCCCGATGGCTGGTTTCGGCTGGGGAGACCGTGGGACATGCCGTTGCCTGAGGGGCTGCGCACCGCGTACCCGTTGACCGCGCTCCCCCCGGGCGAGGTGCTGCACCACGGCGTGGAGTACGAGTTGCCCGCGCTCAGTGAGCCTCCCGCCACAACCAGACCACGTCGATCAGAAACGAGCTGACCAGCAGCACCAAGGCGGTCGCCGCCACCGCCGAGGCAAGCGGGAGCGGGATGATGGGGCCGAGCGCGACCAGCAGCGCGACGCCCTGCATCACACAACCGGCCTTCCGGCGCACCCGCTCAGGAAGCGGGGCGGTCAGCCAGGGCCAGAGCGCGCCGGCCGCCAGGAACACGTAACGGGGCAGGCCGAGCAAGATCACCCAGCCGTCGACCCGACCGCTTCGCCACACCAGCCCCGCGAGCACCAGCATCAGCAGCGAGTCCAGCTCCATGTCGAATCGTGCGCCGAACGGCGTTGCCGAGTTGGTCCGCCGGGCGACCTGCCCGTCGACGCCGTCCATGACGAGGGCCACCGTGGCCACGGCAATGATCCACCAGGCGCCCGCAGCGGTGGAGGCGACCGCGTAGGGCAGGCTGGCGGTCAGGGCCAGTACCAGGCCGGCTCGGCCGAGGGTGACCTGGTTGGCCGGTCCGAGACCGACGTGCGGGCCCGGTGGGGTGCGGCGATACAGGAACACGGCGAGCGTGGCGTAGAGCAGCAGCGCCAGCAGCAGATAGGGGGCCGGGAGGTCGAACCACCAGGCGGTGGCGCCGGCCCCGACCGCGAGCGGCACCAGTCCCAGCGTGAGCTCGGTCACGCGACGCCGCGGCGAGCCGTCGGACGCGGTCCTGTGGTGGGCGTCGGCGGTCATGGGGTAAGGTTCCTCGACACCATGTCGGAGCCTATCACCGCTCGTCAGTTCTGGATTCGCGCGCCCGGGGTCGGAGAGATCCGGGAGGCGCCGATGGCCGGGGCCGAGCCCGGCCACGTGGTGGTCGAGACGAGCTACTCCGGGATCAGTCGCGGCACCGAGGCGCTGGTGTTTCGCGGTGAGGTGCCGCCGTCGGAGTATCACCGGATGCGGGCTCCGTTCCAGGACGGGGACTTTCCAGGACCGGTCAAGTACGGCTACAGCAGCGTGGGCCGGGTCGTGGACGGGCCGGCCGAGCTCCGCGACCGGATGGTGTTCTGCCTGTTCCCCCACCAGGATCGCTATGTGGTGCCAGAAGCCGCCGTCACGGTGCTGCCGCCCCAGGTGCCCGCGTCTCGCGCCGTACTCGCCGCGAACACCGAGACCGCCGTCAACATCCTGTGGGATGCCGCACCCGGGGTGGGTGACCGCATCGTGGTTGTCGGCGCCGGCGTGGTCGGCCTGCTCTCGGCCTGGCTCGCGGCGCAGGTGCCCGCCGTCGAGGTCACGGTCGTGGACGTCGATCCGGGCCGCCGGTCGGTGGCCGAATCGCTCGGACTGACGTTCAGCACCGACGCGCCGGCGGGGGCCGATGCCGACCTGGTGATTCACGCCAGTGGGCAACCCGAGGGGCTGGCGACCGGGCTCGACGCGGCCGGGGTCGAGGGCAGGGTCATCGAGGCCAGCTGGTATGGCCGCCGTTCGGTGCCGGTGCCCCTGGGCGAGGCCTTCCACGCTCGACGGCTCACGATCCGGAGCAGCCAGGTCGGGCGCCTCCCGACCGACCGAGCGCCGCGGTGGGACCACGGGCGCCGACTCGGGGTGGCGCTGGCGCTGCTCGGTGACCCCCGGCTCGACGTGCTCATCAGCGGTGAGAGTCGATTCGACGAGTTGCCCACCGTGATGCGGACACTGAGCGAGGGATCGGCGAACGTGCTCTGTCACCGGATCCGATACTGTGACGACGGGTGAGTCCCGCCAGAGAGGAGTCGAGACCCGGTGTACAGCCTCAACGTTCGCGACCACGTGATGATCGCCCACAGCTTCCAGGGCGAGGTCTTCGGGCCGGCCCAGCGTCTTCACGGGGCGACCTACGTCGTGGACGCCACCTTCCGTCGAGCCGAGCTCGATGGCGATGGGCTCGTGGTCGATATCGGTCTCGCCAGCGAGCAGCTGCGAAGCGTGCTGGCCGAGCTGAACTATCGCAATCTCGACGAGGTGCCGGCGTTCGCCGGACGCAACACGACGACGGAGTTCCTCGCTCGACACATCCATGACCGGCTGGCGACCGCCATCCGTGACGGCGCCCTCGGACCCGGTGCCCACGGGCTCACCAGCCTGCTGGTCACGCTCCACGAGTCGCATGTGGCCTGGGGCAGCTACGAAGGACCGGTGTGACGACGGCCGAGCTGGACGTCATCGTGCCCGGACCCATCACCCAGCGGACCGGCGGCTACATCTACGACGCCCGGATGGTGGATGGCCTGCGTGGGCTCGGCTGGGACGTCAGGGTGCACGAGCTTGCGGGACACTTTCCCGACGGGGGAGGCGGGGGAGAGCGGGCCCTCCGCGACACGTTGGCGGCGATCGCCGATGGCGCGCGGGTGCTGACCGATGGTCTCGCCGTCGGGGCGCTGCCCGGTCCGGTCCGGGAGGCGGCCGGGCGGCTCCGACTCGTCGCGCTCGTCCACCACCCGCTTGGCGATGAAACCGGCCTCGACGCCGAGACGAGCGAGCGGTGGCTTCGTCTGGAAGTGGACACCCTGGCGGCCTGCCGGGGTGTCGTCGTGACCAGCCGCTTCACCGAGCGTCGCCTCGCGGGGCTGGGGGTTCCCGAGGAGCGGATCCGCGTGGTTCGCCCGGGGACCGACCCGGCGTCCGGCCCCCCGGAACCAGAGGCATCGCCTCCCGTGCTGCTGACCGTGGGCGCTGTGGTCCCCCGGAAAGGTCAGCTCGACCTGGCGAGAGCCCTCGTGCGGCTGGTCGAGCTGCCCTGGACGTGGGTCTGTCTCGGGAGCCTCGGACGGGACCCGGCCTATGCGGCGGCGGTGCGCGAGTGTCTCGACGCTGGCGGCCTGTCGTCGCGTGTGCGGTGGCTCGGCGAATGCGCCCCGGAGACGGTGCGCCAGTGGTATCGGCGGGCGAGTGTGTTCGTGATGCCATCGCACTACGAGGGGTATGGGATGGCGCTCGCCGACGCCGTGGCCTACGGCGTCCCCGTGGTCAGCACGACCGGCGGGGCGATTCCCGACACCGTGCCGGCGGCCGCGGCCGTGTTGGTGCCGCCCGGGAACGAAGACGCACTCTGCCTGGCGCTCTCGTCGCTGCTCTCCCCCGAGGGAGGCACGCCACGCCGAGCGGCGCTCGCGGCCGCGGCCCGCGCCGAGGCCGCACGGCTGCCGAGCTGGACCGACATGGTCGCTACCTTCGCTCGGGCGCTCGAGGAGTTGACGCCGGATGGAGCGCTTTGACGACACCTGGCTGGCGCTCCGCGAGCCGGTCGACCACCGTGCCCGGGCCCTGACCCTCACCACCAGGCTCGCCCGGGCCTGGCGAGCTGCCGGGTGGTCCCGCGTGGCGGACCTCGGGAGTGGCACCGGGTCCAATCTTCGCTTCCTGCATGACCGCCTGAACGGGGTCGACGAGTGGGTGCTGGTCGAACAGGATCCGGAGCACGTTGCCCGTTTGCGCGCACAGTCCCCGGGCGCGGGCCGGGTGGTCGTGAAACCCCAGGATCTGGCGGCCGCGTCGGTCGCCGGGGTCTGGTCGGCCCATCTCGTCACCGCGGCCGCTCTGCTCGATCTCGTGTCCGAGCGCTGGTTGACGATGCTGGTCGACGCCTCGGTCGACGCGGGGGCCGCGGCGTTCTTTGTCCTGAACTACGACGGTCGGGTGCGGTGGCAGAGCGCCGATGGTGCGGCCGCGAGCGAGATGGTCACCCTCGATGAGCTCGTGCTCGAGGCGGTGAATCGGCATCAGGGCAGCGACAAAGGGTTCGGTCCGGCCCTCGGCCCGCGGGCGGGGGCAACCGCCGAGCGGCTGTTCCGGGAGGCTGGCTACGACACCTGGCTCGAACCGAGCCCCTGGCGGCTCGAGGCGGTGGACGTGGAGCTGGCCCGCCGGCTGGTGGGTGGATGGCACGAGGTGGCGGCGGCCGCCGAGCCGACGCACGCCGCGGAGCTCGCGCGCTGGGCCGACGATCGGGTCGCCGCGCTGGCCGCTGGACGGCTCACCGTCGAGGTGGGCCACCTCGATCTTCTGGCCTTGCCCCCTGAGAGCCGATGACGAGCCGGGGTTCGCTGCTGCGTATCGGCGTCAGTCTGGCGCTGCTGGCCGGGTTGGGCTGGTGGCTGGATCTGCGTGCCCTGGTCACGCGCGTGGCGGCGATGGATTCCCGCTGGGTGCTGGCCGCCATTGGGCTCTCGGTGGCGCAGGTGGGGCTGCTGGCCTGGCGCTGGCGCTATACGGCCGGGCAGCTCGGGGTGCGACTGGGGTTCATGACGGCCTGGCGTGAGTACTACCTGTCGATCTTCCTGAATCAGGTGCTCCCGGGCGGGGTGCTGGGGGACGCATCGCGTGCCTGGCGACAGGCCCGGATGCGGCCGAGCGGCCCCGGTCTTGTCACGCGTGGGCTGACCTTGAAGCGTGAGGCCGACGAGGCGGTGAGGAAGCCGAAGAGGTTGGCGTCGTGACCGGAGAGCTTGAGGAGCAGCAGGCCGCCCACGAGG
>MDTE01173466.1_pt1 | contig 12035 bp, 3 predicted proteins | sample 811231 | NCBI WGS metagenome assembly MDTE01 (sample SAMN05326651, study PRJNA326480) | marine metagenome | isolation source: seawater | place: Indian Ocean: Red Sea | collected 2010
GGTGATCTGACCCGTGACGTGCTGGTGTACCTCGCCAAGCTCGCCGAGCAGGCGGAAAGGTAATAGATTATTTGTATCTTTATTGCTTTCATCATGCCACAAAATGGATACAATACGCAGGTGTCGTTATTCTTCGCTCTTCTTCACGGTCTTACGAGGCGAATGTGCTTTCCCTCTCCTTGATCAGAGCATTCATTTCGTTCTCGATGGAGGCCTTAATTCTGCCAGCGCGACTCGTTACAGCTTTTAATTCTGTTTCCAATGCGCCGATAGCTGCATTTAAATTCTCCACCTCTATTGCCTTGACCTCCCTCACGGTCGTGCCGACCGAGTTCTTTACTGAGGCATCGATAATCCTCGCCTCGTTAGACTTGACCTTGTTCAAAGCGAGCAAGCGCTCGTCCAGATCTCGCCGAATGCAGATATCCTTGTACTGTGCTTCAATGTTCGAGTCCACCTTGGTAATCATATTCGTGAACAGACGCTGCATCTGCGGCCCAAACTGGGTCTTGATGCTGCCGAAGCACTCAGCGAGGTCATCTTCGTCCAGGCTGCTCCCCGAAACCTCTAATGCACGTGCCAGCACCATGTCTAGCCTCGCCATGCGGTTGTTATCCGCCCTGCGACTCATCTTCTACGCTCAAACACTCAAAATCAAGCGGCTCGATGTTTACGTGATTTCAAGAGAGAAGGAAACAAACAACGATTGGAAAAACCAAATATCTGTTCGCTTAAGTATCGTCGTCTTCTGAAAAGTGTATCACCCGTCTTCCTCTGTGCGTGCTCTAGGCGAAATACCGCTTTCCCCGCCTCTCGTACAGCGGGCTCGATTTGCAGTCCGATTGAGCTGCTCACCGCTGCTCAGCCCGCCTGTGGATACACCCAAAGTGCCATCATGAGCTCTGAAGTCGTTATCAGCTCGCGCGGTGACAAGAGACGCACCAGGTCGGCCACCAAGGCCATCTACCCGGGCTCATCTCCAGGAAGAGAAAAGCAATGACGAGGATGATCATCACTCGATGCCTCAAAAGCTACGATATCAATGCGTTCAGCGGTGTTTCATTTACTCAGTATGGATATACTCCTCTCATTATGGCAGTCTTGATCGTTGAGGAAGAAATGCTAAGGCTTCTGTGCGAGAGAGCTGATGTGCTCATCAACAAACAAGACGGAATTGGACGTACAGCTCTCTGGGCCGCCTCCTCGAGAGCGCATGTGAGGTGCATGAGGATCTTGCTGGATGTGGGCAAAGCTGATGTAGATGCCCTGAGCACTGGTTCATGGACGGCTTTTCATATGGCTGCATACCATGGTCATCTAGAGGCAGCCGCCCTTTTGATCAAGAGAGGTGCCAAGGTCAACCTGGTCGATGGCTATGGTGAGACCCCACTTGATGATGCACATCAAGCCATCCTGAACAGGACAGAGATGATCGCTCTCCTGAAGTCCAAGGGGGCTAAGCGGGCAAGTGAGCTGCCCCAGCCGTCCACCTGAGCTCGGAGCTTTCGATAGCAACACATTCTTCCTATTGTTTGCAAAGAATCTACATTTCGTGCCACTTCACCCCTCTTACTCTCTTCCGTCCACACTTGGTACCATGGCTGGTAGAGCCATAATGGCTTCGTGCCCCAGACGAGGGCCGAGATAAAGGAGCGCTTTTTTGTACCCAAGCTGCAATGTTCCTCATCGAGGTCATGATCGTCCAGCGGGTGGGATGAAGAATTTGGAGCAGTGGATATGGTGAATATTTTATACTAAAGGGATGAGTATAGCTGATGGTGTGAATACAGACACTTGTTAAGGTCATTGGTCCATGTGAAAAATTACAGACTGTGGCCCCGACGGTGCCTATATTCATCAACGTGTCCGCCCACACGTCTTGACTGGCATTTTTTTTTTTACTGGCATAAGCCCACACTTTCATTTACAGGTCCTCCACCTGGACATCGTTCTCGTCACCCTGCTCAGGCTGGTCCGAGGTCCACAGGGTCAGATTGTCTCTAAGCAGCTGCATGATTAGAGTTGAGTCCTTGTAGCTCTCCTCGGAAAGGGTATCTAACTCGGCGATGGCATCGTCAAAAGCCTGCTTGGCCAAGTGGCAGGCACGGTCCGGCGAGTTCAGGATTTCGTAATAGAATACCGAAAAGTTAAGGGCCAGTCCCAGTCTGATGGGGTGTGTAGGAGGCAAATCCTGGATCGCAATGTTCGAGGCGTTCTGATAGGCATCTAACGCCTGTGCCGCAGAGTGCTTGCGCACATCACCACTCTGGAACTCAGCCAGATATCTGTGATAGTCACCCTTCATCTTATAGTAGAAAACCTTGCCCTCCTCACTCTCGCTGTTGGGAATGAGCTCGTTCTTAATGATCTCTAAAATCTCGGAGCAAATTTCCTCAAGTTCAGTCTCAATCTTGCGCTTGTAGTTCAAAATATGAGGAAGCTTGCTCTCCTCGCCCTTCTGCTCAATGCTAGAAATTACACGCCAGCTAGCACGTCTTGACCCGATCACGTTTTTATACGCCACAGATAGAAGGTTCCTCTCCTCCACAGTCAGTTCCTGAGGTTGCTGAGCAACCATCTTCATGTGCTCGACCATCTCATCAAACCTACAGGAGTGTGGAGAGGGAGTTTAAAGCAAAAGGTTCGCACGAATGTGTAGATGGAAGGAAACGAGAGGGAAGCGAAGTCAGTAAATTGATAATTACTTTACGACACGGTCTGAACCAGTCCATATTGCCACTGTGTGGATACAGAAGCCATTTGCTCCACATTGACACGGTGAACCACGCCTTCAATGGAGTTCGCCTAGATCGACCACATTCTCGGCCCATACAGGCGCTGTCAATCAAGATGATGAGTTCTTACCTTTCCGCCTGCTCGGCGAGCTTGGCGAGGTACACCAGCACGTCACGGGTCAGATCACCACTCATAGCTCCTCCTCGTTTAGCTCGGATTGGCCTTAAAACCGCGAAGAAGCCACCTTCTTTTTGGGCACCACCCAAAAAAAGGCCGACTGTTGCGGCAAAGGACAAAAGCTGGTTAAGCTAGCACTATAGACAGGTATGGCGGACGAGGAGGCCGTGCCGATCTACGATGAGTTCGTCCGATGGGTGTCGGAGAGCCTGGAGATGCTGGGCTTCCCAGAGGACAGCTATGCAGAGGTCAAGGGTGCCCGAGGCAGCATTGCCGACTTTGTAATGGGCCCTGGGCCGAAGGTGTTGCTTGTAGCTAAGGGCAGTGGTCCCAGTGCTGCGCCAGAGATTGTCTGCATTTACGCAGGCAGTGCGCCTGTGCTTAATTTCAACGAGGTCAAGGCTTATCTGTTGCGGACTGCGACCAAGGAACTGCGGAAGGAGAGTTTGGCCCATCAAATACAGTTTGGTACGATTGGAGCGTCAGGGTTGTCGTTGAACGCATTGAAGACGGCCATGGTGGGGTTGGTCGAGAAGCAGGTGAGCTCGAATGCGGAATTAAGCGGCAATTACCACAGAGTCATGGCCAAGTTGACTGACACGGTGTATTCACCTGATAGTGTCACTATTTTGTATTGTCCTGGTTTCGAGTTTGGTGGGACAGAAGAGGCACCTGTGGTACAGAAGGAATATGTACAGATTCTGGAATCTATTGTGATTCATTGGACAAGTCAGATCAAAGAGGTGGTCAACAACAATGATAGCAGTGCTGATGTGGAGACAAGTGGGCCATTAGAAGAGATTGAATTCTGGAAGGGACGTGCTAAGGATCTATTAGGTCTACAAGAGCAGTTAGGGCAGCCTAATGTGCAAAAGATAGTGAATGCCTTGGAACACTCCAAGAGCAATTATATCGCTCCCTTCCGCTTATTAACAGAGCAGATCGTGACCAAGGCAGCACAGGCGAACGACAATCTTAAGTATTTAGAAAGTATTCGTGGGCAGTGCACAGATTTGCACACGATTGAGGCGCCTCAGATCGCTAGTGTGCTGCCCCAGCTCATCAACCGCATTCGCTTGATCTGGTCATTTAGCAACTTTTATCAGGACAATGAGGCCATGACGGGCTTATTGCGCAAAATCTCCAACGAGATCATCCAGCGCTTCCGTGCCTATATCCCTGTAAACGAGATCTTGGATGGAAATGTGGAGCTAGCCATCTCTCGATTGGAGGAGGCTATCGACTGTGGCGCCCAATGGAAGAGTCTGTACCACAAAACTTTGCATAATATCAACCGCCAGAAGGGCCGCTACGGTGGCTTGACGTGGAATATCGAGGTAGCAAGCGTGTTTGCGCAGATGGATGCATTTGTGCAGCGCTGCAAGGACTTGATTGAGGTGGGTGAGAGTCAAATGCAGTTCGTGAGGAAGTCTGCCGCTACCGAGGGACAGCCTGGACCTATTCCCGTTTTCGGGGGTGCCAAAGCCCAGGAGACTCATGATGGCATCTCGAACATCCAAGCCTCGTTTGAAGCCTGCATTGACAAGCTACGTGGCCTCACTTATGACTTTTTGGACGTGCGTATCAGCAAATGGCATGATGACTACCACATGTTCAAGAACGTGGTCAAAGACCTAGAGGTGATGTATACCAACGTCATCAATGCAGCCTTCGAGTGCACTACCACAGTGTCTGATAGCGTACATGTCGTGGAGACTTTCTTTTGGCTAGCTAAGCGTGACACATTGCGCAGGGCTGTCGAGAAGAAGGCCATGGAGACGGTGACCAAGCTGGTGAGCCAGATGTCCACCAGCAGAACCGAGTTCGAGAACTTGCGTGTGAATCCCCCATTGCGCCTCAATGAGCCCCAGTATGCGGGCTCTGCCTTATGGGCCCACTCTTTGTTAGCGGACATTCGTGAAGGCTACAATGCGATCCAGAACATCAAGGAGATCATCGACAAGTCCAACCTGGACGAGCTCAAGACCACCTTTGAGACATTTAGCACGGTTATCAAGGAGTTCAAAGAGAACAGGTACAAGGTGTGGATGGACATTCTCAACGAGAAAGCCAAGGACAATGGCCTGCAACAACGCCTCGAGAAAAATATCATGAAGCGCGCTGAGCCTGCTCCCGGGGGTGGGGCCCGCCAGAGCACCGAGCTGCTGTGCAACTTCGACGAGGATTTGCTTGCCTTGTTCTCGGAAGTGTCGTTCTGGGAGAAATTCCATGGCGAATTTAGCATTCCTTACGTTGCACATGACATCTGCAACAAGCGAGAGGCCTTGCGCGTTATGCGTGAGACCACTTTGCTCGTGATTCGTGCTTACAATGACATCATCCACGACGTGCAGCCCGATGAGCGCCGGATGTTTGTAGACCACTTGCGCAAGCTAGATCGCCGTATGGGCCAAGGCTTGAACAAGTTGACATGGCTCAGTAAGAACATGATCGACATGTATGTGCGAGACTGCTTGGTGAGCTGCAAGGAGGTGCATGCAGTGGTGAAAGACTTCAAGGACTGTAAGAATGCTATTAGGCGCGTGTGCAAGAATATCAACAACTTGAGCCTAGTGAAGATCGAAAAGAGTGTCATATACGAGGGCAATCTTTTCGAGACCAAGCAGAAGGCTTACAGGGATGGACTCAAAGAGTCGCTCGAGTCGCAGTTCAAGATGGTTGTACAGCGCCTACGTGCCTCCTTCAAGAACTTCCGAGAGGGTTCTAACGAGGTGCAACGCGAGTGGCGTAGCCAGGTGACACAGGTGGACAAGGACCTCGAACACGCTCTGAAGCACAGCGTGAAGAGGAGCTTGCAGGAGCTGAGCAAGGCTATCAATGGGGATGCCAAAACGGACCCCTTTACCCTGTTCAGCGCCCAAGTCATCCTAGAGGGCGGCCGTGTCATCTACTTCCCCTCGATGGTCAGTCTCACCCACACGGTCAATGTGATAGCGAAGGACATCATCAGCGTGGTCATGGCTGTGCCACGTGTAAAGGGTCAGAACTTCTCTGTCGATGAGGAAGGGGAAAGGGCGATAGATCTGAGTGCTCCTAGTGGCGAAGTGAAGGAGAGTGACTTGCCCAAGAAGAAGGAAGAGAGTCTACGCTCGTACTACGAGATGATCGCCGATGACGCGGATATCCTGCGTATTGTGGTGCAAGTGATGAATGGCATGAGTGGCACTGCCACAGAGCTGCAGAAGTATCTTTCCTACTGGGACAAGTACAAGGTGCTGTGGGAGATGGACAAAGACGTCTACATTCGCAAGTACGCCAAGGCCAACCGCAGCCCCAGCCAATTCGACGTGGACATCACGAAGTACAAGCAGCAGCAGACTGAGATCATTGCCGAGACGAGCAACCACGTGATCAACTTTGTGCGTGTGGACTGCAACGTTATGAAGGATAGCATGGGAGGACACTGCTTGCAGTTCCAGAACCGTCTTGCTACCCTGCTCCATGAGAACTCTCTAAGTGAGCTCAAGGACATCATGAATCTGTTCAAAAACAGCAGTGACGAGCTGGTAAAGCTGCCCAATGATCTGGATGAACTCTCCAGCAAGATCAGTCTGCGTCGCAAACTCAGCGACTCGCTTGAGGATGTGCACCTCAGGTTCGATCCTTTGCGTGAGATGTACGAAACTCTTTTAAAGTTTGACGTGGCTATTCCTGAGGAGGAGCTGGGTGATCTGGCCAACATCAATGACAGCTTCTCAGAGCACAAGACCATGCTGGCTGCAGCGGAGAAGACTCTGGAGAAGAGCAAGGTGGGCATGAAGCGCAACCTCGAGGAGCAGATGGAGGAGTACTCCCAGGAAGTGACTGAAACACGCGAGACTTCCAAGAAGGAACTCCCTTTCAAGGCCGATATCAGCTTAGAGAACGCCTTCGAGTCCATTGAGAATTACAAGCAGCAGATTGTGAAGATGAAGGCCGAGGAGGAGCGCCTGGGGAAGGGGCTGCTTATCTTCAGCACCAATATCACCGAGCACGCGGATCTAACTGCACTGCAGAAGGACATTGGCTTTCTGGAGCAGATTTGGACTATCACCCAAGAGTGGCGTGGACAGTGGGACAGCTGGAAGACTGGCAAGTTCGGTGAACTGGACGTGGAGGAGCTCGAAAATGTGGCGGGCAACTTCACCAAGCGCGTGGGTAAGCTCGGCAGAGATATCAAGAAATGGGCTGTGTGGGGTGCCATGAAGACTGAGCTGGACAAGTTCAGGGACACGACCCCTTTGATCCAAGATCTGCGCAATCCGGCACTGCGCCCTCGTCATTGGACTGCTTTGCAAGAGAAGGTGGGTGCCACCTTCGACCCCAAGGACCCCTCCTTTACACTGAATGAAGTGGTCAAGCTTGGACTAGAGAACCATGCCGAGTTCATTGGAGATCTCAGTAGCAATGCGAACAAGGAGCTGGCCATCGAGCAGTCCTTGGGAGAGATCGAGAATCGCTGGATGAGTGTGGAGCTAGACATTGGCACCTACAAGGACAAATACTACAAGCTGCGCTCTACTGATGATGTGAGCCAATTCCTAGAGGACGATGCCGTTGCCTTGTCCACAATGAAGGCCAGTAAGTTCTACGGCTCATTCCAGGCTAGAATCGACTCGTGGGAGAACTTTCTGTCCCTGATCTCGGAGGTTGTGGAGATGATACTTAATGTGCAGCGCAAGTGGATCTATCTCGAGTCCATCTTCATGTCAGGTGGTGATATCGCCAAGCAGCTACCCAAGGAGTACACCTTGTTTGTGAGTGTGAACGAGAGCTTCCTTGAGGTGATGACGGAATTTGCGAATAATCCCAATGCCAAACAGACTTGCACTGTTCCAGGCTTGTTGGATAGAATCAACAAGATGGACGAGGGACTGGAGAAGATCCAGAAGAGCCTTGACCAGTATCTCGAGACCAAGAGAATGGTCTTCCCGCGCTTCTATTTCGTGTCAGATGATGACTTGCTAGAGATCTTAGGTCAGTCTAAGGACCCGCCTGCTGTGCAGAAACACATCAAGAAGTGCTTCGAGGGCATCAAGTCCACCAAGCTCATTCCTCCTGGTGGTAGCACACGTACTTACGAGGCGTCAATGATGAACTCTCCTGATGGTGAGACTGCTCCCTTTGCTGACAATGTCGTCATTGACGGCGCTGTGGAGCTATGGTTGGCACAAATGGAGAAGGCCATGGTCCGCTCCATCAGCAAGCTGTTGATGCAGGCTGTGGCTGGTTTCAAGGGCAAGAAAGAGGACTGGGTCAAGAAGACCATCGGCCAGCTGCTCATCACAACAGGCTCGATCATGTGGACAACAGACTGTACTCGTGCTCTCACCCAGATTGCTGCTGGCAGCAAAGGTGCGCTCAAGGCGCAGAAGAAAAAGCAAGTGTCGTATTTGAACAAGCTGACCGGCATCATCCGTGGTCATCTCTCGAACGTGGAGAGAAACAAGGTTGTGGCCCTGATCACCATGGAGATTCATAACAGAGATGTCATGGAGAAGATGGTTAAGGCCAACTGCAGCAGCGTCAGCGACTTCGAATGGCTTTCACAGCTTCGCTTCGTCTTTCAGAAGGACGGTGGCGAGTTCGGAAAGTGCGAGTGCAGGCAGACTAACAGTGTGCTGCAGTATTCGTATGAGTACCAAGGCAACAATGGGCGTCTGGTGGTGACGCCGCTGACTGATCGTTGTGTGCTCACCCTCATCACCGCCATGTACTTGAACAGAGGTGGCAATCCTCTGGGACCCGCTGGTACGGGCAAAACCGAGACGGTGAAGGATCTCGGTAAGAACTTGGCCAAATATGTCGTGGTGATCAACTGCTCTGACGGTATGGACTACAAGTCTGTGGGCCGTATCTTCTCTGGTCTGGTACAGTCCGGTTCCTGGGGCTGCTTTGATGAATTCAACCGTATTAAGATCGAGGTGATCTCCGTGGTAGCTATGCAGATTCTGTCCATCTTGAACGCGTTGAGTGCCAAGGTGTCCTCCTTCCAATTCATGGGACAGGACATCTCATGCAACCTCAATTGTGGTATCTTCATCACTATGAACCCCGGTTATGCTGGCCGTACTGAGCTGCCTGATAACTTGAAGGCTTTGATGAGACCTGTGGCCATGATGGCACCCGATTTGACCATGATTGCCGAGGTGATGCTTGCCTCGGAGGGCTTCAACGATGCACGTAACATGGCCAAGAAGACGGTAACACTGTATTCTCTCATGGTGCAGCAACTCTCCAAGCAGGACCACTACGATTATGGCCTCCGTAACTTGAAGGCTGTCCTCAACATGGCCGGTCAGCTCAAGCGTAGTGGCACGGATATGCCTGAGGAGTCTATCTTGATGAGAGCTCTGCGTGACATGAACCTTCCCAAGTTCATCAAGGATGACGAGAGGCTCTTCCGCCTGCTGCTAGGCGATCTCTTCCCCTCTGTAGAACTGCCTGTGTCCGACTACGGCACTTTGGCTGCTGCCGTGGAGGAGGAGCTGACCAAGCAGCAGATGCAGTTGCACCCTTTCTTGATGGGCAAGATTTTTCAGTTCTACGATTCGCGTCTTACTCGTCACTGTAATATGCTCGTGGGAGAGCCTATGGGTGGCAAGAGTACCGCCTGGAAGATCCTGGCTGCTGCTCAGACCAGCCTGCAGAAGAAGGGTGTGGAGGGCTTCATGAGTGTGACTCCCTACATCATTTCGCCTAAGAGTATCCAGCTGGACGAGCTCTATGGAGCCTACGACCTTGCCACCTTCGAATGGAAGGACGGCATCCTCTCCACTATCTTCAAGGGCTGTTCGCAAGACGAGAGGCCTTTCGAGAAGTGGGTGTTATTTGACGGCCCTATTGACGCAATGTGGATCGAGTCAATGAATAGTGTGATGGACGATAACCGGATCCTCACTCTCATTAATGGTGATCGTATCCCCTTGACTCAGACCATGTCCCTCGTCTTCGAGACACAGGACTTGCGTGTGGCTTCACCTGCTACCGTGTCCCGTGCTGGCATGATCTACATCGACGCGCTGGAGTTGGGATGGCGCACTTACACCGAGAGCTGGCTTACTCGCACTTTCGAAGGTGATGATGAGTTCCGCAACTACCACCGTGACTTGCTGGAGAAGTGGGTCGACAAGCTGCTCAAGTTCAAGGAAACGCAGTGCAAGGAGCCTGTGTCTGTGCCAGACTTCACTGCTGTCAAGGGCTTCTGCACTCTGTACGACGCGATGATTTTGAATTTGGGCTACACCTTCAAGGATAAGGCTGGTAACGATGAGGCCAAGGCTGTCATCGAGAGGATCTTCCTCTTCTGCGTAGTGTGGTCTATTGGCGCAGCCTTGGACGAGAAGAGCCGCGGCAAGATAACGGCTGCTTTTGCTGATATCGACGCCATCTTCCCTGCCGGTGGCCTTGTGTACGATTACTACTATGATCTGCCCAAGAATGAGTTCATCGCGTGGGACACCAAAGTGCCCAGCTTCCGCCATACACCTGACATGACCTTCCACGAAATGATCGTGCCTACTGTGGACACTGTGCGCAACAGCTTTGTGGCTGAGCGTCTGATGGCCATCAAGCAGCATGTGATGTTCGTGGGTGCTACTGGTACTGGCAAGACAATCCTAGCTGCTTCAATGCTTGCTGCACTTCCTGAGACTCACTCGCAGCTTGTTGTCAATTTCAGTGCGGCCACCACCAGTGGAGCTGTGCAGGACATCATCGAGGCGCCTATGGAGAAGCGTAGCAAAGACAAGCTCGGTCCTACCGGTGGCAAGAAGCTCGTCTTGTTTGTGGATGACTTCAATATGCCCAAGAAGACCAGTATCGAGTCACCCTTCCAGCCGCCACTCGAGTTGGTGAGACTGTGGCTCGACTACAGTGGCTGGTACGACCGTCTGCGCTGCTCGTGGAAATTCATCTTGGATACGCAGATGATCGCTGCCATGGGCCACCCTGGTGGAGGGCGTAATGAAATCAGTGCGAGAACGCAATCGCGTTTCTCTCTCTTCAACCTCACCTTCCCTGCCGACAGTCAAGTGGTGCGTATCTTCGACTCGATCCTTGGCAGTCGCCTGGTGGACTTCGAAAAGGAAGTGCAAGTGCTCTCCTCTGGCATCGCCGTGGCCACACTGAACGTCTACAAGCAGATGAGCGTAGACTTCTTGGCTACACCCGAGAAGTTCCATTATTTGTTCAACCTTCGCGATGTGGCCAAGGTTATCCAGGGTGTGCTTTTGGGCAAGAGCCAGACCATTGTCAGTGCTGAGGCCATGTTGAGGCTGTGGGCACACGAGTGCACACGTGTATTCTGTGATCGTCTTCTTCGCACTAAGACTTCCGATGAGGCCCGCTACCGCGACATTCTCGCTGCCAAGATGCAGGAGACGTTCCAGAAGGACTGGGCAACAGTAATGAATGATGCCCTTGACCCCAAGCTTGGGCCAGTGTTCACCTCGCTCATGGGTGAGCCTGGAGACGAAGCTACTATGTATGAGGAGATCACAGACTACCCACGTCTACGTGGTGTGATTGAGGAGAAGCTCGAGGACTATAACATGGAGCCCAAGCTCTTGTCTATGGACCTGGCTATGTTCAAGGACGCTATCCTGCACATCTGTCGCATCCACCGTGTGCTCATGCAAGCCCGTGGAAACATGATGCTTGTCGGCGTTGGTGGCAGTGGTCGATCCTCACTGGCCAAACTCAGCACCTACATCGCGCAGATGCAGCTGTTCACCATTGAAATCACCAAGAACTACCGCCTGTTGGAGTTTCATGAGGACCTTAGGAGGCTGTACGAGACCACTGGCTGCGAGAACAAGCAAGTGGTGTTCTTGTTCAATGACACGCAGATCAAAGATGAGTCCTTTTTGGAGGATATCAACAACATTCTCAGCAGTGGCACTGTGCCTAACCTGTTCGCCAAGGACGAGATTCCGCCTTTGATCGATGCTGTGAGGAAGGATGCCGTCAAACTTGGCTGTGAGGAGACTGCTGATGCTCTGTACAACTTCTTCATTGACCGCGTTAGACAGAATCTTCACGTGGTGCTGGCTATGTCCCCCATTGGAGACAGCTTGCGTGAGAGATGCCGTATGTATCCTGGCCTGGTGAACTGCACAACC
>MDTE01031535.1_pt1 | contig 12034 bp, 10 predicted proteins | sample 811231 | NCBI WGS metagenome assembly MDTE01 (sample SAMN05326651, study PRJNA326480) | marine metagenome | isolation source: seawater | place: Indian Ocean: Red Sea | collected 2010
AAGAACTCTACATCTGATTTAATTGTAGTTACTGGAGACGTTAGTTCTACTAAGTATCCCGAAATTTATAAATTAATTAATCATATTAATAAACAAAATTTTTTAGAGGCGCTTATTACTCAAATTCACTATCAAAATGGTGATATTTTACTAATACCTAGAGTTGGAAGTGAAAAAATTAATATTGGAAACGTAACTAATCTAAATAATAAATTTAAAAAGTTACATTCATTCTATAAGTCGGTTATTTCTAAAGAGACTGGTAATAAATTTTTAGAAATTAATTTAAAATATGATGGTCAAATAGTCTGTACAAAAAAATAAAAAATGGAAGAATTAAAAGAAAAATTACCCCTGAATGCTTTTATGGTGGGTCTTGATATAGGAACAACTAAAATTTCGGTAATGGTTGGAAGAAAAAATGAATTTGGAAAATTAGAAATTTTGGGTTCAGGTCGTGCTATATCAAGTGGAGTTAATAGAGGAATAGTATCAAATATTGATAAGACTGTTTCTTCAATTAAATCAGCGATCATGGAAGCTGAAGAAAAAACTAATCTTAAGATAAATGATGTGCATGTTGGAATTGCCGGACAGCATATTAAAAGTTTACAACACAGAGGTGAAATTGTTCGAGAAGATATAGATGTAGAAATTAATAAGTTAGATATAGATAAATTAAAATCAAACATGTTTAAGCTTATTACAATTCCAGGAGAGGAAGTTATACATGTTATTCCTCAAGAATATACTGTTGATGGAGAAGATGGTATTGATGATCCAGTTGGGATGGCTGGTGTAAAATTAGAAGCAAACTTCCATGTTATTACCGCTCAAGTAGGTGCAGTTAAAAATATTATGAAATGTGTTAGAAGAGCTGGAGTAAATCCCAAAACATTAGTTCTTGAGCCATTTGCATCAGCTGTTGCTACTCTTGATGAGGATGAGTTGAGAGAAGGAGTTGCACTTGTAGATATAGGTGGAGGAACAACAGATGTTGCTATATTTCTTGGAAATATTATTCGTCATACAGCTGTAATTCCATTTGGAGGCAATGTTATTACTAAGGACATAAAATCAGGATTAGAAATTTTAGAAAAACAAGCTGAATTATTAAAGGTTAAGTTTGGATCAGCAATGTACACTGATGACCAAGAAAATGTAATGGTTTCAATACCTGGACTGAGGGGAGGACCACCTAAAGAAATTGCTGTTAGAAATTTATCTGAAATAATTAGCGCTAGATATAATGAGATTTTTGATTTAGTTTATCATGAAATAAAAGCATCTGGATATGAAAATAAGTTGATGACAGGAATTGTTATTACAGGAGGAGGGTCATTGATTAAAAATCTCAAGCAATTGGTAGCCTATGTTACAGGAAAGGAAACTAGAATAGGATATCCTAATGAACATCTCGCTGCAAAATCTAAGGACTTAGTTGTTAGTCCTATGTATTCAACAGGAGTTGGACTTGTTTTAAAAGGATTCGAATATTTTGAAGAAAATCCTAATGAATATATAAGTGGAGGAGATATAAAAGAAGATCCAGAGCCAGAACCTACAGGTAGTAATATTATGGAAAAAATTAGTAGTTGGTTTACAGAAGATAATTTAAATTAGAATTTAATAAACTTAAAATTGTAAAATATGAGTACAACAGAATTAGGAATTGATTTCCAAATGCCAAAAAATCAATCATCACAGATCAAAGTAATGGGAATTGGTGGTGGTGGAAGTAATGCAGTTAATTACATGTTCGAAAATGGAATTAAAGGAGTAGATTTTGTTATATGTAATACTGATTCACAAGCTCTCGAAGCTAGTGCAGTACCAATTAAAATTCAGCTTGGAATAAATTTAACTGAAGGATTAGGAGCTGGATCAAATCCAGATGTTGGAAGACAAGCTGCCGAAGAAAGTTCTGATCGAATTACTGAGCTTTTAGATGCAAATACAAAAATGTTATTTGTTACCGCTGGTATGGGTGGTGGTACAGGTACAGGAGCTGCTCCTGTTATCGCTGAAATAGCCAAAGAAAAAGGAATACTAACAGTTGGAGTTGTTACAGTTCCGTTTAAAACTGAAGGTGGTTTTAGAAGAAAGTACGCTGATGAAGGAATAAATGAATTAAGAAAATACGTAGATACTTTATTAGTTATAAATAATGAGAAGTTAATTGAGGTGTATGGTGATTTGACTTTTACTGCAGCATTTGCAAAAGCGAACGAAGTATTAAATACTGCTACCAAAGGAATCGCTGAAGTTATTTCTCAACATTTATTAGTAAATATAGATTTGAATGATGCTAGAAAAGTTCTCGAAAATAGTGGTACAGCGGTAATGGGTCAAGCTCAAGTTGAAGGAGAAAATCGTGCAATTGAAGCTGTGATTGGAGCTCTTGATTCACCTTTGTTAAATGATAATGATATCACCGGCGCAAAACAAGTATTACTTAAGATTGTAACCGGAGATGGAGATGGAGAGATAAAGATGTCTGAGTTATCTAAGATTAAAAATAAAATTCAAGAAGCTGCTGGAATGAATGTTAATATTATCGAAGGAATAGGTATAGATTCTTCATTAGGAATGGCAATTAGTGTAACTGTAATTGCTACTGGATTTGAGGAAAAAAGAAAACCACAACCTCCTGTGACTTTGCCTTTAGGTTCAGCTAAAGATGATAATGATGAACCAGTAGCTAATGAAACAAAAACTAGTGATATTAAGAACAATGAAGATAAAAAATCTCTGCAACAAGAACTAGATTTGGATCAAATTGAAATCAACTTAGATGATTCTAATCTTGGTGTTGAAATAGAAAATCAAATTGACAATGAAAAAAGTAATGATTTGTTATCTAAAAATTCAGATGAAGTTAAATGTGATTCTAATTTAAATGAATTAACTACAAATAAAATTGTATTAGAATTAGAAGATAATGTTGAGGAGATTGTTGAACCAAACTCTAATATTGTATTAGAATTAGAAGATAATGTCGAGGAGATTGTTGAACCAATTTCTCAAGAATCAGAAAATTTTTTAGTTGATTCAATTAATGAACAAAATATTGATAATTTAGAGGAAGATAATAATCAAAAAATAAATTCAACAGAGTTAGATAAAGAGACTATTAAGATTGAATCTAGAGAAAGAGAGGAAAGATTGCGTAACATCTCTATGCAATTAAGAACACCATCAGGATTAAGCTCTTTAGAAGACATCCCTGCATATAAACGGAACAATATTGATCTTACAGAAAATTCTAACTCAAATGAAGAGATTTCAACTTTTACTCTTTCTAATGAAGAAAAAACAGAACTAAAGGAAAATAATTCTTTTCTACACGATAATGTAGATTAAAAAAAAACTTCTAACTATAAAATAGTTAGAAGTTTAAAAATAATAGAGTAATTTCTTGAAAATTACATCATACCAGGCATTCCTCCGCCTCCCATTGGTGGCATTGCTGGAGGGTTCTCTTCTTTGATATCTTCAATTACACATTCTGTTGTGAGGAGCATTCCAGCAACAGAAGCGGCATTTTCTAAAGCAACTCTTACAACCTTTGCAGGATCAATAACCCCAGCTTTGTAAAGGTGTTCAAATGTTTCAGTTTTAGCATTGAATCCAAAATCATTTTTACCTTCTCTAACTTTTGCAACAATTACACTACCTTCTAATCCTGCATTTTCTACTATCTGTCTCAACGGTTCTTCTGCTGCTCTTGTGATAATATTAATACCAGTTTGCTCGTCATTATTATCTCCTTTTAAAGTTGATAGTTTTTCAGTAGCTCTAACTATAGCAACACCACCTCCTGGAACAATACCTTCTTCAACAGCAGCTCTAGTTGCTGCAAGTGCGTCGTCGACTCTATCTTTCTTCTCTTTCATTTCTACTTCAGTAGGTGCTCCGACATATAAAACAGCAACTCCTCCTGCTAACTTAGCTAATCTTTCTTGAAGTTTTTCTTTGTCGTATTCAGAGTTAGTAGTTTCGATTTGTGCCTTAATTTGATTTACTCTAGCTTTGATCGTATCTTTTTTTCCAGCTCCATTTACAATTGTTGTATTATCTTTATCAACAGAAATTTTTTCACTGGAACCTAACATTTCAAGTGTAGTACTTTCAAGTTTGTAACCTCTCTCTTCAGAAATAACTGTACCATTAGTTAAAATTGCAATATCTTCAAGCATTTCTTTTCTTCTGTCTCCAAAACCTGGTGCTTTTACTGCACATACTTTAAGAGCGCCTCTAATTTTATTAACTACTAATGTAGATAAAGCTTCTCCATCTACATCTTCAGCAATAATAACTAAAGGTCGTCCAGATTTAGCAGTTAGCTCTAATACCGGAAGAAGATCTTTCATCGCAGAAATTTTCTTGTCATAAATTAAGATGAAAGGATTTTCCATATTGGTTTCCATTTTATCTGCATCAGTTATGAAGTAAGGAGAGAGATAACCTCTATCAAATTGCATCCCTTCAACAACTTCAACATGAGTTTCTGTACCTTTTGCTTCTTCAACAGTAATTACACCTTCAGTTTTTACTTTTTTCATTGCTTCAGCAATTAAAGCGCCAATAATTTGATCATTGTTAGCAGAAATTGTACCAATTTGTTCGATTTTTTCGTAAGAATTTCCAACTTTTTGTGATTGAGAATTTATGTCAGAAATGATAACTTTTACTGCTTTGTCAATTCCCTTTTTAATATCCATTGGATTTGCTCCAGCTGCAACGTTTTTTAATCCCTCAGAAATTATTGCTTGAGCAAGAACAGTTGCGGTAGTTGTACCATCTCCAGCAGAATCATTTGTATTAGATGCTACTTCTTTTACCATTTGTGCTCCGATATTTTCAGTTGTATTTTCTAGTTCAATTTCTTTTGCAACTGTCACACCATCTTTTGTTATGTGTGGTCCCCCAAAACTTTTTCCAATTACTACGTTTCTTCCTTTAGGACCTAAAGTTACTTTTACTGCATTTGCTAATGCATCGACACCTTTTTTAAGAGCATCTCTTGATTCAGTATCAAATATTATATTTTTTGCCATTTTTTTTATTTTAAGATTGCTAATATTTCAGATTCTTTCATGATGATGTAGTCAACACCTTCATGTTTTAATTCAGTTCCAGCATATTTACCATAGAGAATGATATCTCCTTGCTGAACTGTCATAGGATTGTCTTTTGTCCCTTTCCCTACTGATACTACTTCACCCTTTTGAGGTTTTTCTTGAGCAGTGTCAGGTATAATAATACCAGATTCTGTTTTTGTTTCTGCTCCTGCTTGTTTTATTATAACTCTATCAGCAAGAGGCGTAATATTAATTTTTGCCATTTTTTTATTTTAATTATTGATTATGTATTTAGTTTTCCATGCATATACTGTGCCAAATATCATTGATTAATAAAATTGCGCAATTTTGTCATATTTTATTTTGAATAAATGCAATTTTGTCGCTAATTTTTGACACAAATTACGCAACGTAACTTGATGCAACGGATAAAAGAATAAGAGCTATTGCAAGCGTCCAAGTTGTTTTTTCTAAAAAATCTGTAGTTCTTTTTGCGCCCATAATTTGATTGCCTCCTCCTCCAAACGAAGATGATAAACCACCCCCTTTAGGATTTTGTGCTAAAATAATTAGAAGAAGTAAAATGCAATTTATGAGTATTAGAATAGTAATTAGCGTCCCCATTTTAAGATTCTTTTTTGAGTTTTTTAATTAATTTAATTTGGTTGGCAAAGAAACTACTTTTTTTTGGAATTTTCAAAATTAATTTTTCATATGCAGAAATAGCTTTGTCATAATGTTCTTGCTGCATGTAGACTTTAGCTAAAGTCGGAGTTATAAGTTTATCATTTTCAATCAGACTATTTTTTGCTGAATTACTTGCATTGAAGAATTTTTTTTGTGAATTCTTTTTTTCTTCTATTTGATCATTAGAAGTGGGACTTTTTCTGTCTATTTTTTTAATTTTCACAACGTTTAACCATTGTGAAAAAGAGTGTTCTTCGCTATGGTTTAAGTTATTTATATTGGATGTTGAATTTAATGATGAATGGGTTGAAGATTTTTGCTTTATGGAATTTAAATAGTCTGTGTTTATATATTTAAAAAGCACTTTTCTTTTTAGTGATAGTATTGCTGTTTTTTTAAGTTGTCTGCTATATCTTACGCTATTTTTTTTATATAAGATTAAACTTAAACATAGATTAGCAAATTGAAAATAGGGATAATTAATCAAAGTCTTTTCAATTTCATTTAAGTGTTCATCTTTAATCAGATGTGGTTCTGTGATAAATTTGACTGTTTTATTTTTAATTTTTTCTACCAATTGACGAATGCTTTATTGTAAATATCTTCAGTGATTTCTTCTAAGATGCTTTGAATTAAATCGTCCTCAATTTCTGTTAAGTTTTGTTCGCTGTCAAAATCACGATACCTTTTAAACGAGTGTTCAAAATTTTGATTATTATCTAAAGTGTTAATATACTTTACTTTAATTGTAATTTCTAATCTATTTTTTGCAGCTATATCATTAGATTGAATTGATATGGGATTAATTTTGTAATTTGTAATTTCTCCATAAAAATTTAACTCAGTTTCTTTATTGGACAATTGTAAGCTTGTTTGATTTAGCAGTAAATCTATTAACTTTTCAGAACTAACGTTACCAGTATTTGCGGGGCAATTATCTGTTTTTATAATAAAATTACTAACATAAAAACTTTTTGCATTGCTCGGAATCGATGCTCCATCAAAGCTATAGACCCCACATGAAACTAGAAAAGAGGATACTAATATGTTAATGTATTTTTGCATTATATTCCAAATTCTTTTATTTTTCTGTAAAGTGTCCTTTCAGAAATCCCTAATTCTTCTGCAGCGTTTTTTCTTTTGCCTTTGTGTTTATTTAGAGATTTCTCGATAAGTTTTTTTTCTTGATCAAAAAGAGATAGCGATTCTTCAAGATCAATAGTTTTTAATTTATTATTACTGCTATATTGATTTTCATTTTCAAGAACTCTAGCGTTAATTGAATTCATTACATCTTGATTTTCTTCTTTCTGCATTAGTTCAAATGTAATTTTTTTAAGTTCATTTAAATCTTTTTTCATGTCAAACAAAACTTTGTAGAGGATCTCTCTTTCTGATAATTCTGCTTTATTTTTATCTTCAAATTTTATTAGCTCTGAATTAGATTCATTTGGAAGATATTTTTCTAAATTAGACAAAGTAACTTGCCGATCAGTTTCAATTATTGAAATTTGAGCTACAAAATTTCTTAGCTGCCTAATATTTCCAGGCCAACTATAGGTGTTTAAACGTTCTATTGCATCATTTGAAAGTCTTACTGGACTTGTATTATATTGTTCTGCAAAGTCTGAAGCAAATTTTCTAAATAAAAGATGAATATCTTCCCCTCTTTCTCTCAAAGGAGGCAGCTCAATGCTAATTGTATTTAGTCGATAAAAAAGGTCTTCTCTAAAATCTCCTTTCGCAACTGATTTTGGTAAGTTGACATTTGTAGCTGCAATGATTCTCACATCAATTTTTTGAGCTTTAGATGATCCAACTTTAATAATCTCGCTATTTTCTAAAACTCTTAATAATCTCGCCTGTGAAGCGATAGGTAATTCTCCTATTTCATCTAAAAATATTGTACCTCCATTTGCAGCTTCGAAATATCCCTTTCTACTATCGTGCGCTCCAGTAAATGATCCTTTTTCATGCCCAAAAAGTTCAGAATCAATTGTTCCTTCTGGAATAGCTCCGCAGTTTACAGCTATATAAGAATTATGTTTTCTTTTGCTATTTTCATGAATAATTTTAGGAATGTTTTCTTTTCCAGTGCCGCTTTCTCCGAAAACTAAAATCGAAATATCAGTTGGTGCAACTTGTAATGCTACATCAATTGCTCTTTCTAATTTAGTATTACTTCCAATTATTCCAAATCTTTGTTTCGCTTTTTTTGTATCCATACCTTTATATTGTATCACCAATTAATGTTGCAGAAGTACATTTTTTAATTTTAACTGTAACATATTCACCAACTTTATGATGTTTTTTGTTGAAAATAACGGTTGCATTATGTGTTGATCTTCCATAAAAATCTTCATCCGATTTTTTTGATATTCCTTCAATTAGCACTTCTACTTTTTCCCCAATCATTTTTTTCATATGATAAAATGAATGCTTTTGTTGTTTTTCAATAATTTCTTTCAATCTCCTTTGTTTTGTAGTTTCATTTACATCATCATTCATTCTAGAAGCCGGTGTGTTAGGCCTTTGAGAATATTTAAACATATAGCCAAAGTTATATTTAACATAGTCCATTAAAGAAAGAGTGTCATTATGATCTTTCTCTGTTTCAGAACAAAAACCTGCAATCATGTCCATAGAAATTGCACAATTAGGAATTTTATTTTTGATCAAATCAATAAGTTGAATATATTTTTCTCTATCATATCCTCTATTCATTAATTTTAAGATTCTAGAGCTTCCAGACTGAAGGGGAAGGTGAATATATTTGCATATGTTATTGTACTTTGCAATAGTATCAATTACCTCTTCTGTCATATCCTGAGGGTTTGAAGTTGAAAATCTAATCCTTAGTTTTTTATCAATTTTTGCGACTTTTTCTAGCAGTCTAGCAAAATTTACACTTTTTATTTTTTCTTCTTCTTTTGCTTTTTTAAAATTTTTTTTTGCTCCTCCTCCATACCACAAATACGAATCAACGTTTTGCCCTAGTAATGTTACTTCTCTGTAGCCATCTTTAAACAGATTAGTACATTCTTTAACTATACTATTTGGGTCTCGACTTCTTTCTCTTCCTCTCGTGAATGGCACTACACAAAAAGTACACATATTATCACATCCTCTCATTATTGAAACAAAAGCAGTTACTCCATTGCTTGAAATTCTAACGGGATTAATATCACTGTATGTTTCTTCTAAAGATAGAATTACATTAACAGCTTTTTTGCCATTTTCTACTGTCTTTATAAGTTTAGGCAAATCTCTATATGAGTCAGGTCCTACAACAATATCAACTAATTTTTCTTCTTCTAAAAATTTTTCTTTTAGTCGTTCGGCCATACATCCAAGAACACCGACAATCATTTTTGGATTTTTTTTTCTTTTAATTGACTTGTAAAATTCCAGTCTCTTTCTTACAGTTTGTTCAGCTTTTTCTCTTATTGAGCAAGTATTAACAAAAACTAGATTAGCTTCTACAATATCTTTAGTAGTGGAGTAACCTTCATTAGATAATATTGAGGCAACAATTTCACTATCAGAAAAATTCATTTGACAGCCATAACTTTCAATATAAACTTTTTTTGAAAAATTGTTTTGTTTTAATTTATTAATAAACACTTGTCCTTGCTTACTTTCAATTATAACTTTATCTTTTGGTTTTTCAACAATCATAAATTATTTTCTAACGCAAAAATAAATAAAAAACTGACAATATGACAGACAATAAAATAATTATATTATATATAATATAAATTTTTGTCACGATTTTTAAAACTTTATCATTTTAAAAAGATCTATTAATTTTGCAAAAAAAAATAGTCATGGCAGAAAATTTAGTTATTGTTGAGTCCCCTGCAAAAAAGAAAATCATACAAGGCTTTTTAGGAGATTCATTTGTAGTTGAATCAAGTGTAGGACATATCAGAGATCTTCCAAAAAAAGGTGGTATGTCAATAGATATTGATAACGGATTTAAACCCAAATATGAAATTTCGAAGGATAAGGAAAAGATTGTAAGTCAACTAAAAAAAATTGCAAGAAAGTCAAAAACTGTATGGTTGGCAACAGACGAAGATAGAGAGGGAGAAGCCATTGCATGGCATCTAATTGAAGCATTGAAGTTAGATTTAAATACAACAAAAAGAATTGTTTTTCATGAAATAACTAAGAAAGCTATAAATCATGCTGTTCAAAATCCAAGAAGTTTAAATCAAGATCTAGTAAATGCTCAGCAAGCTAGGAGGGTTTTAGATAGACTAGTTGGATTTGAGTTGTCTCCTGTTTTATGGAAAAAAGTTAAAAGAGGCTTATCAGCTGGAAGAGTTCAATCAGTAGCTGTAAGATTAATTGTTGAGAGAGAAAAAGAAATTTCAGATTTCATTACAAAATCATCTTATAAAATAGTTGCTCAGTTTTTAAATTCTCAAGATAAAATTTTTAAAGCTGAATTAAATCAAAGATTTCATAACTATGAAGAGGCTTTAGAATTTATAAAGTTATGTGATACAAGTAATTATTTTATAAAAAAAATTGAAAAAAAACCATCTAAAAAATCACCAGTAGCTCCTTTTACAACATCTACTTTACAACAAGAAGCGTCAAGAAAATTAGGGTTTTCTGTGAGTCAAACTATGTCAGTAGCGCAGAAACTTTATGAAGCAGGAAAGATTACATACATGAGAACTGATAGTGTTAATTTGTCAGATGATGCGTTAAAGGCAGCAGAAAATGAGATTTTGAAAAGATACGGAAAAGATTTTTCTCAAATAAGAACTTTTAAAAGTAAATCAAAAGGGGCTCAAGAAGCTCATGAGGCGATAAGACCGACTTATATTAGTGAAAAAAATATTGAAGGTGAATCTTCTCATCAAAAATTGTATGATTTGATTTGGAAGCGTACTATTTCTTCTCAAATGTCAGATGCAATGATTGATAGAACTAATGTTAAAATTAAACTTAGTTCTTCAGATCAACTTTTTATTGCAAAAGGAGAGGTGATTACTTTTGAAGGTTTTTTAAAAGTATACTCTGAAGGAAAAGACGATATAATTGAAGAAAATGGAGATATTCTTCCTGTTCTTGAAGAAAATGAGTCTTTAAATTATTTTCGAATAACAGCAACTGAATCGTTTACTCGACCGCCGGCAAGATATGCGGAAGCAAGTTTAGTTCGAAAAATGGAAGAATTAGGAATTGGTAGGCCATCTACGTATGCATCAACCATTACAACTATTCAAAAAAGAGGATATATTGAAAAAGAGAATAGAGAAGGTATTGAAAGAGTAACAAAAATAATCAAATTAGAGGATAACAAAATTGTAGAGTCAGATAAAAAATCAATGTTTGGAGCTGAAAATAAAAAATTATTTCCTACTGATATAGGAATAATAGTAACGAACTTTTTAATTGAAAATTTTACCAATATAATGGAGTATAGTTTTACAGCATCTGTAGAAAATGAGTTTGATGAAATTGCTGAGGGAAAGAAAGTTTGGAATGATATGATTGAATCATTTTATAAAAAATTTCATAGTAAAGTTGTCTCCGTTGTTGATACTGCTGAAAAGGCTTCTGGGCAGAGACAGTTAGGTGTTGATCCAGATTCAGGTCTCAATGTTTATGCAAGAATAGGTCCTTTTGGACCAATGATTCAAATTGGTGAAAAAGTTGAGGACGATAACTTACCTAAACCAAAATTTGCTTCATTGATTAAAGGTCAAACTATTCAGTCTATTACTTTAGAAGAGGCACTGGATTTATTTAAACTCCCTAGAAAAATTGGCATCTGGAATGACAAAGAAGTTATTGCTTCAGTAGGAAGGTTTGGTCCTTATTTAAGATATGACGGTAAGTTTACTTCCATTAAGAAATCAGATAATGAAGATCCTCTATCTATTTCTTTAGATAGAGCAGTTGAATTAATAAAAATAAAGCAACAGGCTGATAAAGATCGTGTGATAAATGAATTTGAAGGCGAGCCAAAAATTCAAGTTCTTAATGGTCGTTATGGACCTTTTGTTCAAGTTGTTGATGGTAAAAAGAGAGTTAATTTAAAAATTCCTAAAGATATGATTGCTAAAGATTTGACTAGAGAGAATTGTTTAGATTTGCTCAGAAATAATAAAAAATCTAAAACTTAATTTGTATGGATATAAAGTTATTTTTTAATCCGCTTGAATCTAAAAAATATTCAAATAAAACACAATGGGAAACTACTCAAATTGGAAGAAATATACACATTCATACTGATGAAAATT
>MDTE01105071.1_pt1 | contig 12033 bp, 11 predicted proteins | sample 811231 | NCBI WGS metagenome assembly MDTE01 (sample SAMN05326651, study PRJNA326480) | marine metagenome | isolation source: seawater | place: Indian Ocean: Red Sea | collected 2010
TGTTGCCATTCTTGTTTCTTTACGCCCTTCCAACTGTACTGGTATTTAGTGCAATTTTTACCTTTTACACAAAAACTGGTATCTTAAATAGAGCATCGCATAGCCTAAATAATTTATTCATGCCTTTTGGTGTAGGTGGCCATGATATTATTCGTGTTATCATGGGTTTTGGGTGCAATGTTCCAGCGGTGATCGCAACCCGTTCATGTTCAGTTTGCACAAGAGGAAATTGTATTTCCGTTATTTCCTTTGGTTCTGCATGCTCTTACCAACTACCAGCAACATTAGCAATATTTAGTGCTGCAGGAAAAACTTGGTTAACCCCTTTTTATTTACTGGTATTGGCTGCCACGACATTAATTTACATTAAATTCTCAAAGTCGGGTCTTACTCAGCAACGAGGAGAATCTTATAAAACAGCTTTAAGGCAAAATCCAATGATTCCCAACTGGAACACCATCTTTCGTGAAGTAAGTGTTAGCTTTAAAGAATTTATTAATGTGGCTTTACCCGTTTTTATTATCATCTGTGTTATCGCAGGCCTTTTACAATATTCTGGTTGGTTGACTCAACTAACAGGCGCACTTGGTCCATTCATGTCCTTATTTAAACTTCCCCCAGAAGCTGCTCTTGCAATGGTTTTAGGATCGATTCGGAAAGATGGTTTGGCCGTGGGCCTTTTGAATGGTGATATGTCAGGAACAAAATTATGGGTAGGGACCACAGGTGAACTTTTTACCTCAGTATATCTTGCAAGCGTTTTTCTTCCTTGCCTTATAACACTTTTGGCAATTTTGCGTGAAATGAAAATAAAATTCGCTGTTAAATTAGTGATTCGCCAATCTTCGTTTGCAATAGTTTTTTCTATTGTAATTGGATGGGTTAGCCATTTTATAAGTAAAATTTAATTTCATAAATAAAAACATGGTTAATGCTACAAATGATGAGTTCACAAAATCCACTTGAAGGAGAGAGAATAAAGGTCCCCCAAAAACCCCAGAAAATCGCCATCATCTCTTGTATACACGGCAACATGGCTGCCTTGGAAGCTGTTTGGGATGATATTCAGAAACAGAACGTAGACAAGGTTTACTGTCTCGGCGATTTGGTTGGATATGGGCCTTTCCCTAATGAAGTTATAAAATTTGTTCAGCAAAATAATTTGACCACCGTTTTAGGGTGCTGGGACGAAGGTATTGGAATGGAGCAAGAGGATTGTGGGTGTAAGTTTATTACTGAAGAAGATGAAAAGTACGGACATGCTGCGTTCGAGTGGACTCGCTCTGAGATCACAAAATCTAATAGGCGTTTCCTAAGCGAACTATATTTTGGCCAGCGTATTACTGATACAAAAGCAGGAACACTGCTCATGGTGCATGGTAGCCCTCGCAGCACTGGGGAATACCTCATGGAATCCACGCATGATCTCATATTATTTGAGCGCGCCGCATCGGGCGATTGCGATGTCCTAATATGCGGGCACACTCATGTTCCTTTTTCAAAAAAAATACAAGGAACCATGCGGGTCACAGCAGAATTAGGTCTTAAAGACCAAATTCAAAAGGACATTTATATCGCCAAAGGGGCAAGTCCAAAGGAGGTAGTTCTTAACCCTAAATTATTAATAAATGCCGGCAGTGTTGGAGAACCGCGCCATGGTGGTATAGACGCAACCTATGTTATATTTAACACAAATTCAAAGGATGTTCAAATAAGAGAAGTTCCTTATGATGTTAATCAAACCATTAGCGCTCTAAAGAAATCAGGGCTGCCAGAAGTCTTCGCTGAACGCCTTCTCAGGGGCAAAGAGTTTGCGGAGAAGAGTAAAGATATTGTCTGTGTTTGTTGAAAATCAATTTATTTACACATTCACATAAAAATCACCATTATTATTTGGCTACCAGCAGTGTTTATTATGCTCTACTGAAAAACCCGCAAATCCAAACAAATCACAAAAAGTCCTAATGCAAAAACACATAATAATTTGGATCTTAACAATTTTTTTGCCGCACATGATTGAAGCAGACACAGGAAAAGCATCTCCACCAATTATCCCAATAGCCGATTTCTTCAAGAACCCTTCCGAAGTTGCGCACTCCATTTCACCGAAAGGCGATTTCATTGCATTTCTCAAACCTTGGAACGCTCGCATGAATATTTTTATACAAAAAATAGGTGCGAAAGAACATACGCGTGTAACTTCCGTTAGCGACCGGGATATTCCAGGCTTTTTTTGGGCAAACAACGATCAGTTAACCTACACACTTGATAGTGGAGGCGATGAAAACTTTCATATATTTATTGTTGATCGAGACGGATCAAATCTTAGAGATTTAACTCCACACGAGGATACCAGGGCTTCAGTGATTGATGATTTGCCTCAGCATCCCAATCATATGTTGATTCAGCATAATCATCGTGATAAACGTGTTTTTGATGCATATCGTGTCGATCTAACAACGGGCGATATGGAACTGGTTCTTGAAAACCCAGGGAATTATACTTCATTTCTGGCTGATCATGAGGGCAAGCTAAGGTTAGTTACGAGTACTGATGGGGTTAGCACTAGTATACTCTATCGAAATACCGAAGAACAACAGTTTCAAATTATTCTAACTACGAACTTTAAAGAAAGTGTTGATCCTTTATTTTTCACATATGACAATAAAAGCTTTTATGCCTCTTCAAATCTCGGGCGCGACAAAAAGGCTATTGTAACCTTTGACCCTATAAAGGCTAAGGAATCAAAAGTTATTTTTCAACATCCGCAAGTTGATGTTAGTAACCTCTTACGGTCTGATAAACGGAAGGTCATCACAGGTGTCTCTTTCACGGCTGCACGTCGCGGGTATCAATTTTTCGATGAAGAACGTCGCAGTATTCAAGAATGGCTAGAACAACGCCTTGATGGTTTGGAAGTAAGTATTGCTAGTGCAAATTTGAATGAGGACAAATACTTAATCCGTAGCCACAGCGATCGTGATCGTGGCTCTTATTATTTTTACGACCATGTAAACAAAACCTTACAACATCTAGTAGACGTTAGTCCATGGATTAAGCCAGAACACATGTCTCCAATGAGGCCAGTCGTTTACCAATCAAGGGACGGCATCATTTTACACGGGTATCTCACCCTACCATTGGGTGTTGCTACAAACAATTTGCCTACAGTTGTTCTGCCGCATGGGGGCCCATGGGCCCGCGATACTTGGGGGTTTCGCCCAGATGTTCAATTTTTAGCTAATAGAGGGTATGCGGTGTTTCAAATCAACTTTAGGGGATCAACTGGTTACGGACGCCAATTCTGGGAAATGAGTTTCAAGGAGTGGGGGAGAGCTATGCAGGATGATATTACTGACGGTGTTAATTGGCTGATTAATCAAGGTATCTCGGACCCTGAACGAATTGGGATTTTTGGCGCTTCTTATGGCGGATATGTTGTTTTAGCTGGGCTTGCATTTACACCCGAGTTATATGCATGTGGGGTTGATTACGTTGGTGTTTCGAATTTGTTCACCATCCTAGAAACTATACCACCTTACTGGGAACCAATGCGGGAAATGATGTATGAAATGATGGGGCATCCAGAAGCCGATTCGGACTTGTTAAGATCAGTTTCGCCTGTTTTTCATGCAGATAAGATAAAAGTTCCGCTTCTTATCGCCCAAGGCGCCAATGACCCTAGAGTGAAAAAATCGGAGTCCGATCAGATGGTTGCTGCAATGAGAGAGAACGGCGTTGAAGTGCCTTACATGATTAAAGAAAACGAAGGTCACGGGTTTAGGAATGAAGAAAATAGGTTCGAAGTTTATCGCGCTATGGAGCAATTTTTCCAAAAAAATCTCGGTGGTCGCAGCGATATTGGACATGACTTACTAAACAACTTAAATTAATTTAATTGGTTCCCTTTACAACAATGGATATAAAAGTACGATTTTGTTTTGTGGCTTTTATTGAACATTCCTCTATAATTTAGAATATTTTTTACCGCTTCACAGGCTAACCACTTGTTTTCCAACAGCTATAAAGACTGTTTTTACATTTACAATATAGGTTTTTCGGTTTTCGATTGAGAACACGTTCTCAAAATGTTATTTAATGTTCCTCCGTTTTGAATTCCTTTTGACAAATTATTATGTTAAAACCAGGCCAAATACTCGATAAATACTACCTCGAAGCCCGGCGCGACCTCCTCGAAATAGCCGCATTGCTTGACCGTTACGATGCCGCTGTTGAACGTGGGGGCTCTCTGCCGCAGAAAGATAAGAAACACGCCGTTTTGTATAAATCTTTGTTGTATCTAGGTCATTCAAATTCCTCAACCGGTAGTCGAACCGAAACCTTGCTTGATTTTTTTTCCGAAATCTAAACTGGAATTTATATGCAAATTATACAACCACACTATCACGCTATCGCACGCACTGCCCAAGATTATGAACGTATGGCCATGTCTGGAGTTGTCGCAGTATGCGAACCAGCCTTCTGGGCTGGATTTGATAGGCGCCATCCAGAAACATTTATCGATTATTTTGCACAGATTGCGGAATTTGAACCAACACGTGCTGCTCAATATGGTATTCGTCATTATTGTTGGGTCGCTGTAAATCCAAAGGAAGCTGAGAACAAGGAACTGACTCAGAATGTATTGAAAGCCATGCCAGAGTTTTTACAAAAACCTACCTGTCTTGGCGTCGGCGAAACCGGTCTTCACAAGTCTACGCCTAACGAGATTGATGCATTGCAAGCTCACGTGGAAATAGCCATGCAGCATGAACAACTCGTACTGATTCACACCCCGCATCTATCGGACAAATCACATGGTACAAAAACCGTCCTGGAAGTTCTTGATGGCCTTAAAATTGATCGGAATCGCATCTGGATTGATCACGTAGAGGAAAATACCGTGAAATCCGTCCTAGATGCTGGATATTGGGCAGGAATGACATTGTATCCTGTTACGAAATGTAGCCCACGTCGAGCTGTGGATATTCTGGAAAAATACGGCAATGAGAGACTTCTGGTCAATTCATCCGCAGATTGGGGACCCAGCGATCCATTCACCTTGCAGGAATGCATACTTGAATTCAAACTTCGTGGTCATAGCACGCAGGAGGCTATTGAAATCTTTCACAATAACCCTTGCAGATTCCTTGGCCAAAATCCTAAGTGGGATATTCCTCTTGTTCAACTGGTTACACAGTAATGACGCCGATCATACTGTTCACTGGATTCCTTGGTGCGGGTAAAACAACTTTTATCCGTGACTTGATACCTGCTCTTATTGCGTCCGGAAAAGAACCGTATGTCATTCTTAATGACTACCAAAATGCAAGAGTTGATGCCTTAGCTCTGCAACAAGTAGTTAGACGAGTCATCCCAATTTCCGGGAATTGCATTTGCTGTGGTTCACGGGATGAGTTGTTCAATTCTCTCGAAACTGCGCCTCTTAATAAACAATCAGTTATGCTTGTTGAGGCTAACGGCACAGCAGATGCTATTCAACTTATTCAACTGATTAGCAGTGATCTTCGAGCGGTAAATTACGCCCTTCCTTGGCAGCTATCATTGATTGACGCTAAACGTTGGCAAAAGCGGCATTTTCACAATAGTTTAGAAGTAAAACAAATAGAAACTGCCACTCACCTATACTTAAGCCATATTGATGAATGCGACTGCGAGCGTTTGGATTTTGTTACCAAAGATGTTAAGAGTCACAATCCTAATGCCGCTTGGGTCACCTTAAAGAGCTTCGAGTCCGAGGTGATAAAATTGGTTAATGTTGCGCCAAATTTATCTCCGCGTGTTTTACGTAGCGTTAAAACCCACACTCGCGTGGATCATGACGATAGGCATGGTGAAGCTCATCACTTTGCTTCTATGGAATTGCCGTTGCCTGATGGTTTAGAGCGTGTGAGGCTAGAGGAATTTCTTCGCACCTTGCCTTCTGAGGTTCTCAGGGCTAAGGGCCTTTTGAGGCTTGCAGAACAAAAGGGCGAGTTCACAACTTTCGACTTCATTGGAACAGATCAAAGTGTGAAGTTGCGAAGTCACTTTGGAGAACCCCACGTTGGCTCTTTGTTTATCGCCATTGGCCCTAGACTTCCTAGAGAAAAAATACGTGCTTCCTTGTATCATATAGCAGGAATTTCGACAGTTGTTTTATAATGCCACTTCAACTCTACGACACATTTACCCGAACTGTTCAACCAATAAAACCACACGATGGGAAAACACTGCGATTTTATTGTTGTGGTCCCACGGTTTATGGCCCGGCTCATATTGGTAACTTCAGAACGTTTGTAATGCAGGATATTTTTCGACGTGTTGTTGAAGCTGATGGCACTCCTACTCGCCATGTAAGGAATATTACAGACGTCGACGATAAAACCATTCGGGAATCACAGGCGGAAGGGTGCCAACTAGCAAACTTTACAAATAAGTGGAGGGACCGTTTTCATGAAGATTGTTCTGCTCTTGGTCTTTTGACTCCACACGTAGAGCCATCTGCCGTGGCACACATTCCTGAGCAAATCGACTTGATTACGAACCTTATCGACAAGGGGCATGCTTATCGTAATTCAGACGGGTCGGTATATTTCGATGTTCGGTCCTTCCCTACCTATGGGCAGCTGTCCCGCCTAGCAGATCGAGAAATTACAACAAATACAGTAGATCGTGAACAAGACGATGAGTACGAGCGAAACAGCGCTGCTGATTTTGCTTTATGGAAAGCTTCTCGACCAGAAGATGGCCCCAACTGGTGGAGGTCTCCTTGGGGCCACGGACGTCCAGGATGGCACATCGAGTGCAGCGCCATGGCCATGAGGCACCTTGGGGAAAGCTTTGACCTTCACTCTGGCGGTATTGATCTCGTATTTCCACATCATGAAAATGAGATTGCGCAGAGCGAGGCCGTGACAGGAAAAAAATTTGCTAACCATTGGTTCCATGTAGCTCATCTTACTGTCGAAGGGAGTAAAATGAGTAAATCACTTAAAAATTTATACACACTCACTGATCTTTCTGAGCGAGGCTATACCCCAATGGAACTTCGTTACGTGCTACTTTCTGGAAATTACCGACAAACTTTAAATTTCACGTTTCATTCGCTTGATGCTGCCCGAAAGGCGCTTTCTAGGCTGGGCTATTGGCAAAAGCGGTTTGGGGAAATGCCGAACGAATTAACTGTAGGTGCATGCGATTTCGGTCCATTTCTTCCTGTATACGAAGCACTATTATCAGACCTCAATACTTCGGAAGCGCTCGGGCGATTACATTCCATCGGACGCAGAATCATAACTAATTTAGAATCGGGTGGACTTTCCGTTCCTGAAAGAAGATCAGCAGGTCGTGGATTTGCTTTTGTTTTACATATCCTTGGAATAGTTCTGCCGACGGCTGCAAAGTCGAAAGAAGATCCAAAAGATAAAGTTCCGTCCAGGATACGATTCTTGGCGGCTAAACGACTTGAAGCAAGACGAGAAGGTAATTGGCCCCTTGCAGACAAACTTCGTGCTCAAATCCGCAAAACCGGATGGGTTATCCTTGATAGCGAGGACACCTACACTCTTGAGCGACGCGATTTACAATAATCGATCAAAATTAAGACGCACGATTCCGTGTCTGTTGTTACATAAGACTAGGATCGAAAATGAAAACAATATTAATTAGCTTTATCCGGGGCTATCAAATCTTTTTAGCCCCCTTGCTCAGGATAGCGAATGGCGGTCATGGTCATTGTCGCCATTGTCCAACATGTTCCCGATATGCAATTGAGGCAATCCGTGAACTTGGACCATTACGAGGGTGTTACTACGCAGCAAAACGCCTGCTCCATTGTCATCCATGGGGAACTAGTGGTTTCGACCCCGTTTTGCCAAAAGAAGATCAGCCGTCTGCTACAAATAATGACGAACGAATGATTTGATTGTTTGTGGTGTAAATAACAACCATAAGGGGAATAAACTGGTGTGTTTCAGGAATTTATTAACGGTAATCCATCGTTATACGGGATTAGCTATCGCTTCCTTTTTGATAGTGGTAGGAATCACCGGAAGTGTTATTGCATTTGCAGGGGAACTTGATCGAGCACTTAATCCAAATTGGTTCACGGTGGAACCAAAGGGGAAGCAGATGCCAGCTTCGAAAATGGTGATGCAAGTGCAGGAACATTTCAAAAATGCACGCGTAGAACACATTTCCTTGCCCAAACTTCCGGAAGATGCTGCTGTTCTCTCATTAACAAGCAAGAGGGGCGCAGATCCGATTGTCGATGATCAGGTGTTTCTTAATCCGTATACAGGCGATATCATAGGACAACGTGTTTGGGGAGAACTTGGTCTGGACCGTGCTCGCATAATCCCATTCCTCTACAAACTCCACTACTCGCTCCACCTTAATAAGACAGGTATATTGTTGCTTGGAGTCGTTTCGCTTATTTGGTTTTTTGATTGTTTTGTTGGGATTTATCTCGCATTACCTCGTTACACATGGCGCTCCATAAAGTCCTCACTCAGTGTTAAATGGAATTCTGGCCCTGCTAGGTTTAACTTCGATGTGCACCGTGCTACTGGTCTATGGATTTGGCTGATTTTGGCGATGCTTGCGTTTACAGGTGTTGCCATGAATTTATCAACAGAAGTGTTCAGGCCTGCAGTGGAAATATTTAGCAATTTTTCACAATGGCCAGAGTCGGATTATAGCCCGCAAGGGGATCCGGAGGACAAGTTTAAGGTAACTATTGATACAGCGATCAAAGTCGCCAATGAATACCTTGAGAAAGAAGGGGTTTTTGCAAAACTGGGTGCTATAGGGTTCAATCATGGCAAAGGTACTTACAGGATAAGGTATCACTCTAGTGCCGACCTTATGGATCAACACCCAGATACTCAGATCTTTGTTTCAGGGCAAACGGCAGAAGTGTTTGGTCGGCGTATACCTGGTGAGGGGACAACTGGTGATATTATCTCGGAATGGCAGTATCCTCTACACTCCGGAAAGGCATTCGGGTTGGCTGGGCGTGTGTTGATATGCCTATCAGGGATAGGCGTAACTGTACTTTCAATCACAGGGGTAATTATCTGGGGTAGAAAGCGAGCCCGGCGTTTGAAAATCACCTAACCCTTTTAAGTATAAAATCCATAAATCTACCACAGCATGAAAAATATCGTTGTTATACTTCTAGTTGGTCTCTGTAAGGCTTCCGTGACAGCAGGAAATTTCAAACCTACTGTAATTGCTTTCGGGGCATGTGCGCATGAGAACAAACCTCAGCCAATTTGGGATGCAATTGTTAATGCGAAGCCAGATCTATTTATTTTCGCAGGTGATAACATCTATGCAGACACGGAAGATATGGAGGTAATGAAGGCAAAATATGCCAAACTTGCTGCGCAGCCAGGCTACAAAAGCCTGCTTGAGACGTGTCCGGTGCTTGCAACTTGGGATGATCATGACTTTGGCGTCAATGACGGAGGTAAACATTATTCAATGAAAAAGGAATCTGCTGAGGTTTTCTTGGACTTCTTTGGTGTGCCAAACAGTGATCCTCGTCGAGCACGCGACGGCATTTATGCCAGCAAAATGTTCGGTCCGAAGGGGAGAAAGGTACAAATCATTTTATTAGACACACGCTATTTCCGGGATGATTTGGACAAATATGCCAAGGGCGAATCAAAACCTAAGGATATTGTTGGCTGGTATAAGCCGACCAAAGACACCAGCCGAACCTTGCTAGGTGAGGCACAATGGAGTTGGCTTGAGGAAGAATTAGGGAAATCTGCAGAAGTGCGTATTATTGTGTCGAGTATACAAGTAGTATCATGGGAAAAGGGGATGGAATGTTGGGGTAATATGCCGCACGAGCGTGATCGGCTTTTCAAACTGATTGATAAAACGAATGCTAATGGATGTTTTTTTATTAGTGGCGATGTTCATTTCACTGAGTTGTCAGTAGCAAAAGGCGAGGGCCCGTATCCTCTTTATGACCTAACTGCGAGTGGGCTTAACCAATCCCCCGGAGAATCTTGGTATAAATCAATCAATTCTTACCGTCTTTCAAGCAAGGTGTATGCTGGGCGGAATTTTGGGCTTATTCAAATTAATTGGAAGGGGAAAGATACAACAATAACACTGCAGGGCCGCAAAGAGTCGGGCGAAATTGCGCATGAGGAGGTTTTGCCTCTGAGTCGGCTCAGATGATTGGTTGTTGAGGTTTTTTAGGTGTTATACATACATACAAGCCGTGACCGATGACTTTTTGGAAATGATCGGACACGGTATAACCTCATTCAAAAAACGGAGAAATTACGACTTCTTTCAAAATTGGGTAACAGCTACGGGATGAAAACAGCAAAGATCCTTCCTCGCTGGCTCAATTCATCGGCTTCATCGAGGAGCCGAGTTAACCGAAGTGCTGGTATCTGAATTAGAGAGGCTTTCTTGACCCTAATTCTCCCAGCTGCGAAGTCTACTATTTCGATTTTGTCTTCGATAATGTTCCGTCCGTTGTTTCATAATCTCATCCTGTCTTCTGATGTGTTGGTCAAGGCTAGGTAGGTTTTGAGTAAAACTTCTCCGGTTTTGTTCGTGTTGATTCAGTATGTTTTGAGCTGAGTCAAAAATTACCTAAGACATATTCCCCAGCTCCAATTTTTTGGCGTTTGAAGCGCAACTTGTGAGGAATACGATAACTGCCAAAAAGACAAAAGACGATCTCATCAAGTAAGCTTGATACTTTATCGACTATTGGTTCAATGTTTTAGCTTATGAAGCTTGGACAATGTTCTCTAATCATCGTTGGCCTATTATCCATAGTATTATCAGGATGCACCTCTTCAAAAAATTTTCCAAAACAGAATAAGAAGCTGAAAATCGGCATGAGCAAGTCGCAAGTAATGGGACTACTTGAGATACCCCCGGCCAGCACAGTGATTCAAAACGGTAGCGAATACCTAATTTACACGGAGTTCAATCGAGCACCTTCGTTTCTCAAATTCAAAAATGACAAGCTGGAGGAATGGGGTATTTGGTCAGTGATGTCGGATAAGCTTTAGTAGCCACATACAATTTGTCTTCTGGCGAACTTATTTAGTGGAACGCTCAAGTACCAAAATAGAAAGATAAGGTAGCTAAACAAGATGACATAACCATTGGCTGGCCGTCTATTTACGGTTTGGACAGGTTGTTAGGCTTGTCAGAATTACCTATCCCAGAAAATGTTCTCACGAATTAGTTCGTCTCGCCCTTCTTGGTTTTGATCCATCATGCGCATAAGCCTCTCCTGCGCTTCGTGTTCCCTCTGCAGTTCAAGATTTGTTTGCTTTCGCTCATGTTCACGCTGAGCGTGGCGAACTGACTGGTAGATCTCTGAACCCTTATTCCAACCGCCCCTATAGATGCCGTGTGAGCCTGAATCTTGACCGGTTTTCGATGCACAACCAACCGATAAGGAAAAAATTGCAGAGAGAAACAGAATGTTTTTCATAATTGTAAGATTGCTGCATTTCAGTGAGGACAAAGAGAGGATTATTGGACTAGGACTTATCTTAATCGAAACCGATTTACATAAAAAACCCCACCAACTGAATTGGTGGGGTGAAATAAGTTTCCCACATTAGTTGGGCTTTAAAAACTATTTATTCAGGCATTGCAGAAGAATGGTGTTCGATGATACGCCAGTCTTGACCGTTCCATCGGTAAACATATGAAAATCTAGCTTGCACGCTTGATCCATCCTTGAAAGTGAAGGTGTAGACCCCGGAGTTGATCGCAACATCGCCAAATGTTCTTACATTTGACTCATCGATTTTTCCCACTGGACCTTTCGCTAAGAAGTTAACGAAATAATCTGCGATCTCTTCATGATTGTGACGAACTTTGTTGGAAACCGTAGGCAACAATATGGCATTGGTTTCGTAAAGCTCTGCAACCTTTTGTGGGTCACCTGTTTGCAGAGCATTGTTCCATACTTCAAACAGGGAGGATATATCGACCTTACTCATAACTTTATTCTATGATTCTAATTCACATTAA
>MDTE01136359.1_pt1 | contig 12032 bp, 8 predicted proteins | sample 811231 | NCBI WGS metagenome assembly MDTE01 (sample SAMN05326651, study PRJNA326480) | marine metagenome | isolation source: seawater | place: Indian Ocean: Red Sea | collected 2010
CAAGCCCAGGCCCCGGTTCACCACCCGCGCCAAGATGCTCTGGGACAAGCACTACTTCTACATCGCTGCCGACATGATCGAACCGCACGTCTGGGGCACCCTGACCAAGCACGACTCGGTCATTTTTCGTGACAACGACTTCGAGGTGTTCATCGATCCCGACGGCGACACCCACCAGTACTACGAGTTCGAGATGAATGCCCTGAACACCGGCTGGGACCTGTTCCTGCCCAAGCCGTACAAGGACGGCGGTCGAGCCGACAACAGTTGGGAGATCCCCGGACTGAAAACCGCCGTCTCCGTCCGCGGCACGCTCGGTGACCCGTCCAACACCGACTCGGGGTGGTCGGTCGAGATCGCGATTCCCTGGGCCGTGCTCGCCAAGTCAGCCAATCGTCCGTCGCCGCCTCGCCCGGGTGACCAGTGGCGAGTGAATTTCTCGCGAGTCGAATGGCAGCACCGGGTCGAGGATGGCAAGTACCGGAAGGTGCCGAAGTTGCGAGAGGACAACTGGGTCTGGTCGCCACAGGGGATCATCGACATGCACCGCCCCGAGATGTGGGGCTACGTTCAATTCTCGGATGGAACAACCGGCACCAGGTTCCAACCCGATCCCTCGTGGCCGGCACGAGTGGCGTTGATGACTGTTTACCACCACCAGAAGTCATTTGTCCGAAAGCACAAGAAGTGGGCCGGGTCGCTCGGAGAACTCGGCCTGGCCGACAAGAAGTGGCCCGGCGTGATCGCAGCCCCAAAAATCACGCCGACCGACACCGGCTATGTGGCCACCGTGTCCATCAAAACTGGCAACCAACGGTCACGGGAATTCCAGGTTCGAGCCGACTCGAGGCTCACCGAGATCACCCCAGACTGACAACATCGGCTGCCACCGCACCAAGTCCAAGCAGCCTGGCTAGGCCCACGGCGACCAGTGCTCCGAGAATCGGCCCGACCACGGGGATGGCAGCGTAGCTCCAGTCACTATCGCGTTTGCCGGGGATCGGCAGCAGTGCGTGAGCAACTCTCGGACCGAGATCTCTCGCGGGGTTGATCGCGTAACCGGTCGTGCCTCCCAGCGAGAGCCCGATGGCAAAGACCACCAGTCCCACCTCCAGTGCGCCGATCGAACCCAGGCCGATCCGGTCAGTCACCAGGAGTCCGTCGATCGCCCGGAGTTCGGGTCCGACGTGCATCAACACGGCCAGCACCAGCACCGCCGTCGCGAGGACTTCGCACAGGAAACTCGCTGGCAGGTTTCTGATCGCCGGAGTCGTACAGAAGGTGGCCAGCTTGCCATCGGGATCATCGGTGACGCTGTAGTGCGGGCGATAAAACAGGTACACCAGCGAGGCTCCCACCAAGGCACCGGTCATCTGGGCCATGATGTAGCCGGGTACCGCCGACCAAGCCATCTTGCTCGCGACAGCCAGCCCGATGGTCACGGCTGGATTGAGATGAGCACCACTGATGTCGGCGACGCAGGCGACTGCGACAAACACTGCAAAGCCCCACCCGGCGCAGATCACGATCCACCCGGAATCATGTCCCTTGGTCTCCCTGAGCACGACATTGGCGACCACGCCATTGCCCAGCAGGATCAACACCGCCGTCCCAATCATCTCGGCGAAGAACACGTCCACGTTCTATTTCTCCTTTGCCCGGTATCAAATCACACGTCCGGGACCATTGCGCGATCGTATCCACTACCCGCCTCAAAGAGCAATCGCTGAACCATTCAACCATTCTTCACCGACCGGTTGTGTTAGAATTCTCAGTTGACCTCACGAATCTCTCCACAAGCAACATGTCACACTTCCACGCAACAATCACGATCACCGTCGCGCTGGCTCTCTCGACCAGTTCCCCGAGCCCTGCGGCCGATGTCGACTTCCACCGCGACGTGAGACCCATCCTGGTCAAGCACTGCGTCGCCTGTCACGGCCCCCGGAGCCACAAGGCGGGGCTGAGGCTCGACGCGGCCACACTGATCCACAAGGGAGGCGAGTCGGGACGGGCGGTGGTCGCAAAGCAACCGGCCCAGAGCCTGCTGCTGACGAGACTCACGACCAACGACCCCGCATTGCGCATGCCGGCCGAGGCCAAACCGCTCTCCAAGAACGACATCTCTGTCATCCGGAACTGGATTGTCGGTGGGGCGGTGATTCCTACCAACGAAACGATCCCGGCGAGTCCCGAGGATCACTGGGCGTGGAAGACTCCTGGTCGGTCCCAACGACTGACAAACGGCGACAATCCGATCGACGTGTACTTTGACGCGGAACACCGAAAACAATCCATCACACCACGTCCAGCCGCCCGGCCCGAACACCTTTTGCGTCGTGTCTCGCTCGACCTTGTCGGCCTGCCACCAACTCGTAAGCAATTGCACGATTTTCTGACCAACCCGGCAGATCCCACCTACGCAAAAAACGTCGATCGATTGCTGAAGAGTCCCCACCATGGCGAACGATGGGGACGTCACTGGATGGATATCTGGCGTTACACCGACTGGTTTGGTCTCGGCAAGGAAGTCCGGTACAGCCAGAAAAGCATATGGCGTTGGCGGGACTGGATCGTGGAATCGCTCAATTCCGACCTCGGTTATGACCGCATGGTCGTCGACATGCTCGCCGCCGATGAGATCGCCCCCACCGACCTGGACCGGCTGCGTGCCACCGGATTCCTCACCCGTGGTTTCAATCTCTTCAACAGGAACTACTGGCTCGATGATGTCGTCGAACACACCGCCAAGGCGTTCATGGGCCTGACGCTGAACTGTTGCCGTTGCCACGACCACAAGTACGACCCATTGAGCCAGGACGAGTACTACTCGTGGCGGGCCTTCTTCGAACCCTACCGGGTTCGTCTCGATTCGCTCACCGCCAACACCTCGCCCGACGCACCAGCCATCAGCCGTGTCTATGACGCCGACCTGGACGCCAAGACCCTGTTCTACATCCGTGGTGACGAAAAAAACGTCGACAAGAACAAGGTGATTTCACCCGTGATCCCCTCGTTGTTTGGATCTTTTTTCCAGTCGGCAAAACCGATCAACTTGCCGCCCCAGGCCTGGTATCCCGGACTGAACACACTCGCCGTGAAATCACAACGCGAGGACATCACCAGGCGGGTTGCGGCCAACAAGAAACGCATCGCCGACACGGGCAAAAGACTGGAAGCCCAGCAGGCGCGTCTCGACAAGATCGGCACGAAGAAAACGCCCCAGGCCCTGTTCTCCGATGATTTCAAGATGGCCCGTCCCAAGGACTGGCAGGAGATCGGTAGCCCCTGGACCATCGTCGACGGCCATCTCCACAATCAGAACCAGAGTCAAAACGGCAAGCAATCCCGTTACGAGTGCACGCAACTGCCACCGCGGGATTTCGTGGCCACCTCGAAGTTCCGGATCACCGGTGGAAATACCCGGTCCATTGGTCTTTGTTTCGACATCTCCAAGCCGGGCCAATTCAACGTCTACATCAGTCCCAGTGGCCAGCAGGTTTCGTTGGCACAGACCTTCAACGGCAAGAACACCTACCCCGGGCGCGGCAAGCAGGCGGTCAAGAACGGGGAAATCTACGAGGTGACCATTGCCGTCCGCGACCGGCTGGTCAACGCCTGGGTCAACGGCCAGTTTCGCCTGGTCGTGAAGCTGCCGATCCCACGGCGTGACGGCCGCCTGGGCATTTCAACCTACCAGGCGACGGCCGAGTTCCTCGGATTCTCTTTTTCCGCTCTCGACCCCGCGGCGTCCCTGTTCACGAACCTGGAATCGGGCAAGAACTCCACGCCACCACAGGCGGTGATCACGCGAGAATCGCTGTTGAGCACAATCGCCGGGCTGAAAGACGAACTGGCACTCACCGAACAGGACCTGGGAGTCCTGGCACTGGAATCCCGGTCGCTGGCCTCCCGGGTGGCCGCCGAACGGGCGCGGTACGGGCTCGACAAGGTCGACGTGGCACCGCTGAGGAAAACGGCCGCCGCAGACCAACTGCGACACGAGATCGCAGCAGCCGAGTTGGCCGTGAAACGCGCCGAAAGAAAACTCGCTGCCGCCACCGGCAACAACAATTCAAAGACAACACAGGCACTCAAGACGACCGCCGACCAGGCCCGCAAGACACTCGACCAAAAACGTGCCACCAAGCCCGGCACAAAATACAAGCCGCTGGGAAAACAGTTCCCCAGGCAATCGACGGGCCGTCGGACGGCATTGGCCCGGTGGATCACCAGCCCGGCAAACCCATTGACTGCCCGGGTCGCGGTCAACCACATCTGGACCCGTCACTTTGGTCAACCTCTTGTCGATTCGATGTTCGACTTTGGCACCAGGACCCAGCAACCGGACCACCTGGAACTGCTCGACCACCTGGCGACCGAGTTCATCGCCAGTGGTTGGAGCATGAAGAAACTGCATCGGATGATCGTGTTGTCGCGGGCTTATCAACGCGAATCGAAAATCGATGTCACCGACCCTGCCGAAACCACCGACCCCGACAACCGGCTCTTTCGCCGGGTGCAGGTCCGACAAATGGAGGGCGAGATATTGCGGGACAGCCTGCTGTCGCTCTCGGGTCAACTCGACGCAACCATCGGCGGAATGGTCCTGCCCAGTGCCGAGGCCGAGAATGGACTCCGGCGAACGATCTACTACCGCTACGCCCGTGACGACAAGTTCAAGATGCTCCAGACCTTCGACGCGGCGGGTGTCGAGGAGTGCTACCGCCGTCATGAAACGGTGGTTCCACAACAATCCCTGGCACTGGCCAACAGCCGGATGGTGCAGAGCCTGTCCGGGGCCATAGGCCAACGGCTCTCCGTTCCATCACACTCCGCATTCGTCACCGCGGCTTTCGAGACGATTCTTGGCCGTGGTCCCTCGTCGACCGAACGTTCGATCACCATCGAGGCCTGTGACAAGTTGGCCGGTCAACTGGCCAGCCAGGGACTCGGCCCCGTCGAGGTGCGGACCAGGGTCCATCGGCATGTGGCACACGTGCTGGTCATGCACAACGACTTCCTGATTATCCGTTGAGAGTGCTTTCACCGATGTCAGCCTTCCCGAACCAATCAACCCGACGAGAACTGCTGGGCTGGAGCGGCATGAGCCTGGCCGGCGTGGCACTCGATGCCATGATCAGCCAGGACCTCAAGGCCGAAACTCCCACGGACCGACATGGTCCCGATCCAGCCGGTCGGCCTCACTTCCCACCTCGTGCCAAGTCGGTGATCTGGCTGATGATGCGGGGCGGGGCCAGTCACCACGAGGGATTCGATCCCAAGCCGGCACTGGACCGCTACGCCGGCAAAACGCTCGCTGAAACACCATTCCACGACGACGTGGTCAAGTCGCCCTATTACCGCAATGTCCGTGAGCAGGTGCTCAACAACGTCATCAAGACCGACCAGGCGCGGGTGCTTCCATTGCAGAAGGGATTTCGGGCATCCGGCGAGAGCGGGACCGAGGTCAGTGACTGGTGGCCTCACACTCGTGAACTGGTCGACGAAATGGCCGTCATCCGCTCGATGTGGACAACCGACAACAATCACGGCGCCCAGTTGGAATTCCTCTCGGGTCGCCACCTGCTCGACGGTTGCTTTCCAACCGTCGGAGCATGGATCCACTACGGACTCGGCTCGCTCAGCGACAATCTCCCCCAGTTCCTTTCGATCGGCGACCGCGGGATGGAGTCGCAATGTGCAGGAGGGACCGATGCCCAGTACCTCGGTCCCGAGCACGAGGGGATCTGGTTGACCGTCGACCCCAAGAACCCCCTTCCGTACGCCAACAGCGCGGAAACGATCAGCCGACCGGTGCAGGGGATCAAGCGAGACCTGCTGAGCCGCCTGCAGGCCCAGGCGGCTCGCGAGTATGCGGCTGACGACAAGCTGCGGGCCAGGATCAAGTCCTACGACCTGGCCTTCCGCATGCAAACGGCCATCCCCGAGGTGATGAAACTCGACGACGAAACTCGCCAAACACACTCCCTGTACGGACTCGACAATCCCACCACCCGGAGCTTCGGCCAAAAACTGCTGACAACCCGGAGGCTGGTCGAAGAGGGCGTGAGATTTGTCCAGGTCTTCCACGGCGGTGGCGCCGCTGGAGCATGGGACGCACACTCCAATCTCATCAGCAATCACACCAACATGTGCGGACAGGCCGACAAGCCCATTGCCGGATTGCTACGAGACCTCAAGCAACGTGGACTGCTCGAGGAAACCGTTGTCGTCTGGACCAGCGAATTCGGACGCACACCGGGAGTCCAGGGCAAAAACGGCCGCGATCACCACAACTACGGTTTCTCGGTCTGGATGGCCGGTGGTGGCATCAAGGGTGGAGTCGTGCACGGGGCCACCGACGAACTGGGATTCCATGCGGTCGAGAACCGGCACTACGTCACCGACATCCATGCCACGCTGTTCAAATTGCTGGGAATCGACGCCCGTCGCCTCGAGATCCCCGGTCGCAAGCGACTGGAGATCGACTACGGGAAACCAATTCACGACATCATCGCGTGATCAAGAACATCCATAGCCTCGACTACAGGATCTTCAAACATGTCACAGGACTTTCAAGAGCCGAACGAGCACCAGGATCCACTGGTCCAGGCACCGGCTGGACACCCGGTCGAACAGGGAGATGCGACAGGCGGAATCATCCCGTACAAGAACGGCCCCGCGCTGATGGCCTACTACCTGGGCATCTTCTCGCTCATCCCCTGCTTGGGACTGGTCCTGGCTATTCCCGCGTTCGTACTGGGCATCATGGGACTGAAGAAGCGGAACCAGAACCCCGCCGTGAAGGGAACGTGTCACGCGTGGATTGGAATCATCATGGGGGGGCTGTTCACGCTGATCTGGGGAGGGGTGTTGGTCTTTGCGATCATCGCCCAACTCGCCAACTGATCACCTGGCCGACGAGGAGCCTGGGGAGTGCAAGCCGGCGACAATCCAGTGAGTCCCATCGTGCGACACAACATCAAGGCCCTTTGTGGCTTGTGGCTTGTGGTGGTCCTTACATTGGCCCGTCCGGCACTGGCCAACCAACCCGACAGCTTGCCGAACACCAGGCCGCTGTCCACGCGGCGACCACTGGTCGAGATGATGGTCGAGGGCATTCGACGGTTCTGCTTGCGAGAATTGTCATCCGCACCCAAGCGACGACGCAATGACTGGAACCGCAACTTCCCGTCCGGTGACGAATCGCCCGAGTCAGCTCAAAAAAAATGGCGGACCATCCGACGGCGTCTGGGCCAAGCCATCGGCGTGGTGGATCCACGGCTGACTGCCGCGCCGAATCACCGTCACAGTTTCGAATTGTCCGACCGTCAACGCCCTCGAGCTCACACCGCCAGCTGTTCGGTTGTTGATGTTCGTTGGAAGGTCATCACTGGAGTGACCGCAGAGGGCTTGCTGCTCATCCCCCGACACCCTCGGGCCTGTGTCGTGGCGATCCCCGATGCCGCTTGGACACCCGAGCAGTTTTGCGGCATCGAACCGGGAGTCCCGGTCACGGCACAATTGCCACGGCAACTGGCAGCCCAGGGTTGCCTGGTGATTGTCCCGCTGCTGATCAACCGCGACGCCGAATTCTCCGGTCACCCCGCCGTGTCCTACACGAACCTGCCACACCGCGAATTCATTTACCGGCAGGCATTCGAGATGGGCCGCCACGTGATCGGGTACGAGGTGCAAAAGGTGCTGGCTGCAATCGACCTGCTGGACCGATTCGACAAGGGCCAACTCCGGACACTACCCGTCGGACTCGTGGGAGTCGGTGAGGGCGGACTGCTGGCGATGCACACCGCCGCACTCGACCCTCGGATCAAGTCGACGCTGGTGTGTGGATACTTCGACCAGCGCGAGCAACTGTGGCGGGAGCCGATCTATCGCAACGTGTTTGGCATCCTCAACTCACTCGGAGACGCCGAACTGGCCGGACTTATCGCTCCACGACGTCTGGTGATCCAACCGTGTCAGGTCCCACTTGTCGACGGCCCACCCCCGGTCCGCTCCGGTCGTCGAAAGTCGGCCGCCCCGGGACGAATCGAGCACCAGAAAAGCGAATCGGTTCGAGTGGAATTCCAGCGGGCCCGGGAACTGTTCACGGCCCAGGCAGCCGAAAAACAGCTTCACCTCGTAGCGGGAAAACCGTTTGCCGGTGAAACCGCCGGCTCGACAGCAGCGATCAAGTCGTTCGTCGACGGGTTGGGAATATCGTCCGCACTCGACAGGCCGCCACCCGATTGGACAATCGGCTCGCCATCCCGACAAATGACCGCTGAACAACAACGGACTCGCCAAAAGCGACAGTTCGACCAGTTGCAGAATCATGTCCAGGGGCTGATGCGCAGCAGTCCCACGGTCCGAGACAGTCGATGGGCCAGCCAGGCGACGACCGCAAGGGACTGGCAAGCAACCGGCCGGCGTCAACGCGACCAGGTCTACGACGAGTTGATCGGGAGATTGCCCGGTCAACGGTTGCCAGCCAATCCCAGATCACGCCAGGTACTGGATCACCCCCGATACCGTGGCTACGAGGTGGTCCTGGACGTCTTCCCCGACGTGATCGCCTCGGGGATTTTGCTGTTGCCTCGCGACCAGAAACCCGGTGAACGTCGCCCGGTGGTGGTCTGTCAACACGGTCTCGAGGGAACCGCGATGGACACCGTATCACGAGAACCGCGGGCCTTCAGGTACTACAAGGCCTTCGCCGAAGAACTCTGCCTGCGAGGATTCGTCGTTTACTCTCCGCAGAACCCCTATTACGGCCGTGACAAGTTTCGAGTCCTCCAGCGGATGTCCAATCCACTGGGGCGTACCCTCTACAGCTACATCATCCCACAACACGAACAGACGCTCGATTGGCTGGCGAGCCTGCCACAGGTCGACCCCAACCGGATCGCCTTTTACGGGCTGTCCTACGGCGGCAAGACGGCAATGCGGGTTCCTCCATTTGTCACCCGCTACTCGTTGGCGATCTGCTCGGGCGACTTCACCGACTGGATCCGGACCATCGCGGGCAACAGCACCCGTTACAACTACATCTTCACCACCGAATACGAGATCCCCGAGTGGAACATGGGGCATGTCGCCGGCTACGCCGAACTGGCGATGTTGATGACCCCACGGCCATTCATGGTCGAGCAGGGCCGCCTCGATGGAGGGGCTCCGCCTGAGTGGGTCGCGAGTGAATACGCGAGGTTTCGTCGCCATTACGATAAACTGGGAATCGGTGAAAACACCGAGATCGAATTTTTTGACGGACCACACACGATCAATGCACAGGGAACCTTCCGGTTCCTCCACCGCCATCTCGATTGGCCTCGGCCCTGACACGTCCCCAACACCTCAAGACCACAACCATGGATTCCACTCCGACACCATCACCTCTGAACGAACTGACCCCGGATGAAGAATTCATCATCCTCCGCAAGGGCACCGAACGGCCGTTCACCGGTGAGTACGACAACCTGAAAGACCCCGGCACATTCCTGTGCCGCCGGTGCCAGGCCCCGCTGTACCGTTCCGAGGACAAATTCGACAGCCGGTGCGGATGGCCCAGCTTTGACGACGAGATTCCCAATGCGGTGCGTCGGGAACCCGATGCAGACGGTCGTCGCACCGAGATTCTTTGCCAGCGTTGTGGCGGCCACCTGGGCCACGTGTTCCTGGGTGAGAAGCACACGGAGAAGGACACGCGTCACTGTGTCAACTCGCTCTCGATGCGGTTTGTCGCCGAGGGCGAACCCCTGCCACCGTTACTGGGACCCGAGCCCGACGCGTAACCCGCGTGTCTGGTGTTGCCAGTTCCGACCGGCTGTGGGACACTCCGCGCTGACGCGATCAAGTCGACCGTTGCGTCAACGTCGCAGGACACGAGGTCCCACACCAGAAGACTGTGCTACCGATGTCGCATCACCCCGAACCGGGTGCCCCGCGTGCGGAATCGGACTCGTACCAGCTGCTGTTCGCCATACAGCGGTACTTCGAGTTCGGTGGACTGCAGCGGGACATGCTGCGGATTGCCAACGCCTGTGCCAGCCGTGGACACGACGTACACGTGGTGACCGGCGACTGGGACGCACCTCCGCCTGACTCGGTCACCGTCCACACGATTGGCTTTGGCGGACGCACCAACCACGCCCGCTGTGCCGGATTTGGCCAGGCGGTTGGCCACTTCGTGACACGGCAGAAATTCGACTGCGTCGTCGGATTCACCCGAATGGCCAACCTGGACGTTTGCTGGTGCGGCGACCCCTGCCTGGCCGCCCGGTTCGGAGACGACAAGCCTTCCTGGCTCCGCTGTTTTCCCAGGTACCGCACGTACCTGGCCGTCGAGGATTCGGTCTTCGGTCCCACCAGCGATGCCGAGTTGCTGTTGTTGACCGAGGGCGAAAAACAACGTGTCACCCAACACTACGCACCGTCGCCATCGCGAATGCACCTGCTGCCGGCGGGCATCGATCGCACCCGCTTCCTGCCCGGCCCTCACACCGACAACGCCCGCCAGGCCGTCACCACCGAATTGAGACTCGACCCTGAAGCGAGAATCATCCTGGGCGTCGGGTCCAGTTTTTCGACCAAGGGAGTGGATCGATCGATCACCGCGGTGGCTCATCTTCCCGGGGAACTGAGACGCGGCACGGAATTGATCATCGTCGGCAACGGCAAACCGGACTCCTATCGAAAACTGGCTCGCAAGCTCGGCATCGAGCGACAGGTCCACTTCACCGGTGGTCGCGACGACGTGGCGTTGTTCTATCACGCCGCCGACCTGCTGTTGCACCCGGCCCGGACCGAGACGGCCGGTCACATCATTGTCGAGTCACTGGTGTGTGGCCTTCCTGTGGTTGTCACGGCCAACTGCGGTTACGCGTTCCATGTCGAGCGGGCCGGAGCCGGCCGGGTCTGTCCCTACCCGTTCGTCCAGGACATTCTCGACAAACAACTGGCCGAGGCCCTCGACGCGGACCGTCTTGAGTCCTGGCGGGGCCAGGCCCGGAAGTACCGTGACACGGCTGATCTCTATTCCATGGTCGAACGGGCCACCGATGTGATCGTCGACCGGGCCACCAGCAATCGCCAGGCCGCGTTGCCCGGGCAACAACGGAGGGCATCGTGATCGATGTCCGTGACGACATCGCCGAATTGTTCGACGGCGAACAAACGATCGACGCCTTCCTGGCCATCGATGGGGTCGAGGCCCGGCGGTTTGGCAACCGCAGCACACGTCGTTTCGAACGGGACGGCCAGGGTTTTTACATCAAGACCCACGGACCGGTCGGCTGGTGGCCGATCATCGAGGATTTGCTGAAACTGAGACGCCCCCAGGTCGGAGCGAGACCCGAATGGGAAGCCATCCGGGCCGCCAACTCACACGGTGTCCCGGTTCCACGGATCGCCGCCTTTGGTGAAACCGGTGGACTGTGGTCATCCCGGTCGTCCTTCCTGGTCACCGAGGAGGTGGCTCCCGCCATCAGCCTCGAAGAACTCTTCGAAACCTCGTCGGTCAGCCCGTCCTTCAAACGCCGGTTGATCCGTGCCGTCGCTCAACTCGCAAAACGACTTCACGAATCGGGCCTGAACCATCGCGACTTCTATCTCTGCCACTTCCTGCTGCTGGACCCTCCCGACAACGAAACGACACTCCCCCACCTGACACTGATCGATTTGCATCGAGCGCAGGTCCGTCCCACCGTTCCACGCCGCTGGCAACTCAAGGACATCGCCGGCTTGTACTTCTCGGCCATGGACACGGGACTCTCCAACCGGGACCTGTTGCTGTTCCTGAGTTGCTACAGCGGAAGGCCATTGCGCGAGATCCTGGCCGACGAGGACGGATTCTGGCGAGACGTCCGTCAACGCGCTCACCGGCTCTACCGGAAAATCCACGGCCGTGCTCCCTACACCACGCTGATCAATCCCGAAAATCCAACACGCCCGGAAACCCGCCTGCCAACCAGGAGAGCCGCCTGATGGTCTCGAACCTGGTCAAGCGAATACGACAACGGCTCAGGGTCCTG
>MDTE01032686.1_pt1 | contig 12030 bp, 10 predicted proteins | sample 811231 | NCBI WGS metagenome assembly MDTE01 (sample SAMN05326651, study PRJNA326480) | marine metagenome | isolation source: seawater | place: Indian Ocean: Red Sea | collected 2010
AAGGCCATGTCGTACCTGAACCTGTTCGACACCGAGGCGGCCTGGCGGCTGGTGCACTGCCTCGGTGACGAGCCGGCAGCCGTCGTCATCAAGCACGCCAACCCGTGCGGCGCTGCCATCGGCCACGACGTCGCCACCGCCTACATGGCCGCCCACGCCTGCGACCCCGTCTCGGCCTTCGGCGGCATCGTCGCCGTCAACCGACCGGTCACCCTCGCCATGGCCGAGGCCCTGGGCGAGGCGTTCACGGAGGTCGTCGTCGCCCCCGCCTACGAGGCCGACGCCCTGGCGAGGCTCCAGGAGAAGGCCAACCTCCGCATCCTCGAGGCACCGGCGCCGACCTGGCCGGCCCTCGAGGTCCGAAGCATCGACGGCGGCCTCCTCGTGCAGACCACCGACGTCCTGGCCGTCGGCGACGACGGCGCCCTCGACCGAACCGGCTGGCGGGTCGCCACCGAGCGGGCGCCCACCGACGCCGAGTGGGCCGACCTCGAGTTCGCCTGGCGGGTGGCCGCCCGGGTCAACTCCAACACCATCGTCCTGGCCAAGGACCGGTGCGCCGTCGGCATCGGCGCCGGCCAGCAGAACCGCCGCGACGCCGGCCGGATCGCCGCCGAGAAGGCCGACGGTCGGGCGGCCGGCGGCGCCTGCGCCAGCGACGCCTTCTTCCCGTTCCGGGACGGCCTCGACGCCGCCATCGACGCCGGTGCCACGGCGGTCATCCAGCCGGGCGGTTCGGTACGCGACGACGAGGTGATCGCCGCCGCCGACGAGGCCGGCATGGCGATGGTCCTGACCGGAGAGCGCCACTTCCGGCACTGAGGGCGTCCCCGCCCAGGGAGGCGGTCCCGGCCAGGAGGCGCCCACCGGGGGATAGCGTGCTCCGCCATGACTGCACAACTGCTCGCCGGGGGACCGGTCGCCGAAGCCGTCCTCGACGATGTCCGTACCCGGGTCGAGGCGCTCGCCGCCAAGGGGATCACCCCGGGACTCGGCACGATCCTCGTGGGCGACGACGGCGCCAGCGCCGGCTACGTCCGCAAGAAGCACGAGACCTGCGAGAGCGTGGGCTTCACCTCCCAGCACATCCATGTGCCGGCCGACGCAGCCCCGTCGGCGCTGGACGAGGCGGTCGCCACCTTCAACGAGGACCCGGCCGTCCACGCCTACATCATCCAGCACCCGGTCCCCTCCGGCTTCGACTTCAACGCCGCCCTGTCGGCCATGGACCCCGCCAAGGACGCCGACGGCCTGCACCCCACCAACCTGGGCAGGTTGGTGCTCCAGGAAGACGGTCCGGTGCCGTGCACGCCGGCCGGCATCCAGGCCATGTTCGTGCACTACGACATCGACATCTCGGGCCGCCACGTGGTCGTGATCGGCCGTGGCCCCACGCTGGGCCGGCCCCTGTCGCTGCTGCTCACCACCAAGGCGCCCGGTGCCAACGCCGCCGTCACCGTGGTGCACTCGGCCGTGCCCGACCTGGCCGACCTGACCCGTGAGGCCGACATCGTGGTGGCGGCGGTGGGCATCCCCGGCTTCGTGACGCCCGAGATGGTCAAGCCCGGTGCGGTCGTCGTGAGCGGCGGCATCTCCTGGGAGGGCAAGAAGTTGCTGGCCGACGTCGACGAGTCGGTCGGCGAGGTCGCCTCGTGGATCACGCCCCGCCTCGGCGGCGTGGGTCCGACCACCGTGGCGATGCTGCTGCGCAACACCGTCGAGGCGGCCGAGCGCACCGTCGCCTGAACGCGACCTCGCCGCTGCGGGCCGGCGCTGGATAGGGTCGACGGCATGGGTGAGAAGATCACGATGGGCGCCGACGGACGCCTCCAGGTCCCCGCCGAGCCGATCATCCCCTTCATCGAGGGCGACGGCACCGGCATCGACATCTGGCCGGCCGCCCGCCTCGTCCTCGACGCCGCCGCCGCCAAGCACGGCCACGCCGTCGAGTGGCGCGAGGTGCTGGCCGGCGAGAAGGCCTACAACGAGACCGGCGAGTGGCTGCCACAGGAGACCGTCGAGGTCTTCACCGAGTACCTGATCGGCATCAAGGGCCCGTTGACCACCCCGGTCGGCGGCGGCTTCCGCAGCCTCAACGTCGCACTGCGCCAGATCCTCGACCTGTACGTCTGCCTGCGTCCGGTCCGCTGGTTCCAGGGCGTGCCGTCGCCGGTGAAGCACCCCGAGCTGGTCGACATGGTGATCTTCCGCGAGAACACCGAGGACATCTACGCCGGCCTCGAGGTCGAGGCCATGACGCCCGAGGCGCTCAAGTTGCGGGAACTCCTCGAGGACGCCTTCAACTGGCAGATCCGCGAGGACGCCGGCATCGGCATCAAGCCCATCTCGAAGACCGGATCGCAGCGCCTCCAGCGTGCCGCCCTCCAGTACGCCGTCGACCATGGGCGACCCCGGGTCCACTGGGTGCACAAGGGCAACATCATGAAGTACACCGAGGGCGCCTTCCAGCGGTGGGGCTACGAACTGGTTCGTGAGGAGTTCGCCGACGTGGCCGTCGGCTGGGACGACTGCGACGGCGACCCCGGCGACCGCATCCTCGTCCAGGACGCCATCGCCGACATCGCCCTCCAGCAGGTGCTGACCCGGCCGTCGGAGTTCGACGTGATCGCCACCATGAACCTCAACGGCGACTACCTCTCCGACGCCCTGGCGGCCCAGGTCGGCGGCATCGGCATCGCCCCCGGCGGCAACGCCAACTACGTCACCGGCCACGGCATCTTCGAGGCCACGCATGGCACGGCGCCCAAGTACGCCGGCCAGGACAAGGTGAACCCGTCATCCGTGCTGCTGTCGGGCGTGCTCATGTTCGAGCACATCGGCTGGCAGTCGGCCGCCGACGACATCGTTCGGGCGCTCGAGTCGGCCATCAGCGACAAGGTCGTCACCTACGACTTCGCCCGCCTGATGGACGGGGCGACCGAGGTGAAGTGCTCGGAGTTCGCCCAGGCGATCGTTGACCGCCTCTGACGACCCGCCCCCGGCGCCACCGAAGGCGGACGGGGTCTTCCGGCGCGGGGGCCGGCTCATCGTCCGGTCCTTCCGCGCCCACCCCCTGCCGCACCTGCTCGGCATCACGGGAGCCAATGTGTTCGCCGTGGCCGTCGTCGGGTACACGGTCGTCCTGGGTCGGGTCACCGACGAGCTGATCGTCCCCGGCCTCGACGGCGGCGGCGTCGACCGTGGAACGGCCCTGGCCGGTGCCGTCGCGATCGCCCTGGTCGGCGTGGTGCGTGGCGTGTCGATGATGGTGCGTCGGTTCTTCAACTTCACCGCCGTCGCCCGGACGCAGCGGACGTGGCGGCTGGCCATCCTCGACCGGTACCTCGACACCCCGCTGGCGTTCTACCGGTCTCGGCCGGCGGGGCGCCTCCTCGCCCACGCCGACGCCGACGTCGAGACCGCCTCGTCGATGCTGATGCCGCTGGCGTTCTCCATGTCGGTCGTGGCACTGGTCGTCGTGTCGCTGGTCAGCCTCCTGCTGGTCCATCCGTGGTTTGTCCTGGTGGCGCTCGTGCTGTTCCCGACCCTGGCCGTCATCAACCAGCGCTACACCCGGGCCGTCGAGGCCCCGGCCGCACGGGCCCAGGAGTGGGTCGGGGTCGTGTCCGGGATCGCCCACGAGAGCCTCGACGGCATCCTCGTCGTCAAGACCCTGGGCCGCGAGGCCGACGAGGTCGAGCGCCTGGCCGAGGCCTCCGACCTGCTCCGGCGGGAACGCATCGAGATCGGTCGGCTGCGGGCGGTGTTCCTGCCCTGGGTCTACGCCCTCCCGAACCTCGGGATCATGGTGCTCCTCCTCCTGGGTGCGCTGCTCGTCGACGCCGGCACCGTCACCGTCGGCGACGTGGTCCGGTCGATGGCCCTGTTCAACCTGTTGGCCACGCCCATGGAGATCCTCGGGTTCCTCTTCCAGGAGATGCCCCGGTCGGTGGTGGCGATGGACCGCATCGACGAGGTCCTCGGGTCGGAGGTCGAGGACCGTCCGTCCACACCGCCCGCGGTGCCCGCCGGCGTCGGCGTCCGCTTCGACGCCGTGGCGTTCGCCTACGAGGACGGCACACCGGTCCTCGACGGGCTCAGCGCCGAGGTCGCCGCCGGCGAGTCGGTGGCCCTCGTCGGGGCGACCGGATCCGGCAAGAGCACCCTCTTCGACCTGCTGGCGGGCCTGATGCCGGTGACCGGTGGCCACATCGCCCTCGGCGGCGTCGACGTCGCCGACCTGGGCGCCGACGGGGTGCCGGACGTGGTCGCCCCGGTGTTCCAGGAGACGTTCCTGTTCGCCGACACCGTCCGCCGGAACCTGGTCCTCGACCGGGAGGTCGACGACGACGAGGTCCGCCGGGTGCTCCGGCAGGTGGCTGCCGCCGACTTCGTCGACCACCTGCCCGGCGGCCTCGAAACCGTCGTGGGCGAGCGCGGCGTCACGCTGTCGGGCGGCCAGCGCCAGCGACTCGCCCTCGCACGCGCCCTGCTGCGGCGTCCCCGGGTGCTCCTCCTCGACGACGCCACCTCGGCCGTCGACCCCGTCGTCGAGGCGGAGATCCTCGGCAACCTGCGCCGCCAGGAGGGCCACACGCTGCTGGTCGTCGCCCACCGGCTGGCGACGATCCGCCTCGCCGACCGGGTGCTGTTCCTCGAGGACGGCCGCATTGCCGCCGAGGGCCCCCACGACGAACTCCTGGGGATCCCCGCCTACGCGGCCCTGGTCCGCGCCTACGAGGGGACCGCCGCGTGACGGACCGACCCCCGACCCCGTTCCCGGGCGAGGACGCCGGCGTCGAGGCCGGCGGGCCCTGGGAGGACCACGAGGCCGTCGCTGGCGACGCGGACGAGGTCCGGCTCCTCCAGGACATCGAGGGGGCCGGATCGTTGGCGGTCCTGCGCCGCGGCCTGGCGGCGTCGCCCGAGCTGCGGGCCGGCCTGCTGCTGACCGTCCTCATGGCGCTGGCGGTGGCCGCCGGCAAGCTGCTCGTCCCGCTGACCATCCAGGCGGTCCTGGACCGGGGCCTCCTCGGCGACGACGTCCGCCTCGGGCTGGTGCTGCTCCTCACCGGCGTGGCCGCCGGCCTGGTGTCACTCGGCATCGCCCTCGAGCGCTCCACGTACCTGCGGCTGGCCCGCACCGCCGAGGATGTGCTCTACGGGCTGCGGGTCCGCACGTTCGCCCACCTGCACCGGCTCAGCCTCGCCGAGCACACCGCGGCCCGGAAGGGGGCGCTCACCGCCCGGGTCACCAGCGACGTGGAGGCCCTCAACAAGTTCGCCCAGTGGGGGGCGGTCGCCTGGATCATCAGCGGCATCCAGATCGTGGCCGTGCTGGCGATCATGTTCGTGTTCTCGTGGCAGCTGGCGGCGGTCACGCTGGCGGTCCACGTGCCGCTGCTGCCGGTGCTGCGGGCCGTTCAGCGCGGCCAGCTGCGGGCCTACGACCGCCTCCGGACCCGGGTGTCGGAGACGCTGTCCCAGATCTCCGAAGCGGTGCTGGGCATGGACGTGGTCCGCGGCTACGGACAGCGGGAGACCACAAGGGCGGGGCTGCACGGGGCGGTCGACCAGCAGTACCGCCAGCAGATGCGGGCGATGCGCTACTTCTCGCTGGTCCTCCCACTCACCGACGTCGTCGGCCTGGCCGCCATCGCCACGGTGGTCGCCTCGGGCGTGTGGTGGGGCGACGCCTGGGGGGTCAGCGCCGGCGAACTGGTGGCGTTCGTGTTCCTCGCCAACCTGCTGGTGGCGCCGATCACCGTGATCGGCGAGGTGCTGGACCAGACCCAGACCGCCCTCGCTGGCTGGTGGAAGATCCTCGACGTACTCGACATCGAGCCTGACATCGTCGAACCGGTCGACGGCCGTCGGCTGCCCGCCGGGCCGCTCGAGGTCCGGGCCGAGGCGGTGGAGTTCCGGTACCGCGAGGGGGAGCGGGTGCCGCACGGCATCGACGTCGACATTCCCGTCGGTGCCTCGGTTGCGGTGGTCGGCGAGACCGGCTCCGGCAAGACCACGTTCGCCAAGCTGGTGGCGCGCCTGGCCGACCCGACCGCCGGACGGATGCTCGTCGGCGGTACCGACCTCCGGGAGGTCGACCCCGGCGTCCGCCGGTCGGTGGTGCGCATGGTGCCCCAGGACGGCTTCCTGTTCGACGCCACCGTCGGGGAGAACATCCGGTACGGGCGGCCCGACGCCACGCCAGGGGACGCCGCCGCCGCCATCGCCGCCCTGGGGCTCGACGACTGGGTGGCCTCGCTCCCGGCCGGAATCGACACGCCGGTCGGCGAGCGGGGCGAATCGCTGTCGGTCGGCGAACGCCAACTCGTGGCGCTCGCCCGTGCCCATCTGGCCGACCCCGGGCTCCTCATCCTCGACGAGGCCACGTCGGCGGTCGACCCGGAGACCGAGCAGGCACTCGAGGTCGCCCTGGCCCGGCTCTCGGAGGGCCGGACGACGATCAGCATCGCCCATCGGCTCTCGACCGCCGAGCGGGCCGACCTGGTCCTCGTCTTCGATGACGGCCGGATCGTCGAGCGGGGCCGTCACGCCGACCTGGCGACCGCCGGCGGGGTCTACACGGGCCTCCACGCCTCCTGGCTGGGCGCCACGCGCGCCGGCTGAGCGGCCGTCGCCCCGACCCGGCGACGAACGTCACCCCCCGCTGGCTGGGAGGCCCGGCGGGGCCGTCGGTAGCCTCGGCGGGTACCCCTCGAGTGTTCAGGAGCCCACGTGAGCGCCACCCCCGTCCGAGTCGCCGTCACCGGAGCCGCCGGCCAGATCGGCTACAGCCTCGTCTTCCGCATCGCCAGCGGCCAGCTGCTCGGCCCCGACCAGCCCGTGATCCTGCAACTGCTGGAGATCCCGCCGGCCATGGGCGCCCTCGAGGGTGTCGCCATGGAGATCGACGACTGCGCCTTCCCGCTGGTCGACTCGATGGTCCTGAGCGACGATCCGAACACGGCGTTCGACGGGGCCGGCGTGGCGCTGCTGGTCGGCTCCCGCCCCCGCACCAAGGGCATGGAGCGCAAGGACCTCCTCGAGGCCAACGGCGCCATCTTCACCGTCCAGGGCAGGGCCCTCAACGACCACGCCGACGACGACCTGCGCGTGCTCGTGGTCGGCAACCCGGCCAACACCAACGCCCTCATCGCCATGCACAACGCCCCGGACGTGCCGAACGAGCGGTTCACGGCGATGACCCGCCTCGACCACAACCGTGCGCTCACGCAGGTGGCCCAGAAGCTCGGCGTGCCCGTCGCCGACGTTCGGAAGATGACGATCTGGGGCAACCACTCCGCCACCCAGTACCCGGACCTGTTCCGCTGCGAGGTGGGCGGCCGGACCGCCGCGGCGGCGATCGACGACCAGGCATGGCTGGAGGGCGACTTCATCCCGACCGTCCAGCAGCGGGGTGCCGCCATCATCGAGGCCCGTGGCGCCTCGAGCGCCGCCTCGGCCGCCAACGCCGCCATCGACCACGTCCACGACTGGGTGCTCGGCACGCCGGACGGCGACTGGGTGTCGATGGCGGTCCCGTCCGACGGCAGCTACGGCGTGCCCGAGGGCCTCATGTCCTCGTTCCCGATGACCTGCGCCGACGGCGAGTGGTCGATCGTGCAGGGCCTCGAGATCGACGACTTCTCGCGTGCCCGGATCGACGCCTCGGTGGCCGAACTGGCCGAGGAGCGCGACACCGTCCGGGAACTGGGCCTGATCTAGCCGGGGTCCGCCCCGCGGCTGCCGGCGAACAGGCCGGCGAACAGGCCGCTGAGGTCGTCCAGCAACCCCTGATGCTCGACCAGCCGGCGCGGGTCGCCGCCGATCGAGAGGTCGCCGGTGATGACCGCGTCGAGCGGGTCCAGGTCGCCGACCGCGAAGGCCAGGGCCGTCGCCCGGTCCGTCGAGAACGAGACATCGGCGCCGTCCGCCGGGCCGGGGTGCACGCGGGCCCCGTCGCCGTCGATCGCCACGTGCCATGTCGGCCCGTCCGCGACGCGGTACTCGAGACGGAGTGGGGGGTCCGGACCGTCCAGTCGCAGGACGCGGACGGCCTCGTCCAGGGCGGCGATCCAGTCGTCGCTGAGCGGTTCGGGGTCGGCCACGGCGGCAGCCTAGGCACCGGCCGACGGCCACCCGGCTCGGACCGCCGGCCCTGGTCAGGGCTACCGTCCCGGCCGTGGAGCAGATCGGACGCGGCGACCCCACCTACGAGTTCGGCACCGCCCGGGGGACGTGGCGACGCCTCGAGGGGCCCGGCGACGTGCTGGACCTGATGGACCGTGGCGCCGAGGGGATCGTGGCGGTGATCCGGGACGCCGGGGCGACCTTCCTGTCACCGATCTTCGACGAGTTGGCCGGCGTGGTGTGCACGGGCGGCACGATCCGCAGCCACATCGGCATCGTCAGCCGGGAGTTTCGGGTGCCGGGCGTGATCGCCGCCGACCTGTCGTCGGAGCCGCCGGACGGGACCCTTGTCCAGCTCGACGGGGCCACCGGGACCGTCACCCGGATCGAGCCGTGAGCGAGGCCGGGCAGCGCCAACGCGTGAACGCGCTGCTGGCCGAGGTCAACCGGGTTTCGAAGGTGCTGGTCCACGAGCGCACCGCCTATTCCTCGCAACTGATCCCGGTCCAGCAGTACGTGGTCGTCTCGTGCATCGAGGCGTTCCTGCGCTACCCGGCGGCCGTCGAGGCGATCACGGCCGCCATGCCACCCGAGGAGGTCGGGGCGCGGGCCCGCCGGCCCGGCTGCCAGGCCGACTCGGTGTTCCTCTGGGGCGTCGCCAACTTCTTCCTGATCGGCCGCAACGTGATGGCGATGGTGGACCCGTCGCTGGACGCCGTGGGGCGCACCCACACGGTGCTGGACTTCTGGGCGCGTACGTCACAGGCGTATCGGGGCAGCGGCCTGCTCCATGCGGCAGACGCCGGCAACCGGATCGAGGCGTTCGACCCGGCGACGGTCGAGGCACTGGCGGCCGGCCTGACGCCGGTCGACGACGACCGGCGGGCCGACCTGCGCCGGCACCTCTCCACGCTCGTGAGCCACCTGTTCCTGCTGTACTTCGACACGCGGGTCGGCCACGGCGACACCGGCCCGTACCGGCTGGCCGACGGCCGGCAGGTCGTCGTCCGGGACTTCTTCCGCCTCGGCCGCAGCGACTTCTGGTGGTCCGACGTGGCGGACGGCGTGCCGCACTCGGGCCTGACGGCCGTACTGGCGTTCGACGACGACGTCGACCTGACGGTCACCGACTACGGCACCACGGTCGGCGACCCCGAGGACTACCTGGAGCACCTGGTCGGATTCGCCCTCTGGACGACCGACGGTGGTGGGCTGGACCCGGTCGACGACGCCGGCTTGGCGGCTACCGCCGACGCCGCGCGCGCCGCCCAGAAGGCCCACTACCGGGCCATCGTCGGCATGGACCGGGACGAGCAGATCGCCTGCGGGGCGTACGTGTACTTCACCTTCCTGCGGCCGTTCGCCGAGATCGCCGGCGTGGCCGGCGACATCGACTGGACGTGCCCCCGGGACACCCCGGCCGACCTCTACCCACTGGTCACCGCCGACGGCGAGCCACCGGAGCGGGACACCGACGCCGACCTGTACGCGCCCTACGGAGAGGCCTAGCCGGTGCACGACGTCGCCCCCGCCGCCGAGCGCCGCCACGAGTCGGACGGCGAGCGGCTCTGGAACGAGTCGTACTACCTGGACTGGTTCGACCCCGAGGGCCGCGGCGGTGGCTACGTCCGCCTCGGCCTCTATCCGGAACTCGGGGTGTCCTGGTTCTGGTGCTGCCTCGTCGAGGCGGACGGGCCGACGGTGTTCGTGGTCGACCAGGAGGCGCCGCTACCGCGTGAGCCGGGCCTCGAGGTCCGGGCCCCCGGCCTCTGGGCCGACCTGGTCGTGGAGGCACCGCTGGACCACTTCAGCGTCGGCGTCGAGGCGTTCGGGGTGGCCGTCGACAACCCGGCTGAGGCCTACCGGTCCGGCCCGGCGGGCCTGCTCGGCGACCGGATCCCGGTCGGCCTGGACCTGGGCTGGGAGACCGACGGACCCGACACCGGCGACCTGTGGGCGTTCCACTACGGGGTCGCCACCCGCTACGAGGTCCCGTGCCGGGTCGCCGGCGAGGTTCTGGTCGGCGACCGGCGCATCGACCTCGACGGCTGGGGGCAGCGGGACCACTCGTGGGGTGTTCGGGACTGGTGGGCGGACGGCTGGACCTGGTGTTCGGGCCGGCTGGAGGACGGTGAGCGGTTCCACGCCGTGCAGGTGGTGGGCCGCGGCGGAGGGATCGGCTACCGGTCGTCGCCGGACGGCCTGGTGCCCGAGTACGGGGTCGTCTCGTCCCCGGTGCTCGGCCCGGAGGGGATCCCGACGGCGGGGACTCTCGAGTTGGGCGACCTGTGTCTTGAGGTCGAGCCCGTTGCCTGGGCGCCGGTGCTGCTCACGCACCCCGACGACGGCCGGGAGTCCCGGTTCCCGCGTGGCCTGGTTGCGGTGACCGCCGCCGACGGTCGCCGGGGCCACGCCTGGCTGGAACTCAACCAGCCCGCCTGACCTCAGGCTCGGGAGCGGGCGAAGCGGTCGACGGCGAGGACGACGCCGAAGGCGGCGGCGGCCAGCAGCAGCGGGGCGGGCAGGTCGCCGGCGGGCGGCCAGTCGAGGCCGGTGCCCGAGATCGAGGTGTCGGCCGTGTCGCCGATGACGCCCACGCCGTTGGGCCACGGCCACAGCACCCGCAGCGACCCGACCATGAGGCCGATCAGCACCGCCAGCATCGTGTCGTGGTGTCGCTCGAGCAGGCGGGTCAGCAGGGAGGCGAACAGGGCCAGCCCCAGGACTGCGCCCACGCCGAAGATGGCGGCGTCGACGAGCAGACGGTCGTCGATCACCTCCAGCACCGCCTCGTACATGCCGAACATGAGCAGCAGGAACGACCCCGACAGGCCGGGCAGGATCATGGCGCAGATGGCGATTGCCCCGGCCGCGAACAGCAGCGGCGGCGACGGGTCGCCGACCGGGCCCGACTGCCAGCCGAGGGCGGCGAACACGCCGACGCCGACGACCGACATCACTGCCAGTCGGGCCGGGTCCCAGTCGGGGAGCCGCCAGGAAACGACGATCGAGGCCACCACCAGGCCGAGGAACAGCCCGGCCATCGCTTCGGGGTGCTCTTCGAGACCGGTCTCGAGGAGGCCGGCCAGCAGCACAACCGTGAGGAATGCGCCGGCGGCGAGGGGAAGCAGGAGCGCCCAGTCGACGGCCCGCAGTCCGGCCAGCCCACCTCGGAGGTCGCCCCGGACGAACCGGAGCACCGCCCGGGCGCCGTCCCGGATGGCACCGATGAGACGCTCGTAGATCCCGAACATGAGGGCGAGGGTCCCGCCCGACACCCCGGGCACGGTGTTGGCGGCACCCATGAGGGCGCCCTGGGCGACCCGTGCCGCCCTCTTCCCGCCGCCGGCCATCAGGCGTCGCCTTCGTCGTCCGGGTCGTTCGTGTATGGCGCAAGCGCCTCGGCCATGAAGTCCGGGGAGCGCACGGGCCGACCGTCGGTGTCGGTCACGGCGGCCAGCACCTCCTGGGTGGCGAGGACCTCGTCGCCCCGCAGGATCCGTTGCCCCCAGCGGGACGAGGCTCGCCGGTTCTCGACCACCTCGGTCTCGATCACGAGGGCGTCGCCGCCCACCGCCGAGGCCCGGAACCGCGTTTCGATCCGGGAGACGACGAACCGGTAGCCCCGTTCCTCGAGGTCGTGGAGGCCGAGTCCCACCGAGTCGAGGAGCTCGATGCGACCGGTCTCGAACAGCTGCACGTACACCGAGTGGTTGAGGTGCCCGTAGGGGTCGAGTTCGTAGAAGCGGACCTTGACGGGGTGCTGGTGGCGTGCAGGCACCTGCAGGACGCTAGCCCCCGGCGTGCCGGACCGGTGGCTGGGGGTACCCTCCGACCGATGGGTGACGGGCCGCCGGTCGAGCTGTACGTGGAGGCCTTCGGGCCGGAGGACGGCGA
>MDTE01110079.1_pt1 | contig 12030 bp, 12 predicted proteins | sample 811231 | NCBI WGS metagenome assembly MDTE01 (sample SAMN05326651, study PRJNA326480) | marine metagenome | isolation source: seawater | place: Indian Ocean: Red Sea | collected 2010
CCAGACCGACGTGCCGGCGGGAGACATCGGCGTGGGCGCCCGCGAGATCGGCTACCTCTTCGGCCAGTACAAGAAGCTGACCAACCGGTACGAGCTGGGCACCCTCACCGGCAAAGGCGAAGGCTGGGGCGGCTCCGAAGGCCGCAAGGAGGCCACCGGATTCGGCTGCATCTATTTCGCCACTGAGATGCTGGCCAGCCGCGACGAGTCCCTCGACGGCAAGACCTGCGTGGTCTCCGGATCGGGCAACGTCGCCCTCTACGCCATGCGCAAGATCCAGGACCTCGGCGGCCGGGTGCTCGCCTGCTCCCAGTCCGACGGCGTGCTCTACGACCCCGGAGGCATCGACTTTGAAACCGTCCGCATGCTCAAGGAGGTCGAGCGCAAGCGCCTGCAAGCCTACGTGGACCTGCATCCCGGTTCCGAATTCAGGGAGGGCTGCAAGGTCTGGGACATCGGATGTGACGCCGCCTTCCCCTGCGCCACGCAGAATGAAATCCTCGAAGAGGACGCCCGGACGCTCCTCCAGAACGGATGCAGCCTAGTCAGCGAAGGTGCCAACATGCCGACCCATCCTGATGCGCTGAAACTCTTCCGGGAGGCAGGCATCCTCTTCGGCCCCGGCAAGGCGGCCAATGCGGGCGGCGTGGCAGTTTCCGCGCTGGAGATGCAGCAGAACGCGGGCTGGGAGAGCTGGGCCTTCGACCGTGTCGACAAGGAGCTCAAGAAGATCATGACCACCATCCACGGCACTTGCCTGCACTATGCGGAGCGTTTCGGCACGCCAGGCGACTACGTGGTCGGCGCGAACATCGGGGGCTTCCTCCGCGTTGCCCAGGCCATGGCGGCCATGGGCGTCACCTAACCTGCATTTCTCACGGGATTTCTGCTCCGACCCGCTGTCGCCTATCCCTCGAACAGTTCAGCCCACCCGGTTCACAACCGGGCCGGCAGCCCCGCGTCCTGCAGGGCCTCCTTGGCCTCCCGGATGGTGTAGGTGCCAAAATGAAAGATCGATGCCGCCAGCACGGCGCTGGCCCGTCCCTTCTTCACCACGTCCACGAGGTGCTCCAGCCTGCCGGCTCCGCCGGAGGCGATGACCGGCACTTCCACGGCCTCGCTGATGGCCCGGTTCAATTCAATGTCATAGCCCTCCTGCACGCCGTCGCAGTCCATGCTGGTGAGCAGGATTTCTCCGGCGCCGAGTTCGACCACCTGCCGGGCCCATTCCACGGCGTCGATGCCGGTGGGCTTGCGGCCGCCGTGAGTGTGGACTTCCCATCTCCCACTGTCTCCGACGCGGCGGGCGTCGATGGCCACCACGATGCACTGGTTGCCGAAGTGTGAAGAGGCCTTCCCCACGATCTGGGGATCCAGGACGGCCGAAGTGTTGAGGCTCACCTTGTCCGCGCCGGCGTTGAGCATGAGCCGGATGTCATCCAGGTTGCGGAGCCCGCCGCCGACGGTGAGGGGCATGAAGCATTCGGAGGCGGTTCGTTCCACGACCTCGTGCATGATGTTGCGGTTGTCGGCGGATGCTTGGATGTCGAGGAACACCAGCTCGTCCGCGCCCTGGGCTTCGTAGGCCTTCGCGGACTCAACGGGGTCGCCCGCGTCCCGGAGGTCCTGGAATTTCACGCCCTTGACAACGCGGCCCTCGGCCACGTCCAGGCAGGGGATGATCCGGATGGAGAGCATGGCCGGGGGGCTGCCGCTGGGTGGCCCAGCGGTCAGGCGTCGTCGGCGTAGGCGACTTGCGGCTCGAAGGAAATGGTGAGCCTGTACTGGTTGTTGGGGCGCATGATCAGCGGGTGGTCCCGTTCGAGCACCTGGAGGTAGTGGATGTTGCCGTAGCAGGTCCGGTACTGGGGATCGGCGTCCACCTGTTCGCGCTCGGCCCATTTGGAAACAAAGTCGTCGTGTTCGACCACGGGGCGCTGCCCCTCGGGCCCGAGCACGAGTGTCCGGGGGAAGCGGTACTGGCTGTGCGGTGCGCCGATGGGGACCACGTAGCGCATGCTGTCCATGGTCACCTGCTTCTGCACGGTGAACAGGAATTCGCTGGTGATCTTGTTGCCGTCGAAGGTCCAGTTGACCTTGCAGTTGCCGAAGTTGAGGTTCTTCTTCTCGACGGTGATGAGGTTGGGCTGTTCGTAGCGGAAGTAGAAGGAGTTGCGCAGACCCAGGCCGGTGACGCAGTTCTTGCCGTAGAAGGCGGGGATGACGCGGTGTTCTCCGAACTGGAGTTCCGGCAGCATCACGGGCAGGTACTTGGTGGCGGGCCAGTCGAAGACGCCGGGGCAGTGGGGGAAGGCCAGGATGTCGCTGCTGTCGGCGTCGCTGGATGCCAGCAGGGGCAGTTCCAGGTGCAGCTTGGACTCGGGGTCGCGGTAGATGAACAGGCCTTGTTCCTTGCGGTGGCTCTTGTCGAAGATGACGAAGCGGCCGCTGCGCCTGGGAGCGGGTGTGGGGAGGTCGAAGCTGGCGTTTTTGAGGGAGCGTGCGATCCGGGCCCACTGGCAGAGGTAGCGGGCGGCATCGAAGTTGGCCATGCGGGTGGTGTGGTTTTCCACCGTGTTGCGTTCGTTGTCGCGGATGACCAGGCAGCCGTGCTCCTGGTCGAGGTAGGTCGTGAAGAAGAAGTAGAAAAGGCGCCGGAGGGCGTCGAGCGCCCGGGGCATGTCCTTCTGCTGGATCCATTCGTCGCGCATCGCCTGGAGGAGCAGGCTGATGCAGTGCATCTGCCCGTAGGCGCCGGTGCCGCGGCCGAAGCACCACCCAAGGCCGTCTTCCCGGACGATCGCCAAGATCAGGTTGATGTACTTCTCTGCCACGGTTCGCAGGCTGGGGAGCTTGCGGTCGCGCAGGTGCATGTTGGCGTGCAGCTGGAGTGACTGGCGCATGATGACCAGGCTGGTCACGCCGTAGAGGTTGTAGGCGCCGCCGAAGCTGTCGGGTTCGTCGTCGAAGAAGCCGTTGGAGCTGTTTTCCTGCACGCGTTCCACGAACCGGTCCACGAGCTTGCCGGTCTCGTCCTTCTTGGAAAGCCCCATGCTGAAACGGGCCACGGCCTTGGCAACGTTGAAGGCTTGCTGGTGGTTCATGTAGTCGGTGCGGGCCAGGAGGCGCTTGTCCAGTTCATCGCGGGTTATTTCCTGGAGGCGCTCCCAGATCTGGTTGCGGTCCTTGGCCGGGCTGAAGGCGAGCAACCCCAGTGCGGCGTAGGCGAGGCCGTTCTCGGCCTCCTCGGGCATGAAGGTCTGCGCGGTGATACAGCGGGCGCAGAGGTCGACGATGTCGCTGCCGTCGATCTCGGTCTCCCCGGTGAGCCGGTAGAATTCACCCAGCGCCAGGGCTACGTGGCCGGGTTCGTCCTGGCGGAACTGTTCGCCCTCGACCGGGGCGATGGATCCGTCGTCCTTGATGGCGTCAAGATTGTGGCTGAGTATGGCCCGGGCCATGTCCAGACATTGTTCCGCGAAAGTCTGCATTCCTTGGGTGCTGGCGTAAGTTTTAAGAAAAAGGGGATGTGAAATGTCCTTGGGTTCAGCCGTTGTCAATCGTTAAGAGCTCGAGGAATTCCTCATTGGTGGCGGTCTGCTCCATGCGGCTGATTAGGGTTTCGGTGGCGTCGTCAGGCTTGAGCGGGGCGAGGGCCCTGCGGTGGAAGGCGACTTTCCGGAGGGTGTCCGCCTCCAGAATGAGTTCTTCGCGGCGCGTCCCGGAGGCGTTGATGTTGATGGCCGGCCAGATGCGCAGCTCGGCCAGCTTGCGGTCGAGCACCATCTCCATGTTGCCCGTGCCCTTGAATTCCTGGAAGATGAGGTCGTCCATGCGGCTGCCGGTCTCGATGAGCGCGGAGGCGACGATGGTGAGGCTACCGCCTTCCTCGGTGTTGCGGGCTGCCGAGAAGAGCTGGCGGGGCTTTTCCAGCGCGCGGATGTCGAGGCCACCTGTCATGGTGCGCCCGCTGCCGCTGCCTGCCGAGTTGTGGGCGCGGGAGAGCCGCGTGATGGAGTCCAGCAGCAGGATCACGTCCTCGCCGGCCTCCACGAGGCGCTTGGCCCGTTCGATGGCGATGTCGGCCACGCGGACGTGGCTCTTGAGTTCCTCGTCGTTGGAGGAGGCGAAGATCTCTGCGGGCACGGAGCGCTGGAAGTCGGTGACCTCCTCGGGCCGCTCGTCCACTAGGAGCACGATGAGCTTGCACTCGGGATGGTTCTCCAGCGCGCCTGCGGCGATGTCCTGGAGGAGGGTGGTCTTGCCGGTGCGTGGCGGGGCTACGATGAGACCGCGCTGGCCCTTGCCCACGGGGCAGAACAGGTCGATGATGCGGGTGGTCATGCGGCCGTCGCTATGTTCGAGGCGCAGGTGGTCGTCCGGAGCGATGGTAAGCAGCTCCTGGAAGGGCAGGCAGAGTTTGCGGTCCTTGACGTTGAGCCCGTCCACGGCCTCCACGAAGCAGACCTTCGGGTTCTGGAACTTGGGGCCGTGCTGCGCCTTGCCGCAGATGTAGCTGCCTTTCTTGAGCTTGAACCGGCGGATGAGTTCGCGGGGCACGAACGGGTCCTCCCGGCGCACTTTGCCGTGGCGCCTGGGCTGCAGGAGCACGCCGTTCTTGTTGTTGGTTGGTTCGAGGATCCCCTCGACGGGGATCGTGTTTTCGGTCTGATTTTCCTCGCTCATGGAAGACGCGTCAAAGGAGGCCGTTGGGCAAGCCGCACGGACTGGTAAGGGATTGATTTGTCCCGGCGGCCAATCGGCCGGTACGGAACGTTGAGTGGGCTCTTCCCTAGCTGGGTAAATGCCCTCCTCAAGCTATCGTTGCCATGTGTTAAAAGGTTCCCGGGACCAGGGGGCGAGAGAAAAATTGCAAAAAGTATGGTGCGTGCGGACAAGGGTCGGGTTTACCTTTGACACGGCGGGCGTTGGCCCTAGCGTTTGCAACCATTCCTTTTTTGCCTTAATTTGTTCCGATGGCACGCCCCCGCCACATCTATTCCTTCAGCGCCTGCAAGGGTCAGTCGGGCTTCACCTTGGTGGAGCTGCTGACGGTTATCAGCATCATCGTGATCCTTTCTGCGATGAGCATGAAGCTGGTGGACACCGTCAAGACCCAGTCGCGCGAGGGCCGTGCCAAGTCTGACCTCGACGCCCTCGGGCTCGCCCTGGAGCAGTTCATGCTCTCCAACGGCACCTACCCGGAGTTCCAGGCCGACAACGAGAACCTGTCCGACTACCGCGATGTCCGGGGCTTTCCCGACGAAAAGAAGTCCAGCGAGGCCCTGTTCCTCGCATTGGCGGGCTGGCACAACGAACTCGGCGGGGAACTGCAGATCAAGGGCGGTGCGCAGAACACCAGCCGTCCCAAGGGCTACATCAACCTAGCCGACTTCAAGCTCGGGACGGACGGCTCCCCCAGCGAACTGCGCGAGCAGATGAGGAACCTCTCCAGCGACCGCCCCGACAAACCCGACGGCCTGTACCTGATGGACCCCTGGCGGCAGCCCTACCTCTACAAGTTCCCCGTCCTGCCCGATCAGAAGAAGCCCCTCATCCGCAGGCGCATGGACTACGTGCTCCTCTCCAAGGGCAGTGACAAGGCGATCGCCCCCGTGGACACCGGCGAGTATGACAAGAACACCTGGCTCTCCAGCGAAGACGCCGGGCTTGATATTGCGGACGGCAACGACGAAAACCTCGACAACCTTATCCAAGGACCCTCCACTTCCGGATAGCCTTCCACCCAGCAGCATGAAATCTAGAAAAGACATCCGCACCCGGGGTTTCACCCTGATCGAACTCCTGGTGGTCATCGCCATCATCGTGGTACTCGCCGGACTCACATCCGGCGGAGTCGGCATTGTCAAGAGGCAGGTCGCCAAGGCCGTGGCTAAGGCCCGCTTCTCCGAATACATTGGCGCGATCGCCATGCTCGAGAATGACAACGGTTACTACCCGACCTTCGGTGAACAGCCCTCTTCCAGCGGCGACCTCATCTTTCCGCCACAGGGCAGCTCCAACGCGGACTGGACCGACTTCTGGAAGACCCTCTACGCCACCAAGTCCCCAGAGGAGTCCGGGTCCAACCCCGAGAAGCTCGACTCCCAGGAGGCCCGCGAACTGGGCAACAAAAGACGCAGGCAGTACCTCAAGCCTTCCGACGAAAACCACTTCAAGAGCCGGGGGGGTGAGTTGGACTGGAGCACCATCAAGGGGCTCTACAAGGAATCCAAGAAGGACCGGGAGCACGTCTACGTCGTGATCGATATGGACGACGACGGCAAGTTCGAGAACCCCGACCCCAAGACCCAGGGCAAGTACCCGTACGTAAACAAGTCCGTGGGCTTCTTCAGCCTGGAAGTGAAGAACGGCAGCGAAGGCAAGCTACTCTTTAAAACATGGGAAGACTGACGGGCAGGGGCGCACGGAACCACCCAGTGGATGGAAACGCTTCCTCCACCGGGGGCTTCACCCTGCTTGAGCTCATCGTGGTCATAGGCATCATCGCCTTCCTCAGCAACGTGGTGATCCGGCAATTCTCGGAAGGCCTGGAGCAGAAGAATCTCGATGCCACCATCGACAACGTGGGGGTCTACTTCTCCAACGCCAGCCGTCTGGCCCGCGCCTCCGGCCAATGGACCTTGATCGTGCTCAACGTGGACCCGGATAGCCAAGGCTACCTCCGCCAGATGGGCACCTACCAGTGGTTCGAGGGCGAGGAACCCGGCGAGGCCGACAACTACATGGACATCAACGGCAACGGCCGCCACGACCAGTATTCCAGCCGGGGGGGGGCGCGCCAGCTCGTCAAGGGCTGGACCGTCGGGGACGCCAAGGGATTCTGGCTCCCCAACAAGATCTTCTTCGACCTGCGCCGCAGCGGGCCGGCGCAGTACCTGGACAGCAATAACACCTTCCGCACCTTCGACCCCCACACCTCCGACAAGAAATACCTCTACTTCGCCATGGAGCACCAGAACACCGCCAACTCGAAGGACGACCCGGACGACATCATCAAACGCGGCAGGCTCCCCTTCTTCCTCGACCGTTCCCTCGCGAGCAACACAGCCCAAGGGGAGAACCAGATCCTCAACACAAGCAATGCCGTGGCGACGGAGGGCATCGGCGTCAATCCCGAACTGGCCGCCGAACTGCGCTTCTCCCTAAGCAAGAATGCCAAGAACTGGATCATGTTCGCCTTCGACCGCCAAGGCCGCTACGTGAACATCAAGAGCGGAGAAGTGCTCGGCACCGGCGCCCCAAAGGAGGCCCAGCAGGACTTCATCGTGCTCTCCCAAGGCTACATCGACTACTCCGGTGACCCTCCGCAGATCCGAGGACCCAACAAAGGACCCAACAAGTCTGAACCCGAGCACGCCGCATTCCTCCTCCACCGCAACGGCAGCTACACCAAATCCCACGATGATGGCCAGATTCCCAGCCGCAACTAGATGGCGGTCCGCACGGGGGTTCTCCTTGATGGAGGTAATCCTCGCAGTCGGCCTGCTGGGCTTCGGCATCGCCATCGTGATGCGCCTGCTGGTCAGTTCGCTGGACACCCTCCAGGCCGTCCGCGGCACCAACCAGGCGCTGGACCTAGTGCCCATCATCAACCTCAAGCTGGAGAACCCCTCCGTCAACATCCCCGTCGTCGACGACAAGGGGGGGCAGTCCCTTGTCGGAGACGCCCGGCAGGATTTCCAGCGACGCTTCTTCAACAAGGTTTTCAAATCCATCCAGGACAACGGCGCCGTCCAGTTGCTCGCCTACATGTATCCCAGGGAGATCCAGAAACGGGACGACTCCGCGCATGGCTACCGGCAGGCCGTACGGTTCATCCCCCTCAAGCCTGCTGATGCTGAACTGCGCAAGTTCTTCCCCGACACCTTCGACACCATCATGGATGACAACCCGTCGGAGATCTACCGGATCGTCCTCTCCGCCTCCTCGGCCAACTCCCCCGAGAAACTGATGACCCAGCCGGCAACCCGCCAGGAGGAAAAGGATCGCGGCGAAGACAACGTCCCGGTCTTCGAAGAGTACGACATTGAAGCCGGCAAGCTCGGCGCCGGCGAAAAGAGCATCTTTGTCTGCAAGCTTCGCCCCAACCTCGACCCGGACAGCCACCTGTTCATGGCGCTCCAGGTCCACATCTTCCGCCAGAGCGACAATCCCAGCCGCAGCAACAGCAACCCCACCAACCAGCTCTGGGACCGCACCTTCCATGTCGAGAACCGCATGTTCTCCTACAACACCTCCATGCTCGCCTACTAGGCACAATCCACCTGCGATGCAGAACCGCAGCCTCAGACGCAGCAAACGGCAACAGGGTTTCACGCTCATCGAAATCCTCACCACCGCCGTGCTCTCCGCCATGCTGCTTGCGCTGTTCATGGCGCTCACCGTTAAGTTCGTGGGCGTCTTCGACCGCCTCCGTGGCGGCGAGACACGGATCGAAGACATCGCCAACCGGGCGCTGGACATGATCGAAGACGACCTCAGCGCCGCCCACATCGACAGCAACTTCTACCAGTACGAATGCCTTGCCTACTGGGACCATCCCAACTACGCCCAGCAGACCCTGGGCAACCTCATGGACAGCGGTTTCGACAGCCAGTTCGCCCAGGCGCTCCAGCCCGAGAAGTCCGGCATCCTCCTATTCTTTTCCAAGACCCTCAACCGCACGGGCGTGCAGAAGGGCGACGTGCAGGCAATCGCCTACAGGCTCGGCTACCTCGACGCCATCGCACCCCAGAACGACGAAAGCTCCTACAAGACGTTCAACCTGTACCGGATTGTCAATTCACCCTCGCGCACCTTGGACATGCTCAACCCCAAGGACCTCACCACCCACTGGAAGGGGGGCGACCAAGCCAACACCGGCAACTCCGCCCCCTCCTACCGCATCAACGACCTGGAAACTGACTTCCTTGTCGCCCGCAACGTCGTGGATTTCCGCATCACCTTCATGTGCTCCTGCATCGTCCCCGACGACAACGACGAGGAACGCTTCTTCCCCCTCCCTCCCAACGACGGCTCCGCCACGCCGCAGACCTCCCTGCTGCGCATCGGCGGCAACTTCGCCACCAACGAGACCACCAACTACAACCTCCCCGCCATCATCCCCCGGAACGTACGTGTCTATCCCTCAGCGGCAGAAGTCAGCATCACCCTCCTCAGCGAAGCCGGGCTGAAGATCCTCTGGGCGGCGCGTGACGGAAACTTGCCGCCCGGCCGGGTCAAGAGCCTCAACCAGCTTGTGGAAGAACATGGCCAGACCTTCACCCGCACGGTCAAGATCCAGCGACAGATTTGAAGCACCCCTCCATGCTGCAGGCCTGGATCCAGGCAACCCGCCCCAGGACTCTTGTCGCCGCAGTCGTGCCGGTCGCCGTCGGATGCAGCCTTGCCAAGGCGGCCAACGGCTTCACCCCCGTCCCCGCACTGCTCTGCCTAGGCTTTGCCCTGCTTGTGCAGATGGCCACGAACTTCGCCAATGACTACTACGACTTCAAGAAAGGCGCCGACGGCCCCGGGCGTCTAGGCCCTGCACGGACCGTGGCCTCGGGCCTGATCGAACCCAGAACTATGCGCAGGGCGATGGTGCTGGTGCTTGCCCTGGCTTTTGTGGTGGGGCTTGGCTTGCTCCCCCATGGCGGCCCGATGTTGCTGGCGGTGGGGATCGCCAGCCTCGTGTGTGCCGTAGCGTACACGGGCGGTCCCTGGCCCCTGGCCTATCTCGGTCTGGGCGACGTGTTCGTGGTAGTTTTCTTCGGGCTGGTGGCGGTGGCCTTCACCTTCTTCGTGCAGGTGGGGGAGTTTTCAAGAGACGTCTTGCTGGCGGGGCTGGGTGTCGGACTGATCACCAACAACCTTCTGGTGGTAAACAACTTCCGGGACGTGGAAGAGGACCGCCTCAGTCGAAAGAAAACCCTGGCCGTCCGGTTCGGCCGCAGGTTCAGCCTCTGGCAGTTTTGGCTCCAGACCCTTGGCGCTGGTGCCTGCACAGCCTGGGTCACTGCCGTGGACAAGTGGTTCTGGCTGGTCCCGCTCCTGGTTCTGGGACTCATGGGCCGCAGGGTTGTCAGCAAGCTGGCAAAGGCCAGGGCACGACCAGAATTCGGAGAATGCCTTGGGTTGTCCGCACAGATGGTGCCCGTGTTCGGGGTCCTTCTCTGTGGCGGAATCCTCTTCCCCTAACCCTCATTTTCTCACGGGGTCTCGCGCGTACCTACCGACGCGCCATGTTGGTTTACCGGGGAACCGGTGGTTCCACTGCGTTGCACCACCGGTTAGCGGTCGCTACGCGAGGCTTTTTGGATGCGCATCCAAAATACTACTGGATTTCTCACGCGATTTTGTCGCAGCAGACAGCCCGTGAGAAATGCGGGCTAGGCAAGTGCTTCCTACAGGGCCTGGATGGCTGCAACCATGTCAGCTTTCGATGCCAGGCCCACCTGCTCCGATTTCTTTTCACCGTCCTTGTAGAACTGCAGTGTCGGGATGGACTGGATGCCCAGTTCCCCTGCGAGATCCCGGTTGTCGTCGATGTTCACCTTGCAGATGTGAACTTTGTCTCCCAGTTCGTTGGCGATCTCTTCGAGGACAGGGCCGATTGCCTTGCAAGGGCCGCACCAGGGGGCCCAGAAGTCCACCACAACGGGCGTGGTGGAGCTGGAGATCGTGCTTTGGAAGTTGGTCGCGTCTAGGTCGGTCAGTCCGGACATGGTGTTGGGTCAGTGTTGTTGGATGGCTATTTGAAGATGGAGATCTCCATGAAGGTGAGAATTGCAAAGGTAATGGCTGCACCAAAGACGAGCAGGTCGAAGACGAACATGAGCACGCCCATGACGCCACCGCCTTTTTTTTCCGCCGGGGCAGCCGCTTTCTTGGGAGCGGTCTTGGCGGGTGGTCCCTTCTTGGCAGGCGGTCCGCTTTTGGCAGGTGCCTTCGAAGGGGGGCCGCCCGGCGTTTGAAAGGGAGACTGGGTGACCTTGGACGGGGCTGCGGATTTCTTTGTCGGTGGTCCGCCTACGGTCTTCGGCTTCTTGATTCCGCCCTTGGCTGGTGGGCCTTTGGAGGGAGGGGAGGAGCTTGGCGTAGAAGGTTTCTTGATGCCGGCCTTTGCCGGCAGTCCCTTGGCAGGAGGCGCCTTGGCGGGTGCCTTGGATGGAGTGCCTGGAGCCTTTTTTGCCGGTGCCTTGGAGGGTGCCTTGGCGACAGGAGCCTTCTTGGCGGCGGGGCCGCCTTTGGCCGGTGCCTTGGCTGAAAAGGGCGAGCCTTTGGCCGGGCCTTTTTTTGCAGGCGCAGTAGGGCCTGCCTTGGTTGGCGGGGCACCGGGGGGGGATGGCTTTTTCAGGCTCACGAGCTGCGTCGGCGTCCTGGAGGCGGGTCAGCCGGGAGTGTTTTTGTGCAGGAGGTCCCGGAGTTGATCCTGTTCCACGTTTTCCAAGTTCTTTCCGTCCTGCTTGAGGTCTTCGAAGGTCTTGCAGACCGTTTCAGTCATGGCGTCGTGGGTCTGCTCCGAACCTCCGACGATGGAAAAGTCTTCTGCGCGGGTGATGCGGGTGTGTCCGTCCTCGCTGTCCAGTCCAATTCCGAGAAGGTGGGGACTGGCTGTTGGTTCCTGCTTTTGGGCGAGACGGTTCATGGGTTTCTGGAAAATTTCTTAGGAGATGGGTTCTCCGTTCTTTAAAGTTTTAAAGGATATTTTTTTATCGGTCTTGGGCTTGGGAGTAAAGAGCAAACAGCAGGCGCAGTAGCCCGGTGCCCCGTCCATCATCAGAAGCTTTTGAGGCGGATTCCGATGCGGTAGCTGAAATCCGACTCACGGAGGTCGCCTTTGCGGAAGGTCACGCTGTTGTCGAGGATCCAGTTGCGTCCGAGGCCGGTGCTCCATACGTAGGACTGCTCGGTGAGTTCGTTTCGACGGGAATCGTAGCGCAGTCCGGCGGCCAGGAGGTTGTCGCGGTTGATTTCGTAGGTGGCGTAGAGGAGGTTCTGTCGGTTGCCGTCCAGCAGGTATTC
>MDTE01087768.1_pt1 | contig 12029 bp, 10 predicted proteins | sample 811231 | NCBI WGS metagenome assembly MDTE01 (sample SAMN05326651, study PRJNA326480) | marine metagenome | isolation source: seawater | place: Indian Ocean: Red Sea | collected 2010
CTCAGCAGGGTCAACGTCGGGGAGGCAGCGACGAGGATCGCCGCAGCGATCATCGGACTTCTACTTCAATGACGAGGGCCGTTGATCGTGGAGAATCGAGCAAATCACGGTTCGGTGATCGCTCTGCACCACAAGGTCGATTCAGGAAAGAGATTCTGGACGACTAGCGTCCGCAACGACGTCCCTAAGGCAATGACAAGGCAATGACCGGTCGAGACGCCGTTAGATTTAACCGCTACTACTCGCGATAGTCTTCACCGTTGTCCTGTGGAGCGTAACCGATTGTATTCTTAGCGTGATCTGTGTCCCAGAATCGCCAAGTATTGTCGGAAACTCCGTAGAAAATTTCGAATCCGAGCGGCTGTGTGAGGCATTGAGTTACGAGCTGAGCTAGATCGCGGTGACTGAGCCATGTTGCCAGAGTTCTAACTGAACCTTTCGGGCTGTTTTGGGCGTTGACCGTTCCGATTCGCAGGCACGCAACTTCCAGGCCGAAGTGCTCGTGGTAGTAGCGTCCGGTGGCCTCTCCAAAAGCTTTGCTTACACCGTAGTCGGAGTCGGGTCGAATAGGAGCCGTGTGGTCGACCATAGCGTAACCGCCCGGTTTGAGTCCTTCGTAGTCTCCGACACGAATTCGACTGTACGGCTCGTCCATTTCGAAGTTTCCAACTGCGTGGTTTGAGCTGGCGAAAATGACTCGCTTTACTCCATGCTGGCGTGCGGCTTCGTACACATTATGGGTCGCAGAAATATTGTTTTTCAGGACATCAGGCCAGGGAGTTTCGACCGGCGCGTTGGCTGCAAGATGAACCACCGCATCGACGCCATCGAACGCTTTCGACATTGCTTCATAAACCGAACCGTCCGCAATAGTTGTCGGAACATCTGGAGCGTTGTCTGATTCACGGGCGTCGAGGCCGAAGATTTCGAACTGGTCGGTCAGCGCGTTTACTAGCATCGAACCGATGAGTCCTGAGGAGCCGGTAATTAGTACTTTCAATTTGATTTCCTCTGGCGAGTGGGCGGGTGAAATTTTCGACTGAGGAATGATACTTGCCGGATGAGAGTTGGTGTTTAGATGGCAGTTGGGAGGGCACTGCTACATCGAAATCATGGGCTGGAAGCGCTCGAAATGGGGCGATGCCTTGAGAGTGGATTAGTTGGACGAAGCGGCGATATTTAACTAACCATAACTGATCTGAACATGTCGTTCGAATTGATGAAATCTGGCGGAGCGCTTTTTTAGTATGAGTTGGTGCACTCTGGAGATTTTGTAAGAGACTTTGCGTTGATCATGGTCGCGGCAGCCGCTTCCCTGGTTCTGTTCCGCTTGATCCGCCAGCCTCCGATCCTCGGATACCTCCTAGCAGGAGTTCTTGTAGGTCCATTTGCCCTTCAAGGTCGATTCGTCTCCGACACTGAGACGGTTTCACTGGTTGCGGAGGTTGGTCTTGTCGCCTTGCTGTTTGCCATCGGAGTTGAGTTCGGATGGGAACGAATTCGCAAAGTTGGCTTCCGAGTTGTCGTAATTGGTGCCATAGAGATCACAGCGATGATCTCACTCGGATACTTCATCGGAAAGGCACTCGGTTGGACATCCACTACTTCGATTTATCTCGGCGCTGCTCTCGCTTTTTCAAGTTCAGCCGTGTTGGTTGGGATGTTGCGAACCAACGGGCAGTTGATGTCGTTGCGCGGTCAGCTTGTCGTTGGCGTTTTGGTGGTTGAGGATTTTGTAGCCGTCGTGCTTCTAGCAGTGTTTGCCGGGTATGCAAGCCAGAACACCGGTGAAGCATTAATGGTTTGGCCTATCGTAATTAAGATGGCCGTATTTGCCATTGGCGCCCTTGTTTTCGGAACGTTGCTGGCGCCGCGTCTGATGGATTTGCTTGACCGATTGAAGTCACGCGAAACGCTATTGATCGGCAGCCTGGGATTGTGTTTTGGTGTCGGACTACTCGCACGAGAGATGGGATTATCGGCAGGCGCGGGAGCGTTCTTGATCGGAACTGTTCTTGGCGACACGAAGCACCGAGACCAGGTGACTAGGCTCATCACTCCCGTAAGAGATTTGTTTGCTGCACTTTTCTTTGTCTCGATTGGCATGTTGGTGAATATGGCCGAAGTTCCAGAATATTTTGCGACCGCACTGATCGTGACAAGCGTTTTAATTGCTGGAAAAGTTCTAGCTGCCACGGTTGGAACGTTCCTCACGGGGCATGACGGTGAGACGGCGCTTAAGGTCGGAACATCTATGCCGCAACCAGGTGAGTTTTCGCTGGCAATCGCTCGCTCGGGAAGTGAACACGCAACTGTAGGTGCGCAGTTATACCCGGTGGTGACGATCAGCACGCTGTTGTCGTCGTTCATTTACCCGCTCGTATTTGGTTCACACCAGAAAATTTCATTTTTTGCTGGGAAGATTCTGCCTAGCCGAATGAAACAAGATGCTGCTGCAATGTCAGTCTCTATAGCGTCGGCACGTCGCGCCATGGCCCCTATACGACCAACTCCTTACAGTCTGGTGATCGGTGCCAGATCCGCAGCGGTGAGTTTCGGAATCATCGGCTTGTTGACTGTGGCGGGGGTGCTGATATCGAATGTGGCTACGGGTCTGGCGTCGGATCTTGGTGTTCCCGAAAACCTCGTTGCAGCCGCTGTGTTGGCGGCTGTTGTGACTCTTGTTGTACCAGCAGGTATCGTGCTGTGGCAGGTGCTCGCAGAACTGGGGGTAGCGACCCTGCGAAGACTGCTCGTAAAATTTAGCCTGGCAGTTCGGTTGCAAATGGCTGACGTAATGATGACGGCAATTATCGGTTTGCTCATGATGGTTGCAGGTGCCTGGTTGGTGACCCAGCTCTTGCAAGTCATGCCGGTTGATGACCTGACTTCGCCCATTCCGGCACTAGTGATGGCTTTGAGCGTGGCGGCGACCGCTACCCTTGCTATGAAGATACACTCGCAAATGGACAGGACATTCCGCAGGACGCTTCTCGGCGATAGTTCCTCTGGTCATGACGGATCAGGAACCGACGCTGATTAGGCTGCCATCTCACCCAATTATTTCATATCGCATGGATTGGGCTTGCCAGATGACCGCAATTTGATCTTGTTTTCGGAATATACTTCCGATCTCAAATCGAATAATTAGCTCGCGAGCAAATCGGAAAAAATGCCAATTCACGTATCTGACGAAATACTTGATCGCTTCCGGAAGGTGACTTCTGCTACGGCTTACAGTGCTGTGTGGCGTTTGGCTCCGCCTGATGGTCAGGAGTGGTTTGCTTCGGCCAATTATCAGTTGTGTTTGATGCGCGGTATCAAGGCGTTCACACCGGGTAAGATTCTGGTGGGACGGGCGCAAACGTTACGCTACGTACCGGCGCGACCTGATCTTCTGAAGGAGACTCGTCGAGGCGGTGACTCGGCTGAATACAGGGCGATGGCGAAATGTGGTCCCGACGATGTTCTAGTGGTCGAGGCGCACACGTTTGACGAATACTCGTGCACGATGGGGAACATGAAGACGCGTCATCTTTGGCACAACAAAGCGCAAGGATTGATCACTGACGGTGCTATTCGTGATTTGAACATGATTTCCGACGAGTATGACCTTGCGGTGTTTGCAAAGAATCGATCACCGGCGGGGAACTTACCGTTTCTAGAATCGTTCGAAGAGGGCGGCTATATCAACGTTGGTGGCGTACTTGTAATGCCGGGTGACGTGATAGTTGCTGATGACGACGGCGTGGTTGTCGTTCCTTCAGATCGTGCCGAGGAAGTTATCGACTGGATCGAGGAACAAGAGGAAGCTGAAGAGTTTGTCATAGGTTTGATAGATTCAGAGCAGGTACCTCCTGGGACTTACTATCCGATTTCGGAGGAAACGAAGGATCGGTTCCGGGAGTGGAAGAAATCTCAGGATTGAGCTCAGCTAACAGGTGAACCAAATGTTTGGCGAGTGTTTGTCCAAAACCTGAATCCCTGATTCAGTTAGGCATTCTTGCGGACCTTACATTGCTCAACAAACTCTCTTTTGACATACACTTCGCCATCGTGATTGAAACTTTCGCGGTGGCGTTGTTGGTTAACGCCCCTAGTTGCCAGGAGATTTGTACGGATGCGTATCGGGATTATGGGAGCTGGCGGGATCGGCAGCGTCGTTGGCGGACTGTTGTCTAATGCCGGTCACGACATTACGTTGATCGACCAGTGGCCAGAACACGTTGAAAAGATCAAGTCAGACGGTCTGATTGTCGAACACCGTGACAGCGAAATCCTTGCCCACCCGAAGGCGATTCATATTCACGAGCTTCAACTTGAAACTGAGCCGTTCGATGCTGTGTTCATAGCCGTGAAATCTTATGACACTGAGTGGGCGACCACGATGATGCTTCGATACGTCGATCCCGACCACGGTGTGTTCGTAGATTTCCAGAACGGCATCAACGACGAGCGCATGGCGGAAATCGCCGGAGTAGAGCGGTCACTGGCATGCATCATCACGATCAGCGCAGCTCTATACGAACCGGGTCGTGGCATCAGAACCGACGTCAATTCACCCGGGTTCAAGATTGCAGAGCATGACGGTTCTGACACCGCACGAGCCCGCGAACTGGTCGAGGTGATGAACATTGTCGAGGCCACCGAGTTCTCAGGCGACTTGTGGGGAGAGCGATGGTCGAAGCTCATGGTCAACTGTATGAACAATGCGCTTTCGGGCATTAGCGGACTTGGTACCGCAGAGGTACGGACCGAGGTCGACACGCGCCGGATCGGAATTCAACTCGGCGCTGAAGTCGCACGAGTTGCCAAAGCACATGGCAAGCAGCTTCACGCTGTACTAGGTCTTTCGCCAGAAGCAGTTATTGATGCTGCGGAGGGTCGAAATGTGGAAGAGGTGGAGGCGGCACTTCTCGAAACCGCGCGCAAAGCGGGTTCTGGTGGTGTGCCTTCATTCGGGCAGGATGTTCGAAAAGGTCGACGAACCGAGATCGATTTCCTGAACGGTCACGTTTCTGATCTCGGGAGGCAAGCCCGAGTACCGACACCTTTTAACGACAAGATTGTCGAGATCGTTCACGATCTTGGGATCGAGTTTAAAGGTGAGAAAAAGCACATCCAGCCGTTGGTCGACATGTTGCCATAAGAATGGAACCGAGAGCGACCGGTACAGAGAATTTCTAAATTATGACTTTCAAAATCGCACTTATTGGCTGCGGTGGCATGGGGCGAAGACATGCCCACGGCTACATTGAGCTTCGTAAATATTTCGACACGGTCGAGATGGCAGCGGTATGCGACGTTCACCACGACGTTGCTGCAACCGTTGCTGCTGAAATTGGCGAAGCAACGGGTTCGACTCCCGATATCTACACCGATTTCGACGAAATGCTTGGCGACGCTGACCTTGATGGAATAGCGATCGTTACCAGCACGCCCATGCACCATCGATTCGCCATCAAGGCGATGGAAGCGGGGCTTCACGTTATTACCGAGAAGCCGATGGGGCTTACGCTGAAGGCGTGTCGACAAATGCGTGAGGTTTCGAAAAAAACCGGCATGGTGCTGGCGGTTGCTGAGAACTACCGACGAGATCCGATGAATCGGCTAACACGCGCGCTGATCGAGGCGGGAGCGATCGGAACACCGTATTTCGCACTCGATATTGGAGTGGGTAGCTCGGACGGCGCTGTGATGCACAGCACTGTGTGGCGGGCTAAGAAGGAACAGGCAGGTGGTGCACCACTAGACGCTGGTGTGCACAACGCCGACATGTTGATTTATTTACTCGGTGGTGTCGATTCGGTCTTCGCCGAAATTGCGATAAACGAGAGTCAGCGCACACTGCGACCAATGAACGAAGTTGCACCGGTTCTTGCCGAGATGTACAACCACCGTCGCGAAGACGGCTACGACACCGGCGACATTGTCGAACAAACGGCGGTAGATACCGCTTTCGCGGTGATTCGCTTTAAGTCGGGGGCAATCGGTCAGTTGATCATGACCGATACTTCGCACGGGCAGTCACTTGGTGTATCGACCGTTTCTGGTAGTAGCGGAACTATGTACCGCCCGCGCAGTCGTTCCGGTGAATCGCCGAGAATCGTTCGAGGAGACGGCACGGAAATCATGGGTGATGCTTTGCTAGACCTGGTACCAGGTTTCGAACTTGACGACACGTTGTCTACTCTCTGGAATGGCGCCCGTCATATCAGCTCATACGATATGGATTTCCGAGATATCGATTCAAAGATTCTTGCGTACGAGTATCTCGATATGGTGCAGGCAGCAGAATCGGGTCGGCAGCCTGAAGTTGGTCCGCAAGAGGGCATGGATGCTCTAGCTCTTGCGTACGCGCTTATGGAATCGGGCGTGAGTAAAACGCCGGTAACAGTCGAAGATGTTGCCGAAGGTCGTGTCTCTGAGTTCCAGGACGAAGTAGACGCCGAGATGGGAATCTAAAACCTCGAACGCAAAAACACCCTCCCAGCAACAATTCAGAGGGTGTTTTTCCTGTATGAGGTCTATGCAGATTTCGGCGGTATTACCAGTGCCGGTCGATGTGACGAAAGAATTGTTTTGTCAGTGAAACTTCCGATCACCGAACGTTTGATTTCACCAGACCCGTGAGTCACCATCACGATGACACTTCCTTCTCGAGTCAGTGCTTCATCGGCAATGACCTTCGCCAGGGCTCCTGCCGCAACTCGGAAGTTAATATTGCCCCCCCCCTAATTCTTAGTTATTCAGCTTCTCTTTCAAGTTGATCTTTCAACTGTGCTGCGAGCGTAAAAATGATTCTGTCTGACGCTTCGGGTCGTTCGATTACGCGTGCACCTGACTCAACGATTTGGATGTCGTCCGAATCGTTGACGGTGAGTAGGGTCAACTCCGCATTATTTGACCTAGACAGACTGGATGCCCATCGAACGCGACTGATCGGACTGGTCAAAAGGGACGAGTACCTTCTTGAACATTCCACATTTCTTTCTATAACGGGCGGGAGTGACCCGCCAACCCTGCGTAACGATTTCATTATCGAAATGAGACATGAGGGTTAGAGTTGTAAGTCGAGGGACGGTATGAGGTGCGGGTGATTAAAAACGCTTTTGGTACGCATTAACCAATTTGGAACTGGGAAGCACCGTTGTTTAGTCGCCTGATTAGTCCGGTGACTCCGAGTCGCCGTAGAGGGTCTTAAGGCGAGCGATATCATCGTGCGAAAGTGTGCCGTCGAGCGCAGAAATGTTGGCTTCCAAATGCTCAATGCTCGATGTGCCTGAAATCACCGTGGTTATCTCTGGTGGTTCAGCGGCGAACTGATATCCCTTGCGAATCAGCACGGATGGATCGCCTCCAGAGAGCCAATCAAATGCGTTTTCGCCCGCTTCATCACCCCACTCACTCATACGTTCATTGAGCTTATCGAGTCGAGTAAGGGTTAGCCTCACAGGAGCCATATTGAGGATACCTGTTTCTGAAGAGTTCGCCAGCGGGAACGAACGCTTGGCTGGCCACTGGTTCATTATCCCATACTTGAACATCACCGAGTCCCAAATGTCCGGGTGCCGTTCCATGGCAGTCGAAATTGCTTCGTTCTTCGAGTCCATCGTGAGCATTTGCGTTATGCCGAGGAACCGGGTCTTGCCCTGTTGCTGCAGCTGCTGCATTGCCTCGATGTAGCCTTCAGCCAGCTCATCGTAGTGGTGTGGCAACATTCCGTGAACCTGGAAGATGTCTACATAGTCGGTCTGAAGGCGGTCAAGGCTCTGCTCCAGGGACTTTTTAATGACATCGGGATCAGTAACGATTCCGCCACCGGAGCGGTAAGTCCATTTTGTCGCTATCAAGTACGAATCTCGAGCGTGACCTTGCAGCGCACGACCCAGCATTGCTTCTGACTCGCCGTAGCCCTCAGCGGTGTCGAACAGGTTTACACCGAGTTCTATTGCTCGGCTGACTAATTTCGCTCGACCCGCGTCATCAACACCCGTCGCCTGGCCAAACTTCGACGGTCCACCGGTCCCGTAGCTCAAAAGTGAAATATCTTCGCCGGTGTTTCCGAGTTTTCTGTATTCCAATGTTTAAGCTGTTCTATTAGTACTCGAGGATTGCGCGACCCAGAATTTTTCCACTCTTTAGGTCATCGCAAGCTTCGTTGATCTGGTCGAGGTTGTATCGCTTAGTCACGAGCTTATCGAGAGGGAACTTACCCTCTTTGTGGAGTCGTAAGTACATGCTGAAATCTTTGTCAGGGTAGGTCGCTCCAAGCGAACCACGATACTGGCGCTGGTGGAACATAAAGTGACCCGGCCAAACAGTCATTTCCGGTCCAGGCATTCCAATGAGAACTGCCATGCCGCCAATGTTGTCTGCGCCAGATCCTCCGCTGCGCGTAACAGGCAAAATTTGTTCGTTGGTGATTCGTAGTCCTATCGCGTCGAATGCGTAGTCGACACCACCGTTCGTCATCTCAACGATCGCTTCAATTGGATCTACTTTTGACGAATTGACCGTGTGAGTGGCTCCAAATTGCTTCGCAAATTCGAGCTTTTCATCGTCAATATCTACAGCAATGATCGGGTATGCGTTTAATACCGATGCCATCTGGATTGCGGACATTCCGACACCGCCGACACCGAATATAGCCACCGACTCTTCAGGTCGGACTTTGGCGGTGTGAGTTACCGCACCGGCACCGGTGAGTACAGCGCATCCTACGATTGAAGATAAATCTCTAGGTGAGTCATCATCGACTTTTACAGCGTATCCGCCCCATACGATCGCGTCCTCACCCCACGTGAAAGTTGAACCTTCCAGCGGTTCCTCCTGCCATGTGACACCGGCAGATGGGGCTTTCCAGCGACCCCGGATTGGTTCACGAGGAACCCACGTCACGATCGCTGCATCACCTTCTTTCAGGTGAGTGATGTCCGAGCCAATTTGCGTTACTACGCCGAAGCCCTCGTGCCCGAGAAGACCCGGGGTTGGAGTATCCGGGTTGTGCATCTGGTGGAGCTGCGAGTGGCAAACACCGCTTGAGTAGAGCTTTACGACAACCTGATCGGGCTTGGGGTCCGGAATATTGACCTCGTCAACGACCAGATCTTTTCCGTGTCCGACATGAATAGCGGCTCTGCTTTTCATTGGTGTCTGTTCCTCTATTGGGCGATGATCGCCCGGCGAAAATTAGTGTGTCCTTCAGAACATTTTCAGTAGGCCGCCAGTTTAGCAGGGAGCGTGATGAACGGGCTGTAGGATCTACGGTAATTAGTGTTGCCGAACTTCGGTTTTTGTTGTCGGACACAGACGTTTCGTGGTCTTGCACTGGCTAAACTGTGTCGGTCTATCTCCGGCTAGCCAAATCACCATCCCCAGAATAAGGAACGCCTGACACTCAAACTATGATTGATATGTTCCCGCTTGAAGCTTCCGTCGGGCAACTTTTGTTTCTTGGGGTTTTCACCTTTTTACTCGGCATATTCGCCGGAATGGTGGGAGTGGCACTTGGCGCTGTTCGATTGCCGATCATGCTCGCACTGGGATTTAACCCGGTGATTGCCGCTGGAACGAATCTTGGAGTAACGATTCTGGGTGGCTCAGCGGCCGCGCTCCCTCATTGGCGAGATGGGCGGGTTGTCGGACGCGTCGTGGTGGTTATCGGCGTCCCGGCGGTGGTTGGTGCATTACTTGGCGGACTGTTCGCCGATGACGTAAAAGCGTGGGTACTGCTGGCGCTAATTGCGGGGCTTACGATCGTCTCTTCGGCAATTTCGTTCTGGCAGTGGTGGCGTGAAGTTCGAACGGCGGAGAAAACTGAAGCAGCAGAACCGTCTCGAACGCCATCGAATGTCGACTCCAAAAAGGGAGTTCGACTCAACTCGCGTAACCAGTCCTTATACGGCGGTATCGTGCTGATTATCGGTCTCGTCGGCGGCGCTGTCGGACTAATTCTCGCCGTGCTGCGATTCCCGATTCTTGTGAACGTGCTCCGCATGGATCCACGTTACGCTGCCGGCACGAACAATGCGATTGGCGTGCTTGCAGGTGTGTTTGGATTCGTCGGACACGCGGTGAACATGAATTTCGATGTTGCCGTTCTCGTCGTAATGGGAATCACTGGAATGGCCGGCAGCTTCATCGGCGCGCGCCAAACTGGGCGAGTGAGCGCCGCGACGATGCGACTTATGATCGCGTTGCTGCTAGCCGGGACAAGCCCAATCGTCGTAGTGCGAATCTTTTCGGAATATCCAAACTAGGAACGCACTACGACTGGTCGATCAGTGACTATGGTCCAAGCAGCGTTGAAAGATCGACTTCACAATTTGCGAGTGCTGCGAACAAACTCAGGTCGGGTGCGCCGCCAGCAAGCAGATTTTCGATCTGGTCTTCACCGACCTCGTTAGAGAGACACTCGATCTGTTCCTGCGTAAATGGCAGGTCGGCTTGGATCAGATCGACTGGTGCCTCAACTTCGAGGGTTGCGACAGGCGTTTCTATTTCTGCCGGATCAACTGGCAAGATTGAATCACCACAAGTTGCGAGTGCTTCGAACAAACTCAGATCGTCTGCGCCGCCAGCAAGCAGATTTTCGATCTGGTCTTCACCGACCTCGTTAGAGAGACACTCGATCTGTTCCTGCGTAAATGGCAGGTCGGTTTCGATCAGATCAACCGGAGCCTCGACTTCGAGAGTTGCGACAGGCGTTTCTATCTCTGTCGGATCGGTCATGGCGTCTGCGGGGTTTACCGGCAGAATCGAATCGGCCATCAGGTCATCAAGTGTGATTTCGCAAAGTGCGAGTACGCCAAGGAGGCCACTGAGATCTTCAAGATTCGGTTCTGTCGCAGTTGGATCAAGGAATGCCAGTCCATCTTCACCGAGTTCGCCGAGCACACATCCGACTTGCGTGTCGGACACGCCAAGTTCCTCGAACCGCGTGTCGTCGATTGCGCCACAGTCGAGCATAAGCGGGAACATATCACCCAGAGCTGCGAAATCGATTGCACCGTCAGATGCCACACCCATCAAGTCTTCGAGTCCTGTAGGGCCGATTCCATTCACGACGCACTCTAGCGAGTCAATGCCACCGAACGCACCGAATCCGTAAATCGTGTCGCCAGCTGAAATAGCCGTTCGCTCTTCGGCGTTGAGGCAGAAAATACCCTGTAGCGAACTGATGATTACATCGGGAGCAGGCTCGTCGAGGAAGAGCGCCGCTGCAGACATTCCGCCGACTTTCTCGCTGATACAAACGATTGTCGCGCCGCTAAGTCCGCCCGATTCGCGTGACAGTTGACCAATGAAAATCGCTCGAACCATTTCGTCGCTCAAGCAACTATCAAGGGCATCGGCTTCTGACGAGGTCAGCAAGCCATTGCCGAGTCCCGCTTCGAGGATTTCGACGAGGCGGTCTTTTGTCCCGAGAGCATCGCCCGCGCAAGAAACCTCTTGGGCTGGAAGAGCTTCTAGGAATCCAACTGGGTCCGCTACAGGATCGATTTCAATCGTCGTGACAGGTACTGGAGTCGGAGTCGCCGTTGGAACAGGTGTTGCTGTTGGAGGTACCGGCGTTGCGGTTGGTTTAGGGCTGCTGCTGCACGCAATGGCGAAAGCCATAACGGCTGCAAGTGCAATGAACAACAAATATTGTTGGCGAGACATTTGTAAGTTCTCCAATCTTTCCCTTTGGAGACAGATATCACTTCAAGAGGTGTGCAATTGCTGCCGTGCCTTCAGCTACTTAAAGTTTAGATCGAATTAGTTACGACAGTATTTTGGCGCTACAGCACTGTCGTCCTGTGTACGAATTGTCTGTTCGAGGTGGATTTTCGGTCGGCGTGCGTTGGAGACTAGTCGGGCAGTCCAGCTAGTTCGCGACGGAACAAACTTAGTGCCCCCATTGCCGCTCGCCGACGATCGGGTTCACCTCTGCCCGCTGAGCGTACATGCCGAGTGCGTTCGCCATTGGGACCCGAAACCACGATGTAGGTTTCGCCTCGACCCAGATTTTCAGTTCGCTGATC
>MDTE01105535.1_pt1 | contig 12029 bp, 1 predicted proteins | sample 811231 | NCBI WGS metagenome assembly MDTE01 (sample SAMN05326651, study PRJNA326480) | marine metagenome | isolation source: seawater | place: Indian Ocean: Red Sea | collected 2010
CTGTTCCTTGTATTCCTGCTCCTGTATTCCAGGTAAGACATAGAGGTTTATCTTGAAGATACATTTCAATCTTATCTGAACCTTCATACATTCTTAATTGGGAAGTATAAAGTAGATTATTACAAGAAGCTGAGAACATCGCAATACCACACCATGTAACTACATAAACCCTATTAGGGGCTTGACCAAAAGATCCAAAATATATTGCTCCAGTGACACTAGGGTCTGTATCTTGCCATGTAACAAGTATAGCATTCTCTGGCTCAATACCTGGATTTGGAATAGGAGCCCCTATACTCCATGGAGAATAAGCAGCTGCATTTGTTGTATCAAATGTAACATATCCATTAGAAGATATAAGCATCTTAGAGTAAGTGTTGCCGTAAAAATCAAAATCAAATCCAAGATCTACAACATCTGTATATACATCATCAGTTACTAATGAATCAACATTTGAACTAATAGCATTTAAAGTAAAATTTTGTACTCCACAAACAGTAGTGTCATTATTTAATATTATCTGTGATTTTGCACTTAATCCAATAAAGATTGTTATTAAAAGTAGGATTTTTTTCATATATTTTTTTTAACAATGAGAATACCTTCTGTGCTATTAACAAAGAATTTCATTCATATTTATATAGTTATCTTATTAAAGTAATAGATCCTTTCTTGCTATAATATTCTCCATCAGATCCTTTGGCTTCAAGAACATAAAAATAAACTCCTTCCGGCAAATCTTGACCATTGACTCCTTTTCCGTTCCATGTTTTATTCTGTCCTTCCCAGCTATACATTAATTCACCCCATCTATTATAAATATCTACAGTTATAGTTTCCATACCATAGGCACCGAAGTCGAAATAATCATTAATATTATCTCCGTTTGGAGTAAATACATTGTCTATAGGATTAGGTATTCCTTGCACCTCTACATCAAAGTATATGCTGTCAACGCAGCCAGTTGACTCGTTCTGTACAATCACAAAAATGGAATTTAAACCTATCTGAGTAAACTCATTATTAAAAGTTAATCCAGCGCTATTATTAGATGATGGAGAAGCAGTTATTCCATCCCAATACCAAGTATGACTAATAGGATCAGGTGAAACAGTTGAATAAATAAAGTTTACAATATATGGAGATTCTTGTGGTCCAGTATAATTTGTTGTAACGACATTTGCTACAAATAATTCAGCTGGCTCTGTTAGTGTAAATGAATTTGTCTCTTCACAGCCGTTTGCGTCTGTAATTGTTACAGAATAATTTCCCGCAATTAAATTCTCTATACTATTTGTATTAGAATTTCCAGTAAATGGTCCACTCCAGCTATATTGATAAATTCCATTATTTCCTGGAACCCCACCAGTTGGATTAACTACCGCCCAACCATCAGATAATCCCTTACAGCTAATATCAAAACCGAATAAACTCAAATCTCCACTTTGTTCAGGGTTTGACACTATCTGTGTAGGTTCCGCCAAAACGACATTTCCTACTTCTGTACACCCATTAGCATCTTCTACTGTAACAGTATATGCTCCGGCCGGTAGCCCACTTGCTTCAGCATTTGAACCTCCAAGGGGAGACCATGAGTAAGTAATTGGACTAACTCCTCCACCATTTGAAACCACAGCGGATCCATCACTTAGTCCAACACAAGAGATGTTATATGGATTTCCATTTAAATCTTCTCCAAAGAAAGATGTAGCTTCAGTAGATTGAATAATTGCATCTGGCTGACCTATAGAAATAGTAAACTGATCTGAACATCCATTGACATCTGTAATAGTTACTGAATAATTACCAGCTGATAAATTGTTTGCTGTTGAGCTATTTCCTCCTGATGGATTCCAATTATACGAATAGGTTCCTGTTCCTCCATTTGCATCTGCAGTTACAGATCCATCTGTTAATCCAAAACAAGAAACGTCTGAAAGATTAACAAAATTATTAGTTATCGCAGTTGGCTCTAATACATTAAAATCTTCAGTAATCTCACAACCTATTGCGTCAACAATAGTTACAGTGTATGTTCCAGGTCTAAGACTGTTAATATTTGGGGAAGTTGAACCATTAGGTAATGACGATGTAGTATCCCACGCAAAAGTATAAGGAAAAGTTCCTCCACTTGGTGACAACTGTATGCTTCCTGTAGTAGTATCATCATAACACAATACAGCATTTACAGTCGCACCAGGAACAATAGGTAAAGGTCCATTAACAGTAAATGGGAATACTGCATCACAACCAGTATAAATCTGTCCGAAGCTTGAACTATCAGAATAATGTGCAACTAAATTATAATTTCCAGGGTACAAAATAGAAGTAGAGACTCCAGTGTCAATTACTGTTCCTATTGGGCTTGTTTCCCAAGTATATGTAAATAACGGGTTTCCTCCAGGAAAGGCTATCCATGCTGAACCATCATTTGTATTCTGACAACTTGCGTCAGAAGTAAGCACATTGTTGATTGATACAACTACACCAGAATCTATAAATTCTTGCCAACTACCTCCCCATAAGACAGTACCCTCGCAATCATTAGCATCTGTTATATATATAGTATGTAATCCTGCGCATAAATCAGTAATCAGAGTGTCGTTAATCATTTGTAACGTATTGGCTAGGGGAAATACTCCCAATTCATCTACATCATAATAATATGGAGCGGTACCTCCTTCAATATCTACCATAATCTGACCGTCGCAAGCTCCAAAACATGTAGCATCAACTACATTATAGGTATTATATTCTAATTGATCTGGCTCATAAACTTCAGCATTAACAGTAATGGCGCATCCATTAGTATCTGTAATTACACAGGCGTAACTACCAGCATAAAGTGAAGAGATGTCAGAAAATGAAGATCCGTAATTATTAGGTCCTGTCCAATTATAAGTAAATCCAGGGGTTCCTCCTGCAACATTATTAATTGTAATTGATCCATCATATAATCCGAAACAGCTTACATCGTCAATACTCATGCTAACACCTGCGGGAGTCATGCTATTTGTAACAGAATCAAGATCAAAAGTAGTAGAGGCAATACAATTTCGATCATCCATAACCATTACCGTATATACTCCAGCAAGTAAATCTGTTGCGCATGAAGTTTGTTGTCCTAACAAGTCATTCCATACATAATTATATGTAGGAGTTCCTCCAGATGCAATAGCGCATAATTGACCTGAACTTGTACCATTACAATAAGAATAGATAGTCATGCTATCAATTATTTCTACAATTAGTTGATCTGGTTCAGTAATAACAACTGTATCTGAAGCAGTACATCCTTCAGAATCCGTAACAAAAAGAGTATGAACTCCTGGTGTTAAATTAGTGGCATTCTGACCTGATTGGCCATTAATACTATCCCATACGAAAGAATATGTTGGAGTTCCACCTGTAGCAGAACCAAAAGCTAATCCATTATCAAATCCATAACAAGTAACATGTGCAGTAAGAGATGCTTGAGCAAAAAGTTCATCAGGCTGCGAGATAACAAATGTAGATACACTTCTACATCCTAGCGCATCTTCAATTACAACATCATGACCACCATAACATAAATTAAATGCAGTATCTGGCATATTTATAGCAACCTGACCAATGTCCCAAAAATAAGTATGTGGTAAAACTCCTCCAACACTACTTACGCTTGCAATTGCATCACATGCACCAAAACAAGAAACGTTTTCAATAATCTGTATTGAACCAATAATCTCAGGATTTAAATGTAAAATTTCAATACTATCTCTTAAAGTACAATTATTTGCATCTACATATGTAATAGCTTGCCATCCAGCTGAAAGAGAGTCTGCTACTGCAGTTGTTTCTCCATTATCCCAGAAATATGAGTATGGAAACTGTCCTCCGATAACATTTGCAGAAGCTTTTCCTGTTGAATCTCCCCAACAAGTTACATTGTCTAGTAAATTTATAGAAGAGGAAAGTGCATTTTGCGGCTCATCTATATTAACTTGGACAATTTGAGGGCAACCATAAATACCGTAAAGCCCATCAGGTATAGTATCATAAACATAAAATTCATAAGCTCCAGTTGGTAGATTATTAATCTGAATTGTATCTAATTGACCTGATTGTGTAAACACTGTATCTCCTGATAAAATTAAAACAGCAAAATCAGAACCAAATCCTCCTGATACAACAGCAGTAATTGATCCAGTTGAATCAAACTTACAAGCAACATCAACGTGGTAAATAGTGTCTATTTCAAGAGGTAGTGGGGCTTGAGCTACATAAAGGTCTCTTTGATATGAACATCCTAAACTATCACTAATAGTTACAGTAAAGTTCCCAGTTGGTAAACCTATAGCTGTTTGACTTGTAGACCACACAAATCCATTTGCACTAACCCAAGAATAATTATAATACTCATCTCCAGAATTTGAAATTCCATCTGGATCAAAAGGAGTACCTCCATTTGGATATACAGAAGCAACTCCAGTGCTATCTCCAAAACATGTATATATAGTATCTGATGTTGGGCATATTAATTTATAAATCTCAAAATTAAGTGCTCCTGCATTATCTATATAGTTTCCAGTTGAATCAGTATACGTAAACGTTTGTTGACTTCCATCTCCTGTAAAATAATAAGTATAAGTATGTGAATTATTGTAGGTGTTAGGAGTTGGTCGTAATGGAATTGGAGGATTCCCAATCCACCCCCACTCGCTAATTGGAACTTTAGGATTTACATTATATTGAAATGCTGCATCTTTATAAGGATTTCCCCAAGTATCTCTATAGGTTCCATCTACTACAAGCATATAATTTAAGCCAAACTGTGTAGAGATATTAGTAGTATAGCTATATGCAGTATCAAATGTCATAGTAAAAGATTCTAATAGAACTGGAACTTGTGAAGTATCCATTCCACAAGCATATAATGAATCGGACTGCAAGATAGTTACAATAGAATCTTGAGAAAGACAGCCAATATCATCAACTATACTAATTGTATATTGTCCTGATGGTAATAAAATTGTAGTGTCATTTGATGGATTTCCATTTAGTATATAAGTATATGGTGGAAATCCACTATTTGTATCAGCATTCATTGCAATGTAGCCTGTTGTATCCGAATTACAAAGTACATTGTTTACGCTGACATAGTCAAAGTTTAAAGCATATAAATCCCACATAACCTCAATAGTGTCAGCTGCCTGACAGCCTAAGTTGTCAGTAACAGTTAAAATATAATCTGTAGGCGTTATTCCTGGATTTGCAAGTACCGTATCTGCTGTGCTTACAACAGCAGGAACAGATGCTGGATCCGTGGTCCACTCGTAAGAATATAGAGAAACTCCTAATGAAAGTTCGAATATCTGAAAGGTTAAGTTTCCTGTATAAAGATTTCCAGGATTCAGTATAGCAAATTGATGAATACCAGTTGTATTTGCAGTAAATGGGAAAGTATATGTATGGTTAGATTGGTAGTTATCTGGATCTGGTCTATGCGTTGTATTTCCATCCCAAACCCAATCCATAACTGGAATCGCAGGTAAAGTGTCGTATTCATAGGCAGCATCAAAAGAATTACCAAATGCATCTTGATATATTCCTGTAACTACTAATAAATAATCTCCACCCGGAGTTAGTGTGTCAGCAAATCCATTTGCAAAATTTGTAAATTGCAAAGTGTTAGTAGAGATAAGCGTAGTGTCATTTGTTATGTTACCTCCTGTTGTAAGTGAAGAAAGGACGATATCTCGACCACAATCAAGAATTACAATGTCTGAAACTCCAAAACTACCTGACCCTTCTCCGATACCAACAGACATTGAGTCAGGTTGAGTCAAATTAAAATTATATATACCTCCATAGTTCCCATAATAATCATAAAAATGTAATGTATATATGCCAGCGCAAGCTAAGTTTCCAGCGCCATTAAATGAAGCAATATGTGATGGATTATACCATGGTGAGCCTAGGGAATCTACCGCAAGTGTATCTCCAATTTCATCAACCCAATAAAATGTAAATGGTTGAACGGAATAAGTCCCAACATTTTTCATTTTTGCCCATAAAAAACCATCACAATCACCGAAACAAGTTGGATTTACCGAGTATGCACTATCAATATATAAAGAGTCTCCAGAATTCTGCGGATGTATATAAATAATAGCTGATCCGATACACCCATTAGTATCCGTAACATTAATTGTATATCCTCCGTTATACTCATTTGAATATCCAAGTGAATCTTGCTGCAGTACTCCACTTGTAGATAAGATTGTTCCTGTAGAGTCAAGCCATGTAATTGAAAAAGGAGAGGTTCCTCCTGTAATAGAATCAATGGTAATTACACCGTCTTCAATCCATGGTGCAGACGTACTATCAGCTGTAGCATATATTGTGATAGGATCTGGTTGACTCAAAAACAAAGAATCTGAAGCACAAAAAGAAGAATATGAAGAATCATAAACAGTAACTAAATAATTATCAGATGGTAAATTTGGAAAAATAAATGTTGATGAATTAGAAGATTGCGGTGCTCCATAAGGAGTCAAGGGATTAGTAGTAAATAATGAATATACATACCGATTACCAGTAAATGGATCAGGTCCAATTGGCAACCCTAAAGAGTCTACACTTACTTCTATTACCCCTATACCTTCATAACAATCAATACTATCCAAAACAGATAAGTTAACATCACATGGTACAAAAAGGACATCATAACAATTCTGCAAAGTACACCCATTACCATCAACTATATCTAAGCAGTATGTGTCTGCACATAATCCTGTTATACTTGAATTTACCCCTACATTTGATGAAAATACTACTCCGTTGGTGTCCCAATTGAATGTAAAAGGAAACGCTCCAGTATTTGGAGTGACAAAAACAGAACCATTGCAAAGTGCTGGATTTGTAATACTATTAACTGTTGAGTTAATTGTTATAGGATTTGAGACTATGTTAATTGAATCAGTTGAAACACATCCAGTATTTAATTCATTCACGGTAAGAAAATAATCACCTGAAGACACAACAGGATTATTAAAAGATATTGTATTATTTGAAGAATTTACATTATCTATTATGACTCCATTTAAATCTGTTAATATATACTCAAAAGAATATGAGCCTGGAGTTATCATATTTACACTTGCATCTAAATATATTTCATCATCACAGATTGTGTAGTTATTGGTTAGTTGAGATGAACATGCTTCTTGTATAGTTACAGAACCTGTTACATTACAACCATCAGAACTTACTATAGTATAAGTATAGGTTCCGGTTGATAAATTTGTTATAGTATCTCCATTAGACCAGGATGCTTGAGTAGCACATGGTGGAGGTAAAGAGGGGTCTTGCCAGCAAAGAAAGTAAGGGGCGATTCCTCCATTTGCAGTAATGCTAACAGTTCCTAAGTTAGATGAGTTGAGTATATTAGTTGAAAAGATATTAGCTGAAAGTGAATTTGTTGTTATTGAAAAGGTGTCCGAAGAAATACATCCGTTATCCTGATTTAAAGCTGTTATATAATACGTTCCGGCTCCTAAAACAGGGAGCTGTATAGAATCTGATAATACAATTGAATCTAATAATGTAGTAAATCCATCACTTAAAGTAAACTGCGTACCAAGCACTGTAGAGCTTGATGAACAGCCGCTAACATGTGCAGTAAGCAAGGATGTGGTATTTCCACACAAAGCTAAAGATCCATTGTATGAAAATGTACCTCCAGAGCCTAAAATTATTACAGTATCAATTAAAAAGGTAGAGGGACACCCAGCATCAATAACAGAAACCGTATAGGTTCCAGAAAGTGCATTAGATAATGTATCTATATTTATTGTGCTTGTTGTTGGTCCAGATGCAGGTGTTGCCGTTGAGAGGTTTTCCCAATAATAAGTAAAAGGACCTATGCCAGCATTGACCTGTATAACTGCTTGACCATCACTTACACCATAAGAACTTGAATTTATAACACTTAATGAGCTTACAGGAGGGCATTGCGCATTTATATTATAAGAAATTGAAAAAACTATGCATAATAGCATAGTTGATTTAATTAAACTATTTTGATAGATCTTCTTTATTATGTTCATCGGATCAATTTTAATTCTGTATTTAATTTTTGCAAATATAACTTTTTTATATCTTGAACTATTCTACAATAAGTTTGACCATAAATTGCTTATTATTAACCTCTACATTAACAAAATACAATCCTTTTGCCATATTCTTTCCATCTATAACTATACTTTGCTGATTGATTATCTCATACTCTGTAATCTGTTTACCATACATATCTGTTACAACAACAGAAGCTTTACTTACCTTTTCTCCAAAATCCAATGTAGCTTCATCTCTAAATGGATTTGGATAAATCGTAATAGTATTTGAAGATTCCTCAATTCCTGTTGGATTATAAGTAAAGTTGTTTGATAATTCTATACAATCATTTGCATCTTTCACTCTAACATAATATGTTCCATAACTGCTAACAACATAACTCGTTCCTGTTGCTATAGAGGTATTAGGTGAAGATTGCTCTCTCCATGAGTAAGTATATGGAGGAGTTCCTCCGTTAACTGTTTGAACTGTAAGAGTAAAATTATTCTCTGTAATACTTACATTCAAAGCAGAAGGTTCCATGATTTCAAAGGTATCTACTTGCTGACAAAGATTAGCATCAGTAACGCTAAGAGTGTAAGTTCCAGCACTTAAATTGCCCACATTTGGAGTAGATGGGTTTATAGAAGGATTCCATTGCAGAACATATGGAGGAGTTCCTCCGTTAACAATAGTGTTAATGCTTCCCGTGTTAGCTCCATAACAATCCACATGCGTAATACCATTAGGATTGATCTCAATTTGAGGAAGTTCTGTGATGGTAGCAGTATCTGTACTTGTGCATCCAGGATATGGTATTCCTAGATTTGCAGAATCTGCATAATGCGCTAATAAAACATATGATCCTGCTGTTAGCGATCCAGCCTGAACCCCATTGCTAATAGTCACTCCAGGATTATTTACATTTTGCCAGCTATAACTATAATTTGGATTATTTGTGATTGGATTCAATGCATTCATGGAGCCAGTAGCTAAACCAGCACAAAGAACATGATTAATGCTATTCACATCAATGGTTGCAACGGTAGTGTTATTTGCACCAACATTTTGTTGCGCATTCCCTCCATTTATCAAAGTGCTTGCGCATCCATTTGCATCAGATAACGAAATAGTATAGTCTCCTGAACAAATTCCAGTGATAACACTATCATTACTCATTGTAGAGTTAATAATATGTCCTGTATTGTTGTTAGTAGCAATTCCTATATAAGGAGATGTTCCTCCATTTAAACTGACATGAATCAATCCATTACAAGCTCCAAGACAACTTTCTGATTCCGAAGATAATGTTGTGTATTGTAGTTCGTTTGGTTCTGTAATTAAAATACTGGCATTGACAACACAATTATTAGTATCCATTACAGTAACTGAATATGTTCCTTCATAAAGGTTTATAATAGTATCGTTTTGACTATTAAAACCATTAGGTCCATACCACTGATAGCTATAAGGAGCATGAGCACCCCAAGCATTAACTATTGCTTGTCCGTCATTAGCTCCAAAACAGCTCACATAATACCCGCCATTATATTGAACTAAAGAGTTAGCAGAAGCTGCCATTGTATTAGTTAAAGTATCAATATCTCTAGTGTCAGTAGCTACACATCCTCTACTATCGGTCACAGTTATAGTATACACTCCCGCTAATAAATTGCTGGCGGTAAGTGTGGTTTGTGGAGCAACTAGATTGTCATCCCATAAATAACTATAACCTGGAGTTCCTCCTGAGGCAATAGCAGTTAGAGATGCTGTATTGACACCAATACAGTATGCTAAAATAGTTTGATTATCGTCTATATTAACAAATAATTGAGGGGGCTCATTAATTGTTACTGTGTCTGTAGCTACACATCCTCTAGCATCTATCACAGTAACTGTATGAACTCCTGGAGTTAAAGTGTTTATCGTGTCTCCTTGCTGGCCATTAGGCATCCATGTAAAAGTATAAGGAGCTGTTCCTCCTTGAGCATATGCATATGCGAGTCCGTCATTAGCTCCATAACAAGAGATCCAAGCCAATTGACTAGCTTCCATTGTTAAAGGGTCGGGTTGACTGATATCTACACTATCTATAACCTCACAGCCTAAAACATCTCTAGTAGTTACATAATAGCTACCATGATATAAATTATATGCAGTATCTGGCATATTAAATCCAGTATGTCCATTACTCCAAAAATAAGTATAAGCAGGGATTCCTCCTGTTGAGCTAATGCTCGCTATACCATCATTACCTCCATAGCAACTAACTGTTTGTACTACTGTAATGTCAGATTGTATTTCTGCATTTTCATTAATGTATATACTATCCTCTCTCATACATCCCCATGCATCTGTTACGCTTACATTATGATATCCTGAAGTTAACTGAGAAGCAATCAATGTTGTTTCGCCATTGTCCCATAAATAAGTATAATTGGGCATTCCTCCGCTAACAAACATTCGAGCCTTACCAATACTATCTCCATAGCAAGCAATATCTTGAACAGTAACCAAGCTATCTATACTTAAATGAGTGGCTGGTTCTCCAATACTCAAGCTATAACTTATGAAGCAATCTTGAGCATCATAAACATGTAAATCATAACTACCTACAGACAAGCCAGAGAGCGTGTCTCTTGAAGTAATATATCCAGTAGAACGAATAGTATCCCCAGTATTATCTAGCCAAAAATACTTATATGGAGCGTAACTACCTCCAGCATCTCCAACAATATAACCAGTACTATCTCCTCTACATGCGACACCAAATAATTGTGGCGACCCAGTAAGAGGGGCTTGTGGAGATATAACTTGAACAGTTGTAAAGGTATCGCAGCCATTAGCATCTTCTATCTCTATATAATAACTACCTGATGATAAAGAAGATACTGAATCATTAGTGCTAAAACTAACAAAACTCTGATCAAACCACTCATATGAGTATGGTGGAGTTCCTCCTGCTCCTGTTGCAAAACCAGAACCATCAGAAGCTCCGTAACATGCAATAATTTTAGATTGCACCTGAACTTGTAAAGGAGAATTTGGAGCGAAAATCTCTACGGTATCTCTTTTAGAACAGTTATTATCGTCAATAACAGAGATCACATAAGTTCCTGACTGCAAATTAGCAAATAGGCTATCGTATGGATAAGGATTTGGGTTTAAGACTCCATTGATATAATAAGAGTAGGGAGGTAATCCTTGTTGCGCATAAGCGGAAATAAATGCATCTGATTCATTATAACAACTAACATTATTATTAAAAGTGGATAAAGAAAGAGCAATAGGTATTTGATTAACAACAGTATTGATAATTCCAGAACAACCGGAAACTGGTTCTAAAACTTGCACCATATAAGATCCAGGATATAAATTAGAAAAAGTATGAGTATTCCATACATTATTTTGTGACTGGACTAAATTTCCGTTCATGTCTAATAAATTAATATTCCATGGTGGTTGAGTAGTTGCTGTAATTGGAGTTACAGTCAAGGTTGCGTCATTACCCAAGCAACTAGCATCTACAGAAGATATGTTAGCATTGATAGAAGATCCTACTGTAATGGTAACTGAGTCTATTAAAGTTCCGGAACATTGACTCTGCATTGTTGCATAGTAAGTAGTAGTGGTTGTAGGGGCAACATTTATTGTAGAGCCAAAACCAATAGTATTACCGTTATTATCTGACCAAGTAGTGGCTCCTGCTGCAACAGGAACAAATGGAATCTGATTAATTGTATAAGAAGCTGGTCCATTTGGAATAAATTCCCAACCTTCATTTACTGCAGTCCAAGTTAAAGGAAAGTTTCTTGGAAGAAATAATGTTGGATCGTCTACTATATCAAAATTAGTACTTGTAGCATCAACCGTTCCTTGTATTCCTGCTCCTGTATTCCAAGTTAGACATAGGGGTTTATCTTGAAGATACA
>MDTE01109373.1_pt1 | contig 12028 bp, 13 predicted proteins | sample 811231 | NCBI WGS metagenome assembly MDTE01 (sample SAMN05326651, study PRJNA326480) | marine metagenome | isolation source: seawater | place: Indian Ocean: Red Sea | collected 2010
CTAAAAAACTCATCAGCGATATGAGTCGGAATAAAGGCGAATTCATCAAGAAATATAATATTAAATGACATACCCCTGACAGCAGAAGCGGAAGTAGAAGCAGCCATGATTTTACTGCCGTTTTCAAGTTCCAGAGAGCCTCTGTTCCAGTTGACGACTCCTTGTTGGAGCCATTTGGGGAGGTTTTCATATGATAGTTGGAGACGTTGTAACATCTCACGAGCAGTCGCTGCCTTGTTAGCAAGGATTGCTACGTTTACGTTGTCGTTAAAAATAGAATACCACAACAGATAGGCAGTAACAACTGTTGACTTACCTGACTGTCGTGGTAGTTTTGCAATATTAAATCTATTGTCGTGAAACTTATTGACCATATCCGCTTGAAACGGATACAACTCAAAAGGCACGAGACCTTCATCAAGAGAGATGATCTTGATGTAGTTAGTAATAAAATAAACAGGATCTTTACTACACTTGACAAACTCTTCTACTTCCTTAGGGGAAAAGTTTTGTGCAACGTTTGCCCTCTTGAGGTTAGGATTACCTAGATAGATGTCTTGTGTGCTCATAATTCTGTAAATGCATATTCTGTCATCATCGCAAAGAGTCTAGACTTCATCATCAACAACCATTCTTGCTCCTCAGGAGGACGAGCAGGAGATCCTGGCCATGTTTCTATTGCGTAACATACATGCTGATACATTAATCTCACTTCATCTATTCCCATATTCATGGAACAATACCAATCACCTTCATCTAAATTTGAAATAGGATCGGCGTCGTCTATCATGGAGTGAAATAACGTGAAATTACTTCAATTTGCTCATGGTATTTGGAAATGATTGCTAATTCTTCTTCGATTGCTGCCATCACATCAGGATGCTCACCAATACCAGCTGGGTTATTAAGATAAACTTCTACATTCATCTTATGTTTGATAATCTGTCCCTTAGCATGTTGCAGTAGGGCATCAGTTATCGAATCTCTCATACGAATTGTCATACTAATGTGCCATTTTGTTTTCGGATTTCACGAAGCTCTTCAAAATTCTTTTGCTTCTTGCCACCATCATACTCCCAAGCGTATCCTTCGTCAATCATTTGCTCATTGAGTGAGACTTCGGAGTCCCCAATGTAACACCACCCCAGTAACCGTCCGTATTTTCCGACACCGCCATCCAACTCAGTGCGGATAACAAGATCGTCATCGCCATCAATAGCTCCTTCCAGTTTACCTTTGAGCCAATTCGTCGCATCAATTCCAAGTGCTTTCTCCTCTAGGTCACGAGTCCTTTTCTCAGGAGTGTCAACACCTGCAATACGTACTCTTTCTTTTTTGTAAAGGTCAAACCCTAGATCAATAGTGACATCAATGGTGTCGCCATCAACTACTCTGTTGATCTCGATCACTCGGAAGTTGTAACAACTCTTCCTGCTCGGTGGGGTCATCGCTCCCATCATCCATCTCCTCAAATGCATACTTAAATATATAGGCGATAACAATGGTAACTGATATCACCAGTATAAGGATCATTATATTGACAGAATGGACTACTGGCATAATGATTTAAGATAGTCAACCCACCACTGTGGGTCTTTATTAGACTTCCACTGTGGCACAGGCATCCCTCTTTCTACAGTGTAGTATTGATAAAGGGAATCATCTATAGTCTGTGCGATCTGTAAATTCCTCTTCCTCTTCATCAACGTCTGCATACGGATTCTCCACATAGGGTCCTCGCTTTCTAAATGGCTCTCTGCTGACATAATTGGCTTCGTTATTTACGGCAGTCATCCACACAGCAAATTTCATCACTATGTATATTAACGCTAGTGGTAAGAAACATGCAAATAGGATAAACTGAGACTTCATGTAATAAGTTTAATTGCTGCGGATAATTCCTGAGCATGATGGATTTCATCTTGCATTATAGCAGAAATTTTCTCATCCTGTGGAAACTCTTCTAGGTATTTAGAATATGTTTCTGCTGCATGCCATTCAATTTTCTCGGATAGATCATATGCATTGATAGGATCTAGTAGATAATAGATAACATTTACCCAGTAGTAAAATAATACTAGGTGACGTGCAAAGAATCTATCTATCCAATACTTATTACCTTCTCTTTTTTCCATCTCTTCGAGATGCTCTGTCTCGTTTAATGTCTGAGCAAAGTGCTCTTTCATAAGATCAATATGAGTTTGACCTCTCAGACCTAGTGATTCTCTCAGATGTAAGACGCTTATAAAAGCAAAATAGGGTGCCCGAGCAATCTCTTCAAGCACCCAAAACCTCTGAAAATGTCTGCCCTTATAGAGCATATCTAGGATTGCTACCGATACACCTAAGAATACAGTGTTAAGTAACTTCATTTAGTTTTTCTTTTATTTATTTAACCAACCCTTCTCGTTTGCCAACACTCCATCGATAAATCCTCTACGGTATTCCCACGTTTGACCTTCGGTATTCCCTCTAGCAGGGTTGATACATGAGTCATCACCGTAATTATTACACACTAAACCTGCCAAATCTTCTTCTTTTCCTTCCTTGCCTGTCCTCCATCTAAGTTGTCCATTCAACCATACTGCTCCACACTTTTCACATTCTAAACGTTGAAATGAATCCATAAGTTAGCAATTCCATGCACGCAACGACTTGTTAATTCTTGAATCTGGGTCATTTGCTGTCTTTTTAGAAGTCAGCTTCTTTTTCATACCACTCATTCTCGCACAAAAACTTTTTCTACGAGGGTTTCCAACTTTTTTTGAAGGTGCCTTAAGATCGCTTCCTGGGTTTTCACGCTCATACGACTTTCTACCTTTTTCATTCAGTCCTCCCTCAGGGTTTTTGCCAGATTTTTTCTGCCAATCTTCCTCTATGTATCGTGCAAAGTTTTTCATTGTGGTCTTTTAGGACAATGCTCTTCGTGTTTCTCAATATAGGTCTTAGGTCTCCAATGCCCTTTAGGTGCAGTGAAGTTGCAATACTGGCATTGCCAGATACCGTAACCTTCTTTATCTTGTTTATGAATTGGCATTAGCTATAGTGATAGGATGATTTGTTAGTCTTCTTAGGTAACTTGCCACTTCTGACTTTGGTGCCAGATGTTTCACCATACCCTTCTGGGTGCTTGCCTGCCTTAGACTTTCCAATAGTCTCAGACTTTTGCTTGCTTCCTTTCTCGGTAGTGTGTAACTTTGCAGGTTTATCTTTGTCTTTAGTAATCACAGACTCTTGTCCGTGCTTACGTCCTAGACGTCGCATGACTTTACCAAAACGACGTTTAGACATCTTATCAGGTTTTGAGGTCTGATAGGACACTTCGCGTCCAGTTTCTCCACTGTCATACTTGTATTCACCTACACCTTTTTTGTGTCCGATCCCATGCTTCTTGAGATCTTTCTCCAAGCCTTTACGCTTGGCTCGATTCTTTTTTTCGTCATCACCCCTGTCAGCACTGATATGACCAGTGACTTGGGTCTTTGACTTTTGAAGCATACGACCTGTGCGGTTACCTTCATTTAAGAATTCAGAGAATGACTCATGCTTACAACCACAGTCCTCATTCTTCTTTTTCTTTTGATCTTTATAGTATTTTGTTTTCTTAGGATCTTTACCTAGGAAGTAATCCATAGAAGATCCTTTACTATCATACTTGATTTTCTCAGAAAGGTCAACGTCTTCTCTCTTGTATGCAGGCACCTTAGCACCTTTCACACCACGACGTGCTTTGTGCTCTTCCCTACGTTTTTCAATAGTCTTTCCTCTCTTACCCTCAGGGTCAAACATGCCAGGATCACCATGACCAGGACCCATTCTCCTGTAGTTTCTGATAGATGCTTTGCCGTAATCACTACGACCTTTATCTACCTTTGCTTCACTAATCTTTGATTCATCAACATCAAGGAAGTTTACATACTTGTTATGCTCTTTCTGCCTTAGTTTTTTCTTAGCAATAGCACCTGCATCTCTCTTGAGTCTCTCCTTTGCAGTTACCTCAACAAGTTTAAATTCACGTCCTTCTTTCTTCATCTTCTTTTTCTGCCAAGAGTCAAGTGCCTCATGAGGTTTCTTGCCTTTTGCCAACTCGGCTTTTTTATGTGCTTGGAAGTCAGCAGCAGATTTTGCTCTGTCTGCATCTCTCTTCTTGTTAGCAGCAGATTGTGCAGCAACCTTTGCCTTAGACATTGCATCAATCTTCTTAATATTAGGATGCAACTCGTCAGTCAATTCTACTGGCATAGAGACTGTGCCTTTACCTGGCACATACTTTGTAGTCCTAGGTTTCTTAGGATCATCACTCTTAAAGTCTTTATGAATCTTAGCGTATTCCTTACGAGACATTCTAAGTTTTTCAATCAATGACATACCATTGAGTTGTAGACCAGGACTTCTTCTCTGTCTTGGTGTTGCCTCATCAACAGTCTGTGGATTCTTAGGTCTGCCTTTACTTTTTACACCACGTTTTGCTTCGTGATCTGCTCTTCTATCTTTTCTAATACCACCACCCAATTCAAGAGATCCATGTGGGTTGCCATATCTTTTATCTCTAACTGTAGCTCTCTTATGCTCAGGTGTTTTTAGATCTACCTTTGCTTCACCTAGCTCTACTTCTTCTTTCTTAGTTTTTTTACTAACGTCCATAATGGCACCCTTTCCATATTTTTTTGTAATGTCTGCTTTTACTTTTTCAAGTGCAGAGTCTTTACCATCTTTTTTTGGCATGGGTTTTGGTTGAGTCCCACCAGATCTAGGTTTGTTACTACTTGCAGATCTCCAAGTGCCACGCTCTAGTTGCTTGTCACGCCAGTGATCATACCCCTCTTCATCTAAAGGTTTTTTGTTAGCATGAAATTCATCCACCTTAGTGTAAGGTGCATATAGAGGATACTTGTAGTCTTCCTTTTTCATTTTTTTCTCAGGTAAACCTTTGTGTTTAGTAGACGCAAATTTCTTTACGCTGGAACGCTTTGCGGTGGCAGCAACTTCGGCAACCTCAGGTGAGGCTGCTTCACCCGTTTTTTGAGCTTGTCTAACCATCCCGAAGAATCTTTGTTGTTTTTTGGAGACGGCGGGCATGAGTTAGCCTCCAACAATCTGGACTTGCTCAACGATAACGTTGGCACTTCCTGCTGTGAGTTTAACTGCTCTTTTGATAAGTGGCACAGTGCCAGCTGTGGCATCTGCTGCACTAAGTGCATAGTCTGCACTTGCTGCTGATGAGTCATAGTTAGTAGTAATAGTAGATGCTGTTACTGCTGTAACTTTCTTTCCTGCAGATGCTGCAGTTACAAAGTCAGAAGTAAATCCGTCTGTGTCACCACCATCGACAGTCTCGATATAATCACCGACGCTGAATGTGTGACGACCACCACCAGAGTATCCCTCGGCAGTGACTACCATAGTTGCAGATTCTGTTGCTGCTGCAATCTTAGCACTCTTTGCTTTACCACATGAAATTAACAATGCTTCATTGGCAACCAAAGTAATAGCAGGACCATCATCGATTTGAATCGAAGAGGCAGATGTTGCAAGACATCTCAAGACACCAGACTTTACGACGACGTAGCTGGTGCCACTTCCTGTCACTGTTTGGGTGTCAATTACATTTAATACTGACATGGGTAAAAGATTCTCCTATACTTTCTATTTATCTCGTTGCTGCTTTAGAAACTTTGCCAGGTCAGCAGTGCTACCTACAAACATAGTGTTGTTTGTGGTATTCACTTCCTTCTTCTTGGGTGCTTCTATATCTGCAACTTTCTTTTGTAGATCTACCAACTTGTCAGCAACATCACCGACGTGTTTGATAAGTTGACCTGCTACTTCAAACGCACGAGGTTGGTCAGATTCCTGTGCTAACTCAAGGATACCGTCTACTGCCTCTTGTCCTTTCTCAATCAGAGAATAGAGATTTCCACGAGTATATTCATAATCTTTTTTGAGCTGTGCTTTAGTTGAGGTTACAATCTCCTCTACCTTTTCTACATCAGGTTTTTCAGTAGGTATGATTTTTGTCTCAATGTCCATGGCATCAGAGATTCCATCAAACTTACTCGTCTTGTCCTGTGGTTGGGTTTCTTGATTTTGCATCTGTAAACTCACTATAAATCTCATTGAATCCGAAGTTATCATCTGGATCTGCGTCAGCAGGATCAGGTGTAACTGTGTAACGCACCTCTCTAGGAGCGGTAACCTTACTATCGGTTGCATAATCAACAATCGTCTTGGTGATAAGCTCACCTGTCTTATCAGTAACAGGTCCGTACAAGTAAGTCTTTGCGACAAACTGTAACGTATATATCAGTGTGCGACGTGTGTCATAGTCACCTTCATATTGATCATCATAGTCCACGCTCAACAGTGTGACTGGATAATCTCTTTTTTCTCCCAGCTCAGCAACTAGATTCATTGTGATATTGAAACTAGGTTGGAAGTGTGGAAGAATTTGCTCAAGAATCTGCAAGGCATCATCTTGATTCTTAGATAGGATTGCCAATTCAAAGTTAACATTATATGGGATTGGCATAAAACCTTTGTTGGTTTTATCTCCTGTTGTATGTCTTATGTATGAGGTAGGTGATAATTTTCTTGTAGGATCGTATGCTATTGCTTGTATCTCGAATGATATTCTAGGGAGTGTAATCTGTGTCCTATCTTTAGTAGTCAGATCTCCTAGTTGTGCGAGACGTGCAAGAAACTTTTGCTTAGGACCATAAGCAAGAGGCACCTTCATGACCTCAGTCTTAGATCCAGACGTGCGTCTAAGCTCGATGTTATTAAACAGTGTGCCGAAAACGACAACTGTCTTCTTAAAAATTTCGTGATATGAGTATGTGCCTAACATTAGATTGTAGTCCCTTTGTTACCGAATTCACCGAATGGATTGCTTTCAGTGAAGTCTATGACTCCATCAGCAGTAGTCTCTAAGGCAAAATTCTGATCGAATTCACTATTCACATTATTTATTGTATTGTAGGATGCAGTTGTCCAAGCAGCACTTGATGTCTGGCCAGTAACAGTTTCGGGGATCGTAAATATACCTGATCTGTTGAAGACCTGTAGTTGTCTGGTTGTTGAATCCCAAGACTTGACCTCTGCTGTGACATTAGATGTGCCACCTGCAACGATCTCACCAACTGTAAAGTCGCCACTACCACCTGCTGCAAAGTTGACAGTAACTGCGTTGGAGAAGTCTACTTCTATCTGATCAACAGCAGCAACACCAGTGTCGAAGTCTTCGTCGCTGTACTCGAAGAGCTCACAACGTAATCCCCAAACGTGTATCTTACCCAACTGGTAGAAAGGCACTTCGTGCTCTACAAATTGGATCTCAAAAGTTTTATTTGCTAGAGGGAAATGAATTAAGTCACCTTCATTAGGACGACCCTCTACAATTAATTGTGCGTTATCGTCTACTGCTTCTGTAAATCTTGTGCGTGAGATAATAAAAGTAACTTGGTCAGATATTCTTACACCAAATTTACTAAACATATCACCATCACCACGGAATCCTGATGCATCTTCAATGTATGCTTCTATAAGAAATGCACCGTTAAACTGACTTAATGTATCCTCACCAAAAACAGAATCATTCTTCACAAGAGTCCTAGGAATGTAATACACATCCTTACCAAACATCTTGATCTGCTCGACAACAAGGTTGCCAACGAGATCTTGCTCTCCTGTAGTCCCTTGTGTGAAGTAACTGTTAGTAGCCATGTTATCCTATCATGTCTAGAGGTGGAGTTTCCCAAGTGGTGCGTAGTTGCTCATCTAGGTTTTTCAACTCTTCTACTGCATCATTGTAAATCATTTCACCGTTAAGAGTGACACCACCTGGCATCTGCACTCCTTGGAATTTGGTTAGATTCTGTCCCCACTGTTTTTTAATCTTAGCGGAAGCATAATCTTTAACCCACATCTGATTGTATATCTCTGTCCACGTTGCAGGATCTAATGCTCTCCATGCCTTGATCACAATATACTGATCTAACTGTGCGTCTTGTGGCCAATCAAAATCTAGATATAATCTATCTTGCACTGCAGTATATCTTACTGGTTTAATACCTTCTAACAAAAAGTCAATGGTAGAAAGGTGTTGTTGTATCATATAGTAATGATAAAACTGTGTAGATGTAAAATCATACAAGTCATTCAAACGCATCTGATATCTAATATCAAACATGTTTGATGTGCCCTTATCTGTAAAAGAAAAGATACCTTCTACAGATAAAATATGATCTGGAATTTCAATATAACCATTACCTTCATCCCATGAATCATTTCCTGCCTTAGAGGTAGAAGTTGTATTTGTCTCACTTCTGTTTATAACATCCTGTGTAACCTTATGCTTTAGATAACAACGCTCGGCACCATCATAGTGATACTGCTGAAATTTTTGTAAGGTATAGTCAATAGCATCATCAACCTGTTCGTCAGACACGTTAATCTCCAAGACTGGTTTACCCAGTCTACGGAGACAATATTCTTTGAGAGTAGCTTTAGAATTAGGTTGTGCCATTTAATTAACTTCTTGCTAGTGCGAGTAGTGCAGTCTTAAGTTGTGCGACTGTTGAGATGCTATTGTCATTACCAATCGCAACCAACTGAGTATAGATGTCATCTATGTCAGTATCGTTAGCGTCTGCTGTAGATCCCTGTGCAGCAGTTGCATAAGCAGTCGCTGCAGTTGCAGCAGCAGTGCCCAACGTAGGTTTGTTGGTTAGGTCATCATAATCACCAGAGAATAATGTAGGTTTGCCAGTTAGGTCTGCATATGCACCAGAGAATAATGTAGGTTTGTTGCTTAGGTCATCATAATCATTAGATGTGGCAACAGCACCAAGAGAAGGTGTGCCAGATAGATCACCGTATGCACCTGTAGATGCTACAGTTGCAAGTCCAAGGGTTGTCCTTGCTGCAGCAGCGTCAGCATCATCAATGAGGGTGCCACCAAATGTACTGACTGCAGAAGCATCAAGTTTTCCAGTGATACCTGCGACAACGCGAGCGTCTGCCCTCGCGTCTGTATAGTAGAGGTTAGATCCTTCAGCAAGATCGCCTGTGTCCTTAGATGAGAGATCAAGATTTGCACCTGTCTGTAAATTAATTCTTGTATCTGCTCTTGCATTCGTGTAGTAAAGGTTAGATCCTTCAGCGAGATCCCCAGTATCCTTAGAAGAAAGGTCTAGGTTAGCACCTGTCTGTAGGTTAACTCTTGCATCTGCACGAGCATTTGTATAGTAAAGATTAGTAGATCCCTCGTTAACACCGTCAGTATCAGACTGAGTATATGAGAATACACCAGTTGATGAGTTGTAGGAAAGATCACCACTTGCACTGACTGCACCACGAGCATCAGCAGTCTTAAATGTAGTTACACTAAACTCACCTGTGCTACTGTTATATGACAGATCACCTGCAGCACTTAGATGTCCTCTAGTGCGAGCAGCAGTGATAAAGAGATTTGTAGATCCCTCAGTAACATTATCAGTATTGATGTCAGATTGTGTAACTGACAACTGACCACTACCAGACAACTCAATACCTGTTCCGTAGGTAAAGTGTGTCCTTGATCTTGCAGCAGTGGTGAAGAGGTTAGTGGATCCCTCTGTGATGTTGTCAGTATTGATGTCTGCTTGAGTAGCACTCAAGGTCAACATATTACCTGCGTCATCGTAGGTAGCAGTAATACCTGTGCCACCAACAATCAGATCATTAACTCTGTCGTCAACTCTTTCGTTAGTGAAGTATAGATTTGTAGATCCTTCAGCAAGAGCATCAGTATCATGGTTTGCGATACTACCAACTTGTGCCTGACCGTAAGTAATGTTACCTGTGATATTCAAGTTACCTTGGACTTCAAAGTCAGTGGTTGATCTGAAGTTTGCAACAGTCAGTCTGTTTGTGCCAGGATTATATGTAAGGTTGGTAGAGTCTGTGCGAATCTCAGTGTATCCATTATTAGTAGATACGAATGTTGGATAGTATGTAAGATTTGAAGTTGTAGTATCAGTTACATCAGCGAGGTTTGACTTGTCAGCAGTACCTGTTAGATCACCTGTGATGTTACCCGTGATCTGTCCCGTTACACCGAGTGTGCCACCGATGGTGGTGTTAGTTGTAACGTCAAGTGAGTTAGTGGTTGTAAGTCCACCTGCTGTGATATTACCAGAGGTAGATTGCAACTCAACCTTAGTTGTGCCACTACCATTTTGCAACTTAAGTGTCTTAGTAGACCCTCTCAATACAACATCATCTTTGAAGAGTGAAGTGCTATTCTGAGTGATCGTGCCATTGAATGTGGAATTACCATCTACATTCATTGTGCTGTCAAAGTCAACACCCTGTGTAACATTCAAGGTGTCATCAATGATTACACGACCTGCAACATCCAATGTGCCTGCAATGTCAGTGTTACCAGTTGTAGATGAAACCGTAAACTTGTCGGTGTTGATAATCAAACTACCACCGATGTTTGCAGCACCAGTAGATGTGATACTTCCTAAGTTTAGAGTAGTAAGAGTAGTGATACCAGTGACATCCAATGTGCCTCCGATAGTTGCGTTACCAGTAGCACCTGCGAGAGTGATTGTCTCAGCAGCGTTAGGTCCTAGTTTTAGAGTCTGACCAATAAAGGCATCCTCTGCAACAGTCATACCACCGTTAGGAATCATCAACGGTGCATTAGCAGTCAGAGATGTAGGATTCTCATTCTTAGTGAGATCCAATCTTGCCTGTGCAGTGATGTTATCAACAAGAGTTGTTGTGCCTGTAACAGTTAGGTTACCCTGAGTTACTGTGTTTCCGTTATCTGTATCTACTGTAAACTTATCTACACCAGAATTATTCTGGATAATGAATGACTTATTATCAGCGTTGATTGTAACGTTATCTTGGAATGTCGCTGCACCATCTACGTTTAGAGTGCTGTCAAGATCAGTTGCTTGAGTGACATTGAAAGTATCGTCAATGGTTGTAGCACCCTCAACATTAAGTGTGCCTTGAATATCTGTATTACCATTGTCAGTGTCAATAGTAACTTTGTCTAGACCTGCTGCATTCTGGATCTGGACTTGCTTATTATCTGCCTTGACAATTAGACCATCTGTAATTGTAGTCAACAGATTAATATCTGCTGTGCCATTTACAGTCAAGTTATCATCAATGATAGTCTCACCAGTTGCAGAGTCAAGAGTTAAGTTACCTAGAGCGGTATCAATCTCAGAAGATCCACTAACACCAATCTGAATGTTATCAGCAGTAATATCTGTTGATGTAATCGCACCGCTAAATGTAGAAGTTGAGTTGACTGCGAGAGTATCAGAAGTTAACAACCCAGTGATAGTAACACCACCAGAAGTTGTTTCAAATTTCTTGTTACCTACATGGTAAATCTGTGTTGAAGTGCCATTTGCCTTGAAGAAGTATGATGAATGGTTTACATTCATCAACTCAATCTCTTCAGAAGAGATAGTTAGATCAGTAGTTCCTGCTGTTGAGATGTAAGCATTATCAGTATTAGGGAAATAGTAGATCATTAGATCACTATCATCACCGTAGTTAATACGCTTACCGTCTTCTACAGTAATGTGATCTTTAAAGGTTGATGTGCTATCAACAGTCAGTGTGCCATCTAGTTGCTGATTACCGTCAACATTTAAGTTTCCATCGACGTCAGCATTGTCTGTAATATTAACTGTGCCACCATCTGAATCTAGAATTAGATTTCCAGAGGTAGTAGAGATTTCACTAGATCCATCAACACCGATCTTAATGTTATCAGCAGTGATGTCTGTTGAAATAATTGCTTGGTTGAATGTAACTCCACCAGTAACAACATGTGCGTCCCCAGAAGCATTACCAATAGTTGTGTTTCCATCAACTTGTAATGTGCCTTGGACAACGGTGTTACCTGAGGCAGACGCAACAGTAAACTTAGTAGAGTTGACTGCAAAGTCAGATGTTACATCGAGCGTGCCAGTGATACTGACATCTCCACCAAATGATCCATCGTCTGTGACGA
>MDTE01138326.1_pt1 | contig 12027 bp, 12 predicted proteins | sample 811231 | NCBI WGS metagenome assembly MDTE01 (sample SAMN05326651, study PRJNA326480) | marine metagenome | isolation source: seawater | place: Indian Ocean: Red Sea | collected 2010
GGCTAAGCACTTAAAAAATTCCAGGTATGAGGGCTTTACGCTTGGTCGGGTAATCGGGGAACCGGTCGCGATACCAGTAGTGATGTGCTCGGGCGCGTGGTGCGAGGTTGGCCATCGTCCATACCGCGAAGGCCAAACCAGCTGGGTTCCAAGTCAGAAGTGCCCAGCCGATCCACTCAACCATTTCTCCGAGATAATTCGGACATGACACCCACCTAAATAAGCCGCCGCGTGGGATGGAATAGTCACCTTGATTTTCTCGGCGCAGGCGCAGTAGCCGGTTACATGAATCTACGTTGACCGCAAAGCCCAGCCCAAAAAAAGCTGCTCCGATGGCGAAGCGCCAGTCGGTCAGCCAGTCAGTGCCGATCATAGTGGGTTGGACGAATAGCCAGACACTGTGCAACAAGCCATTGGTGAGGTTGAACGCCATGCCCATCAGGATCAGTGGCAAAGGTATCGGGCTGCTGGTTTTGGCCAAGCGGAATGGATAAATCCAGGCTCGATACACGTAATGTAACTGCCAGAGCAGAAAGAAAAGCAGTAACATTGGCGATTCCCACCCGCATCCCCACACGAATGCTCCAGCCGGGAGCACCACAGCCGGCGATTCCATGAGCAGCCAGCCGGTGCGAGCGCGAATCATTGGCCTCCAGATTCCTGGATTGTGCCGTCCGTATGGTGCATTGAAAAAGCAGAGGCTAATCGCTACCGGCATAGCCAGTGCTATCCATGTCCAAGTGAACGTGGATAGCCACTCAGGGTAAGGTGTGATCATGCTGCTAGCCGGTGGCATCGGTGATGCCCCATGAGCGATAAACCGAGCGGGGATTCAAGACAAAACATCTGCACTTTACAGTATGACGGTCCATGGATAGTCTCCGTCCATGACTACAAAACTCGATGACTCGGATTTTATTGACCGAGATCTCGAGTCTGCAACGGAAACCGGTACTCCTTCTTCCAGTGTTGCTCCGCCCAGTCGCGAGGAATTAACCACCCGTGTTACCGAGACGCAGCAGGAACTCACACGGCTCAAGCGGATGCAGGAGGAGCTTGAACGTGAACGCAACGAAATTGAAGAGGCGCGAAAGCGACGTACAGAACTGGCGACTGGCCGCGAAGAAATGATGCAACATCTGACTCGTGGTATAGGGCTACTTGAGGAGGCCGAGCTTGCCAATGGCCGCACCGTAGAGCAACTCGCCGCGACTGTCAGCGATCTGCAGGGTTCGCTTGCCAAGATCAACGGTATCGATGATCAGAAATGGACCGAGGAAAACTGGAGTGTCGAGCTGACCAAGGCCCTTACCACTATCGAGAACGCGCGAATGGAATGGAATTCTGCGCGCCTTAAGTGGCCGCTGCTTGATGGTGAGACAGAACAGTCTGCTGCTGCCGTTGTTAGTCATAAGCAAGCGGCTGAGCGGCCAAGCTTCGAGCAATATAGCTTTTGGCAGTTAAGCCGACTAGGGCTGGCTTTTACCTGGCCGCTGGTCGCGGTCGGTGTGGCCATCGTCATCCTACTGATATTGGGTAGCAAGTGATCAACCATGAGCCTATTCCGTCGTAAGGATCCTCTCGATAGCCGGGACAGGGCAATCAAGGCGCGGTTGGAGGATTTGGAATCGCAAATAGAGGAGCTCGATGAGGTCGTTGAAGTACACGAACTCAAACCGGCTGATACGCCGCTGCCGGCACGTCCCAGTCATCCGGTCTCTGAGCAACGGCTCGGCACGTCCGAGTCGGAAAGTGACACCGCTTGGCAGTGGTTAACCCGACGTTTTCGAAAACCGCCGGTCTCTTCTAACCCGAGGATGGTTAACTTTCTTGCCGCGGGAAGCATCCAGGGATTGCGCCCGTTGCGATACGAGCGTCGCGTAGCTCGCAATCGGTTCCTCGCCTTCAGCATGCTTCTGGTGCTTGTGCTTATAGGATTGTTTTGGACCCTGCTGCAGCAGTGAGCATTATCCAACCTTAGAGGAATATTTGATAAGATGACGAACGACGATGAGAATATAATCACAGTCCGAGTGGCTATAACCGTTATCGCAGCGGTCATTGCCATCGCCGTCGCACTAATCTTCGGCCGTCAGGACGACCGAAATGATTAACGTCGCCATTGCCACTCAATACGGATTCTTCTTCGCTGTGTTCGGCGATACCGGACTGTGTCGGATCGATTTCCCTGGAAAAGTTCGTGTGTTCAAGCCTATGAAACATCCGACTGGCTTGCACAAGCGCTGGTTAGCTACTACCGCCGCTGCGCTTAAGTCATCGTTGCTTGGACAAGTGCCAAGAAAACTGCCACCGCTCGATCTTGCTGTTGGTACCGAATTTCAAAAATCTGTTTGGTCGGAGCTGCGTAACATTCCGCTTGGGCAAACCCGATCATACGGCGAAATTGCCCGTCGCCTGAACAAGCCGGGTGCGTCCAGGGCCGTTGGCTCAGCCTGTGGAGCAAACCCTGTTCCGGTCGTTGTTCCGTGTCACCGAGTGTTGGCGGCGCACCGGCGCATCGGTGGCTTTTCCGCCGGCTCTGGCTGGAAGCAGTGCTTGCTACGTATTGAGGGAGCCCAGTTTGTCGAGTGAGGCCTAGATTTGAAATAGTTCAATCGGTTGGGCGCCGAGGACCTTTTTTGAGGGAGTTCAATCAGAGGTTTGGTAAATTGTGGCGGTCAGTTGATCTGCACTCATTAAATTGTGATTTCCATTCGTAACTTTCATTATCTATTTTACCTTGCTTTAGGTTTTGATTTTGTTGTTCCAAAGCTGACCGCTGGCCCGATTGCGGACTTTGGCAAATGGCTTGAGCAGTACGAGGCAGCTCCGGCGGATGCCAAGCTTGACTTGGTGGCCGAGGGGGTGCTCTTGGCCAAGCGGCGCGAACCGGCGATGAGAAGGCTTATTGCTACTCAGCCTGGATTGGCTATAAAAAATGCCGTGCCAAGATTGAATTCGTTACCGGAGTCAGTTGCCCGTCACGTTGAGCAACACAATGAAGGGTTGGCGGAGTATACCGTGACGGCAACTTGCGGAGGGCCGGGGCATAGCAGTTGTACTGTGGAGCGAGTTCTCGAGTTGAACGGTCGACGGTTGATACCACGTTGGATTGGTCGGCGTGCGCATCTTAGTTCGAAGAGTGGTCTGCCAGTGCATGGTATAGTGCTCGGTGGGCAGATGGCTATCGCCGAAAACCCGGCCCGCGAGCTTTCCGCTGCAGAGAAAACCACCCTCGGCATTCCGACGAATCAAAATGTATTATCGTTGGCAGGGCATCGGCGGATATTCGACTCCGCTGAAGCCGCTGCGGCTTGGCAGCAGCAGCTTATCACCGCTGAGCAGGTGCTCGGTCCTGAGGTGCGTCTTCGGACAGTGGCTAAACGGAAACCCTCCTTGGCATGGACCACAGGTAAAAAGCGTATTCTGTTCATACGCGTCGATTTTTCTGACCGCGAGGGAAACCCGCTCAACGACGACGCTGTAGCGTTCGCGATGAAACGAACCAACGAATTCCTTGAGGACAATTCTTACGGAAAACTTACGATCGAGACGGTGCTGGTGCCGGAGGTATTGCGGATGCCCAAATCGGTGGCGTGGTATCAGGCTGAGCCTGAAAGTCGCGACGACGAATTGCTTGCCCATGGCCGCGCCGCGGCCATGGCTCTTGACGCAAAATACAATTACCGCGATCACGATCTTTATATTGTCTGCTTCGACTCGATTTTCTATGGCTGGGCCGGCAAGGCCCGTGTCGGCTCGACTGGATTGTGGCTCAACGGTGGGTTCTCCAACGACACGATCCAGCATGAGCTTGGCCATAACCTTGGCCTGTACCATGCGAATGCTTGGGTGCCGACACAGGGCGAATCTCCGATTGGCGCCGGCGAGCATGAGGAGTATGGCGACCCGTACGACAACATGGGCGACTACTCCCCGTACGGGCACTTCAACGTCTATTTTAAGAATTACCTCTCTTGGATTCCAAACAGGTCGGTAAAGTCGGTCTCGCGCACCGGTACCTATCGCGTGACGGCACATGACCATCGTGATGCAGACAATGGCGTACGCGCGCTAAAGATTGGCAAAAACTCCAGCCGAGACTACTGGGTTGGAGTGAGGCACTGGTTGGTTGGCGAGGAAATCATGTTGCGTTGGGGTATGAAATCCGGAAGCTGGATGAATGGTGACGGTTCTTTGTTGCTGGATATGACGCCAGAGACTCGACGGGCCTTCGAGGAGAGCCAGCCGCGCGATCACTCGCTGAAGATGGGCAGGACGTTTCATGACAGCAGCCGGAGGGTATCGTTTACCCCAGTTGCTCGCGGTGACGACAGTCACAAGCTGTGGGTGGATATGCGCGTTGTGTACGGCTCAGTAGTTTCAAATCGATCCCCGAAAGTGAGCCTTGTTGGTTCTACGACGGAGGCTAAGGTGGGAGAAGCATTTCGTATTACAGCCAGCGGTACCGATCCAGATAACGATGCCCTGTTTTACCTTTGGGACTTTGGAGACGGTAGTAAATTGGCTTTCGGAAAAACGGTTTCGCACACCTACTTCCTCGGAGCCGGTTCGGCATTTACGATCACTTGCACGGCGGTCGATGGCCGGGGTGGCATCGCAACAGCCACGATTGTCGTACCGGTAGAAGGTAGCGATGACTCATTGAATAGCTGGACTCAAACTAGGCTACAAGATACTGGTAATCTATCATTTGCCGTGTTTGGTGACGGGCAGTTTCTCGTGGGCGGAGACGGTGGCATCTTGGCTCGGCGCGATTTCAAGTCTGCGGAATGGGCAAAGGTTGATGACAGTGGCACCAAGCAGAGACTCTTTGGAGGTGCGCTTGGTGCCAGAGCGCACTTGGCTGTCGGTTGGCTGGGCACGGTTACTGTTTCGCAAAACAGAGGCCCATGGAGATTGGCCAAGGGAGTTCAGTCGGTGAACATTGAAGATGTATTACATGATGGAGACCGTTTTCTAGCCGTAGGCAAGGGAGGCAAAGTTGGACTATCAGCGGACGGAGGAACATGGGTATTTCACGATAGCGGTACAACTTCTTGGCTAAAGCATATTACTTATGGAGGTGGGCAGTATGTAGCCGTAGGGACACGGGGTGCGATTGTTACCTCGGAGAACGGCACCAAGTGGACGGAGCGAAGCACACCGGTCACAAGCGGCTTAGAAAGTGTTGAGTACGGCAATGGCCGCTTTGTTGCGATTGGTTTCAAGGGCACGATCCTATACTCCGATGACGGCCGGGGTTGGATCTCGGTGAATTCCGGTACAAAGGAATGGCTCAATGACGTGACATTCGGTGATGGAATGTTCGTGGCAGTCGGCGCTAACGGTACACTGTTGACTTCGGCCAACGGCAAGACATGGCTGCGTCGCAGTTCAGGTACGGAAACGACGCTAGTCGGCGTGGCTTTTGGCGATCGAAGATTCATCGTCGTCGGCCGAGCCGGGTTGATTCTGGAGTCGGGCCGGTTAGCTGAACCGCCTGAGCCCCCGACACTTGCAGCCACCTTGGCAAAGGATGGCAAGCTGAGGCTCGTTATTACCGGGCAGGAGGGTCAACTCTATCGCGTTGAGGCCTCGACTGACTTGCGTCGGTGGAAGGTGCTCACTCTTCTAGAGGGAGCGGCGAAGCCTTTGGAATTTTTTGATGAAACGGTGTTATCGGGGCGTAGCTGGTTTTACCGTACTGTGACTCCATAGCCGATTTGGCTTCCGCTTGCTCAACCGGGTGGGTAATATTCGTTCCATAGACTTGAAATCAAATGAACACGTTCCTGAAATTGTTCAGTTGGACGGCGGTGCTATCCTGCGTAGCGTGCGGTGAAGCAGCAAACCCCAAGGCCAAGCAGCCCAGCCCCAATCCGAAACCTGTCGTGAGCGAATCCAATGAACCCTTGACCGAGGTTCCAAAGAGCGGAGTGGTTACCCTTGGTGCTGGTTGCTTCTGGTGTGTGGAAGCGGTCTATCAGAGGATCGAAGGTGTTACCAAGGTGACCTCAGGTTATATGGGTGGCACAGTGCTTAACCCTACTTACAAGCAGATCTGTACCGGTCGCACCGGTCATGCTGAGGTAGTGAAGGTGGAGTTTGATCCAGCCAAGATTTCATTGGAGAAAGTATTCGCGGTGTTTTGGAAGGCGCATGATCCGACCACGCTCAATCGGCAAGGTGCTGACATTGGCACGCAGTACCGATCGGCGATTTTCTATCATTCGGATGCTGACAAGCAAATAGCAGTGAAATCCAAAAAAGCAGCCAATGCATCAGGTGAATTCCGGCGGCCGATTGTGACGGAAATTACCAAGGCGGCGACGTTTTATAAAGCGGAGGAATATCATCAGAACTATTTCAATTTAAATTCGAACGCGCCGTATTGTCGTGCTGTCATCTGGCCTAAGCTCCATAAGCTCGGATTGAAGTTTAAAAAGGAGTAACCGGATATAAATATGAAATAAGTTAACAGGCTAACCTTGGTCCTGTTGTTTGTCGGATATTTCTCCGTCTTTTCGGCTGACAAGGATCTTGCACCATACGAATTTGATTATTTTTTTCGATCCCTCTCGTCTGGTACATGTAGAGTTGCAATTGAAAGAGGCGGACTGGGATCACATAACGGCGCAGCACCGTTCGTTGGTGAAAATCCTTCGGACGGACAACCCTCCGTCTGATCAGGAGAAACCGTTTGATTACGTGCCGGCGGAGTTGACGATTGACGGCACCAAAGTGGGCAGGGTAGTCGTTCGTAAGAAGGGGTTTGTCGGCTCGCTGGATCTTGAACGTCCTTTGATCAAAGTGCAGATCGATAAGTTTGAAAAGGGTAGAAGATTTGCTGGTGTCGATACACTGACGCTCAACAATAATAAGCAGGATCCATCCCGGGTTCACTAGCTCATCGGATACCCGTTGTTCCGAACCGCTGGCTTGTCCGCCTCTCGCTGTAATCTTGCGCTGGCGAGGGTAAATGGTAGGTCGTTCAGTGTTTATTCCAATGTTGAGTCACTGGATAAGCACTTTTTTCGACGCTCGTTCAATAACGCAAATGTGACGTTGTATGATGGGACGGTATGCGACTTTCATGTCTCCTTCCTTGTTCGTTTTGAGCGCAAGTTTGGGCCCAATAAGGCCATCGAAACGATCCAAGCTGCGAGCATTTCGCTGGATGCCGAAAATGACTCGGTTCTCGATCTGCTGGGCCGGCATTTGGATCTCGATCGTTTTTATCGCTTCTGGGCTGCTGAGGTGCTTGTTGGCCACTGGGACGGTTATGTCAGCAACAAAAATAATTATTTTGTTTACTTAGGACACAAAATCGAAGCGGTTGAATTTTCTCCTTTAGGGTCTAGATCAACTGGCCACGGATAGGAACATGTTTTGGCGGCGTGGGTTCGAACCTCCCAAGTCGGTTAAGGCGGACGCCGCTATCCCGCGTCGGCTTTACGAGAATTCGGAGGCCAGGAGAAACTATCTCGCTGCCTTGCGAAGTCTGCTTGACATGGTCTGGAAGGAGGATCAACTCATCGAGCAGATCGATCAATTGCAAGACATGATCGCTTCACATCGCGTTCAGAAATGCTTCTGGACGCAACGTCACACTGAGTCATTCAAAAAGTTTATTTCTCGGCGTCGCATCGAAATTCTCGATGAGATTGAAGGAGGGAAATCACCAGACTGGACCTTAGAGCCGCGCGAAATGACCGGCGAAATCGTGAAAATCGGTGATAGCGACAGTGTATTTTCCCTTGAGTGGAAGATGACAAACAAGACTGAGCTGGCTTTACTCCCGTCATGGGAAAGGGGAAGGTCGAAATGAAATATGGTAACCAGATAGTTGCCTTTCGTTTGCCCACATTTGGAATCCGGCAGAACGGGCGGCGTTCTGTCACGCTACGTATCCAGCGAGGGAACGCCATAGTTGGGGAACCGGATGCACTTGAGGTTACCTTTCCTCGCCCAAGGTTAACAGACGAAACTCCCAAAGTTTCTTATCGGATTGATGTGTTTGCTAGTCCGGCTCAGGGCGATATGTTTCTAGCCAACTCAGGTGAGTCATTTGCTCGCCTTACTGGGACCGTATCGCTATCACATTTTGGAACTGAGCCTGGAGACCCTATTGAGGGTAGGCTAGAGAGCGAACTGTTTCGGTTCCTGCCTAAGGAGAAAAAAAAATAAACGGATCCTACGTTTCACTGAGTGGCAGATCTTTGTTATTATTGCAGCAAAAGTCGGTAAAAACGCTCGGTTTTGCTTGTCCAAGTACTGTCGATTGCTCGTGCCACTTTGGATTCGTCGTTTGTCTGGATTGTTTTGAGCGACTGCCAATCTGCTTGTCCAAGCGAATCGGTATATTGTACGACCACCTTGCGGCTAGTGGGGAGCTTGAACAATAACTCAATCCCATTGTCCGTGGGGTTGATATCGGTAATACGTAGTGTGATTCGTTCATCCGTTTTGCCAGGCGAGCCGTGCATATCCAAACTCGGTCGCCAGTGTGCTGCTTCTGAATCGGTTCCAGGCGGCAAAGCTTGGTTGGCTACGAGTGAATACCCTTGTCCATCCGTTGTTGGATGCCAGTCGTCCATGTAGTTCATTTTAAATATCGATTTACCAACCGGATTCGCGATTTCAATCCGTCCGCTTCCGTTACTTAATTTGCCGGCGTACACTCCTTTGATTTCTGGTTCAGATCCGTAACGGAGGGCAAATGCGCGAGCATTGCTCACGAGCAAAAGCCGTTGACCGGGTTCAAGAATTTCATCCGCTTCACTCGCAAAGGTGAATCGTATTTCACCTGCTAACGTCAAACCAATGAGGTTAAATGGTTGATCGCTAGCATTCAGCAATTCGATGAACTCAAAATCTGAAGCCCGGAATGTGGGATCCACTGCAACCTCTTCCGGTGTTGGATCGATGGGGTGGTAATGCAACTCGTTGATCGTCAGGTCGCCGGCATTTGGGGAGGGCATGATTGAATAGTACTGTCTTAACAGTCCTGACCACTTACTTGAAAGAGGCGGGTTGTTCGATCCAGTCAGGCCTCGATGAGTTGTTTTGTAAACGCGAGCGGCTAGTAGGGTGCTTTTGTTAATCTGAAGAGGTTCGCCGGTGTAGTGGATTGCATTTGCGGAGACACTGCCACCCGACCGTCTTGGGTCGGTGCCGTTCAGAGTATAATATATCTTCCCGCCTTCCTTTGACTTTAGGCTGACGAATGTGTTAGGCCGAATGTATCCTGTAGGTTGGGTGGACTCCGGCAAATCGACGAACTGTTTTTCCATGAATGAGATCCTCTGGGCGAGCCAGGTTTTCATATGGTTCACTTCGCCCTGGTAGGTGCCACCGTACTGGCTTCGCGGCCGTTGGTTCCATTTGGCCAAGTTTCTCTTTTGAGCCTCCTTCAATTCGCCAGCCATCCCGTCGATGATTGCGTTGATATTGGCTTTACTGAACTCTGCCCCACGCAAGGACTGGAAGCGGTCGATGTATTTCTGAAAAAAATCAATATCTCGGAACATTCGATTCCACCAAGGGTAATTAAAAAAATCAGTACCCCGATCACCTGATGTTGATCGCCATGTTCTGGGGTTGTTGTCCCTACCATCCGTTGAGCCGAGTGCTCGGTCAAAATCCCAGATCGGACCAAAAGTCAATTTGCCATTCCGTGGGATGTGCATGTAGCCGCTGAGTCTTAGTGCATCGACGTTAAACGCGAGGACATTCAGCAAGTGGTGGTCGATCGCCGCTTCCACATCGATGTACTTGGCGTAGCCACGTTTAGGATCCTTGAAATATGATGCATTTAATGCAGTGCCCATTTCATTGAAAAATCGGCGGAGATATTGCTGCTGGGCGTCGCGTCCGGGTTGTTCTATGTCAACCTCCTTTGGGTAGACATGTTTGATGTTCTGTCCGGCTGCACCAAAACCTGAGTCACCTGGGTCAGCCCGGTCGATTTTTAGGATGTAGCCGCCAGACACCTCCGGTGAGTTTCGGTGTTCTGGGAAAAGTTTCTCGACATCCACGCGGTCTGCGTCGCGATCGATTTTTTCCATCAACGCGTATACGCCGTAATAGTCGCCTGCGGACAACGCCCCGCCTCCAGTATTCAGGTACACCTCGATGAACTGGGTGCGCGGCGCGTAACGACCGATTTGGCGACTTAACTCGAATATAAACGGATTGTGCATCAGCGTAAGGTCGAAATTGTAAGGCCCCCAAAGAACCCAATCCGACTCGCTGGGCATGCCGAGTAGCGGAAGGTTTTTGTCCTGGCCAAACTCATCCTGGACTTCCAACGACAGAGACATCTTGGAGCGCCCCGCTGTGCTCGATCCACGAACTTTGATGCCGACTTGGCTGGCCATTGAAATCTCATTTGTAAATCGGCTTCGCCCATTGCTGGGCTCGATGATGGCCATGGATGCTGTCTGGTAATCACCCGAGGGTGGCTTTCCTCCACCAAAATTTTCTAGGATGAGATAGGGAAGATTGGATGAGGCGTTGGTTAGGTTGCGTTGTATTTCAAAATACCTCTCTGTGCTAACCGGACCCATGCCCCCATTAGGATGCACTAGTCGAGCTTTGACTAAAGTTGTGTTACTTATTGTCAGTTTGGCATTGTAAACCGGCGACGAGCCGTTCGGTATTGAACCGTCGGTGGTGTAGTGGATATTCAAATTCGGGTTGGCCGCATCCGGTTTACTGAGTTCAACCTGCAGTGAGGTTTGAAAAAGCTGGCTTGATTGCTTGAATACAACCTCTGCCTCAACGCTTCGCACGGTGTCGTTGTTGCGCTCGCCGGGCGACGGCTGGAACATGAATCCAAACGACTCCTTCACTTCGGTCGTTTTGTAAGCGACAATCTCGGGATGAATTAATAGGTCGGAGCTGGTGACCTTGTTGTTCAATCCTTGGATGGCAAGGATATTGTCGCCCGTTTTCATGATTTTTTCAAAGCCGACGATGTTGAATTCGACAGGGGTGGTTGCGATGGAGTCCGGCCGGTTTTCCGGGGCGCCGGATTTCCAGTTGAGTGATGAAGGGGCGTTGTCGCTGGCGATCTTTTTCCCGTTGATGAATGCGGTAAATCCGTCCTCATATTTCAGGCGCAGCACCACCTCCTCGATCTGTGACAGGTTCGGCACCTTGAACGGCACACGAATGTAAACTGATTCGGTGCTGTTGCGCATTTCACCAACGTTCAGTCCGATACGGCTGCCGTAGTCGTACCCAACCCCGGTCTTACCTTTCTTCCAGCTGCTATCATTGAACTCCAGATTCTTCCATCCCGTGCCGGCCGAACTGGTCTTGGGTACTAACGCACGGGCAGCAGATTTTTCTCGAAGCAGAATCACTTCATCCCGTTTCGTGTTTCCTTTGCCGAATGATATATCTTCAAACTGCTCCGGATACTTGGATGAAAACTCATATACGACTAGCCCATTTGCATCTAGCAGGGCGAGATAACCGGGTTCACGGCTTAGCTGGAAATCTGTATGCAATGGCGTGTTTAGGCCAGTGCGGTTTTTTCCGGAAGCAAACACTATTCGGTACTCGCGCGAGCTAAGTGTCACATTGGGGAACGCCCATTTTGTCTGATGAGTTGGATCATCCGTCAACGCCCAGCCCTTAAGTTTCACCGAACTGTTGCTTGGATTGAACAATTCGACCCAGTCGGAACGGTCGCCATCTTCGTCCACCACTGTTGAGCGATTAACCGCCATGAATTCGGAAATGATCGGTGTCGCCCAGATGTCCGAACCGTAAGAAAGCAGGATGGCCACTGAGAATATTGAGGAAAAATTCATAACCTCCCGCAGTTGTCGCCAAACACCGTCGTCAAAAAAAGAAATTTGTTCAGTTTGGCCAAGTATTAATGGCCTTGAGCTTGAGTCCTACTGTGGGGGGCGCAGTATTTGGCGAAGGCATGAATCATTTTTTCATTCAAATGGTATCGATTGTCGGGTTTCTATCATTTTTGTTTCTGGTTGGCTTTTCTTCAGCTGCAGA
>MDTE01069954.1_pt1 | contig 12026 bp, 8 predicted proteins | sample 811231 | NCBI WGS metagenome assembly MDTE01 (sample SAMN05326651, study PRJNA326480) | marine metagenome | isolation source: seawater | place: Indian Ocean: Red Sea | collected 2010
CATTAATTTCTCTATCAGTAGAAAAAGAGTTTATTGGAACTAAAATCATAAGTAGAATCATGGACATAGCTGGTAAGAAATTTAATCTTTGAGATTGACTAGTCTGCACCGGCACGAACAATGGGCCTCTTTGTACAATTTATGAAAGGTATGGGTTGAAGTCTGTTCGATGAATCATCAAAAATACCAAAAATATAGATAAAATATCAATAAATTAACCATTATATCATGAAAAATATAGGAATAGCATGATAGGAGAAGCATGGGCCGACTAGTGTGAGGTGGATGCATTGGACGATGAAATGCTGCGAAAAGATTCTTTAGAATATCATTCAAGTAACCCTGCCGGAAAGATTTCAGTTTTGCCGACTAAACCTCATGGAACTCAAAGGGAGTTATCTCTAGCCTATTCTCCAGGAGTAGCATTTCCATGTAAGGAAATAGAGGATGATCCAGATAAAGCTTACAAATATACTTCAAAGGGGAATTTAGTTGCAGTAATTAGTAACGGAACCGCAGTACTAGGTCTAGGTAATATTGGGGCTATAGCAGGTAAGCCGGTAATGGAAGGTAAAGGATTATTGTTCAAGGCATTCGCTGATATCGATGTTTTTGACATAGAGGTAAATAGGACTGATGTAGATGAATTTGTTGAGGCAGTTAAGGCAATTTCTCCTACTTTCGGTGGAATAAATTTGGAAGATATCAGCGCTCCGGAATGCTTTGAAATTGAAAAGAGACTGGTGGCTGAATTAGATATTCCAGTAATGCATGATGATCAGCACGGAACTGCAATAATTTCTGGAGCTGCATTGATAAATGGACTAGAGGTAGTTGAGAAAAAAATAGAGGAAATAAAAGTTGTAATATTGGGCGCTGGAGCATCTGCTATTTCATGTGCAAAACATTATGTTAGATTGGGAGTATCTCTAGAAAATTTAATTATGCTAGATTCTAAAGGAATAATTACTGATAAAAGGATGAAAAAGGGAGATATTAATGAATATAAATCAAAATTTGCCAGAGATGTAGAAGATGGCGGATTGAATGAAGCTATAGAGGGTGCTGATGTATTTTTGGGTTTATCAAAGGGGGGATTATTAACCAAGAATATGGTAAAAAAAATGGCTGAAAGACCTCTAATTTTTGCATTAGCTAATCCAGATCCAGAAATAACTCCAGAAGAAGTTAATGAAGTCAGAGATGATGCTATAGTAGCCACAGGACGTTCTGACTACCCAAATCAAATAAATAATGTACTTGGCTTTCCCTATATTTTCAGAGGAGCTTTGGATGTTGGTGCTACGGAAATTACTGAGAAAATGAAGATGGCAGCAACCAATTCATTAGCTAGACTAGCTAAAGAGACCGTGCCAGATGATGTAATGTTGGCTTATGACGGAGAACAACTCCAATTTGGTCCAGATTATCTTATTCCCAAACCTTTCGATGCTAGGGTATTAATCTGGGAAGCAAGTGCAGTCGCAGAAGCGGCAGTTAGTGAAGGAAAAGCTAGAATCAAAGATTCAGATTTTGACGTTGACAAATATAGAGAAGAGCTAGAGTCAAGATTGGGCATGACTAGGTCAATAATGAGAAGAGTGATTAATCAAGCTAAAAGGGACAAAAAGAAAATTGTATTCTGTGAAGGGGATGATCCCACAATAATAAAAGCTGCAGCCCAATGCATTTCTGAGGGAATTTGTGATCCGATTTTATTAGGTCAAATTGAAAGAATTCAATCTATGAAGGCCGAATTAAATCTTGATTTCGAATGTGAGGTTATCGACGTTAGATATGATGAACGTAGGAGGGGGCTATATGCAGAAGAATTACACAGACTAAGAGGAAGAAAAGGATTGACGGAAGAAGATGCCGTTAGACTACTAAATAATTCTACATATTTTGGTCCAATGATGGTAAGAATGGGAGATGCAGATGGATATCTAGGTGGTGTAGCTCATCAATATCCAGACATAGTAAAACCCTGTCTTCAGGTAATTGGTTCGGATCCAGATGCTCACAGAATTGTTGGCATGTATATGATGATAGTAAATGGAAAACTGATGTTTATTGGTGATGCTACGATAAACATTTACCCTGATGCTAGAACTTTGGCAGAAATTGCTATGCAAACTGCAAAGGTTGCCAGAAGATTTGGAGTAAATCCAAAAGTAGCAATGCTATCATTTTCAAATTTTGGGACTGGGGAAGAATTACGTACTGACAGGATTGAAGAAGCAATTGAGATAGTTAGAGAAATGGAACCTGGCTTGATTATTGATGGTCCTATGCAAGCAGACACAGCTCTAGTTCCTGAAATTCAGAAAGATTACCCGTTCATGTCGTTTGATGGAGCTGCCAACGTTTTGATTTGTCCAAATTTGGCTTCAGCCAATATAGCATATAAACTACTTCAAAGAATCGCGGGTGCAGAGATGACTGGACCGATATTAGAGGGCCTTTCAAGTCCTGCTCATGTTCTACAAAGAAGAGACAGTGTAAGAGATGTTGTACATATGGCAGCAATTTGCTCTGTTGATGCTCAAAGAAAATCTCGTGAACGACTTTAAAGCAATGGTTTAGGGCCTGCATTTCTTACTGATTCAGTACAACCTTCAGAGAAGTCAGTAAAATTTTCTATAAACATCTGAGCTAGTAGATTAGCGACATTTTCGAATTTTTCTTTATTTTCCCATGTTTGCTTAGGTTGGAGAATCGAGTCAGGAACTCCTTCGCATGTAGTAGGGATGGAGAAACCAAATCTTTCATCCTTCACGAATACAACATCATCTAAATCCCCATTTAAAGCTGCATTCAAAAGTGACCTAGTCCATTTAATCTTAATTCGGCTACTGGCATCAGCTCCACCTGCAACCCATCCAGTGTTAATTAGCCAACATTTTGAATTATGTTTCTTTATCTTCTCAGAGAGTAGATTTGCATACACACTTGGATGTCGAGGCATAAAGGGAGCTCCGAAGCATGCCGAGAAAGTAGCTACGGGCGCTTTAATACCAACTTCAGTTCCAGCGACTTTTGCAGTATATCCTGAAATAAAATGATATGCTGCTTGTTCTGGTGTCAGTCGAGAAAGTGGAGGTAAAACTCCAAATGCATCACAAGTCAAGAAAACTACATCTTTGGGATGTCCTGCCATGGAATTTGGAGTCCTATTTTCAATTGACTCTATGGGATAAGAGCCTCGGGTATTCTGTGTGAGTGAGTCATTGGAGAAATCGGGTGTTCCGTCTGCATTTAGAACAATATTCTCTAATATTGTTCCCGGCATTTTTGTTGTTGCATATATTGCCGGTTCATTTTCTTCGGATAAGTCAATTAGTTTAGCGTAACATCCTCCTTCGAAATTGAATATACCGTCATCGGACCATCCATGTTCATCATCTCCAACCAAGGCTCTGTTAGGATCTGCTGAAAGAGTGGTCTTTCCAGTTCCAGATAATCCGAAGAAAAGTGCTGAGTTTTCCTCATTTGTATTTGCTGAGCAGTGCATTGGGAGAAGTCCATTAGCTGGTAGAAGATGATTCATGATGGTGAATATTGCCTTCTTTATTTCGCCCGCATAATGTGTTCCACCAATTATTACTAATCCTCTATCTATTGATATCATTACAAAAACTTCAGAGTTCGTTCCATCTCTTTCTGGATTAGCTCTGAAATCTGGAGCATGTAATATTGTAAATTCTGGTACATGAGTGTCTAACTCATCTTTACTTGCACGAATAAACATGTTATGCATAAATGCAGCATGCCATGCCTTTTCTGATACTAATCTTACAGGCATTCTATGATTTGGATCCGCTCCACAATAAGCATCCTTCACAAAAATTGATTCTGAATTTTCAAGATGATTTTTGACTAAAATCAGTAAGTGATCAAAGGTCTTCTGATCAGTGGATTTATTGACATCTCCCCACCATACTTCTTGCGCTAATCCTGGTTCATCAAGAATGAATCTATCATTTGGTGAACGGCCAGTTCTTTCACCTGTTGTAGCCAATAGTACCCCTTCTGAAGTAAGTTTAGACTCATCCTTTTCTACTGAAATTTTGTGTAAATCTTTCCAACCAGTATTCCAAAAGATTGTACCTTTCGGATTTAATCCGTGTTTAGAAAGAGGAGTGAATGGTTTGATAGAAGAACCCTGCATTGACTGCTCATCTCCGAAGTGTCCGAGACACTTTCTAGCTTCAAATATTACTGATGGTATTTATTCTGTTGTTTTTTAAATTCTATTTTAATTTCAATAAATGGGCTCAGTAGGGATGTGATTTATCTCTTAGTAACTGGGGCATAAGTTCAATGAGCGTGGATGAGCCGGATGATGAAATAATCCGTAAGAAGGAATTTAAGCGCTCATTTGAACTTAATATTGAAGGTTTGGACAGTAGAGAAGACAAGGAAGTAGAGGTAAATAAAAATGAAAATGATGATGCCTTGGGAGAAGTTTTTGACTTATTTGGAGAATCTAATAATGAAGTTCCGGGGAAGATAAATCCAGATGGTAGTGTATATTTGGAGCCCGATAGAGATTTGATATCCGAACTTTCCATTGAGGGTGAGAAAAAGGTAAATTGGTCACTTATGGTATCAATGATTTTTGTTTATAGTGCTATAAGTATACTAGTTGGTATAAATTTTGAAGCACTCCCGGGAACTATTTCTCTGATATTTCTAGCTGCACTGGGATTTGGTCTTGGAGAAATATGGGTCCCTAAAGAAAGAATGGAGTTACTTGGAGTTACGTGGATTATAATTTCCATGAAGGTATTGTATGGTTTGGCATTGGAGCTTAGGCAGTGGGGTATTATTGATAGTGATCCTGCTCTGGGTTTGGTGTTATTATCATTAGTTGGAGTAAATATCTCAGTTTCCTACAGATATAACCACGATGCAATCGCGGCACAGGCGACTTTGGTTCTATTAGCTATAGGATCTACTGCTGGTTCAGTTCTTGACGAATTAGGAGTGGCTGCAATGATTTTTCTTGCGACTGTTCTTTTGCATGGATTAGCAATCAATAGAAAATCGGGAAATTTAGCTTCCTTGGGTATTGCAGCATCCAATATATGGATTGGGATGCATGCAATTACCTCAGGTTTTGAGATTGGTCAGTTAAGAGTTTTACCATTGGATTCTCCGCTTCTTCTATTTCTTCTATTGATGATGATTACCATCCTAAATGCAACTATGGCTACAAGGTTTGCAAGAGATGAAAATTGGTTTTCCAGTGCATTTATTTCATTAGGTTTAGCTAAACCTGGCCTTTGGGGAGTTTCTATTTCATTAGGTATGATAGGTGCATTGATGGCAGTTGCAGCAAATAGAGAAGATCTTGGATATGCATTGGGGATGGTAACTTTCCTCGGTGGCGCTTTTGGTGGTTCATATCTAGTTGTAAGGGGAGTAAACTGGAAGAGAGTGTCAAGACCATTGATTTCTGGGGCCATATTACTGACAATTTTCTTGTTGGTAGTTGAAACTGATTCAAACTACTACGGGTTGTCTGTTTATGAAATATTTACCATTTTAGGATTCATATTAACCTCAATAGTTCTGCTTAGAGATCAAAATAGTGTATCTGATAGGGTATTATGGGTTGGGTCAGTAACGATACTAATTTTGTTAGTTCTATTAGTTCCTAGTGAATTTTCAGAAAATGGAGGGGATGGTGGGATATTATTACTATTTCTTCTCTCAATCCTACATATCGGTACCGCCATAATGGCAATAAAAAGGGATTCTCCATCACTTTCTGGGATTACAGTATTACTTCCTTGGAGTTGGATTTTAATTGAAGAAATATTACAACAAACAGTAGACACCATCTACGTAGCCAATAATTTTGATAGGTTAGTTTCAATAGTTAATTTAGATTCTGGTCCGTTACTAATTTACTTAATTATCTCTAGTTTACTTTTATTTGTAGTAAATCTGAAGGCTGGAGAGACTGGAATAAATTTAGCTTCTAAATTTATGGGAATTACAGAGATTTCATCTTCGATAAGAGATTCAAATGTATTACAATTATGGAATCTTGGACTATGGTTACCATTGTTAACGATAATAGTATTAGCACAATTTGGAGGATTCACAGCAATTACAATTCTGATAATTACTATGGTAATTTCTGGACTGCACGTTACAGCTAAAACACTTGATATTCATTCTGGAGAAACTAGTCAGATTTTGATAATTTTGGCACTATTCTTGACGATAATTAATTGGAAATATGGCCTTGATGAAATAGTCTTTGCAATATTGTTCGTTTGTTTAATACCTCTATTACTCAAAGAACGTGATGAGAATATTTTTACTTTAGGAATGAGTATAATGTCCATTCCACCATTAATATCAATATCTGGTAGAGAAGTGAATAGTCAACTATTGGATTATGATTTAATTCCAACAATTGGAATGGATGTAGTGGCAATATTTTGTAGCTCATCCATAATCCTAGTTTTCCTAAAAAGGGCGGAGACAATGGAAAAAATACTGAAACCGACCTTGGGATGCTTGACATTATTAATTGCTACAATAATAATTAGTTTTCAGGGGGACAAGGAAATTATTCAAGCCTTGTCAATATTATTGTTCATAATCAGTTCAATATGGTTGATTTCAAGAGGAGAAATAAGAGCAGAAATAAAAGTAATTTCAAAAAGAAACGCGATAATTAGTTCAATAAACACTGGTAAAGTTGCAATGAGTGAAAATTATCTAGATAATAATTTAGGTAAGGTGGATAGTTTTAATCCTAAATTGGCCGAATTAAATGAGTTAAGAAAGAAAAAAAGAGAAAAATCCGATACAGATGATTTAGCTGAATTGATGATTACTGATGTTAATCATCAACCGTTGGTTGGTACGGTATTATTGATTCTAGTAATTTTTGTTACAGCACTATTTGGAATATTTAACGGTGCAAATCAAGATATTTGGCCATTGATTCTCATATTATCTGGTAGTTTTTCTAGTTTGATTGTCCTTCTTGTCAGAAATAGAACTAAGGGACTGGAATTGGAACTGCCTCATTTTCTCGGTATAGAAATGCCAATTGCAATTGCTATTATTGGGCTGATAATATCAATTCTTTCTGCTCATGTTCTTTCTCCGGGAAGTAGTAACAGAGAACTGTTAGATTTGGTCATAGTTGTTGTATTTTTAGTTCTATTATCAACTGTTTCGATTATGAATCACAAAAATATTTTGGAAAGGATATCCATAGCCTGCGATTGGATAATTTTTCCTCTTCTGACAATTAGAGTAGCAGGGGCATTGGTTGGAGAAGCATTGCCTATGCCTTTTACTGTAGATCCTACCGAGGGAGAGATTCTTAACTGGATTTTTCCCTTGATATTCATTGAAGTTATCCTAATTCTGTGTATTTTAGTAAATTTCTGGGTAAATGAAAAGAAATTGAAGACAGATGAAAGTTCAATTGATAAAAGAATGATAATTTCTAGGACGTTGGCTATTGTGGTTATCTCATTCGGAGTTGCTGGTATTTTGGCTGCTATTTTATCTGTAATAAATAGCTTGAGATATCATAAACCAGAGATTGCTGGATTTGGGATCCCATCATTTATTTTTGGGATAATCGGTTTAAGTTATTGGTTAGAAGGATTATCATACTTTGTTGCTGATTTAATTTTTATCACCGGAATCATTCTAATTATTTGTTGTTCTCTAACCATACCGTTCAGGAAGCAAGAATGGTCATTTACTCTAGCTATTGATGCGCATCTTCTTATTGTTTCTGGCCTATTTGCATTAGGACTAATGGGTAAAATAATTGTTCCTTTGGCATTTATTGTGATGTCTAGTACTGTTTGGATTATAGGAATTTTACAATTGAGAAGAAATTTCAGGATTTGGGGGTTGATGGACTTGGTAATTGGGATAATAATTACAGTAATTTTCACTTCGCAAGAAATTTCTAATTCATTCAATTTATTGTTAGTTCTGTGCGCAATAGCATTGCAACTAGGAGTAATTTCGTGGCTGAGTTCTTCAAACCAAGAAGAGTTGATAGCTGATTAAATATAAAAAAAACATAACAAAATGTGCCAACCTTGATGAAATATGCCATTACAAGTGCAATCGTGACAAGGTCGTGGATTTCTGATACACCTGATGAAGTTGAGCATCCGCCAATTCCATTGGGACTGAATGAAATGACTGTTCCTAGGGTGACAATTGTTCTATCTATTTCCACATTATTGCTATTAATATCTTCTTCAGTATGGCTGGCACTATCAGCAATTTCCTTCCTAGAAGATTTGGATGAAACATTTGGTTCCAATGAAATTGAATTGTTGGAAATGGAAGGAAGATGGGTGTGGGAAGTCGATTTATTGTTTGATACATGTAGATCCAGAGAGGACTCGTGGAATTGGCCATCCAATCTATCCGACCAAGATGATACCTTCCTTTATCCTGGAGAATTAGAATGTGACTGGGAACATCAAGGTGAAGGAGATGGAGCCAGTGTAGTAGTTTACAATCGGGGAGGAACGGACTTAGATTTACTATTGGAGATTAATGGAGAGGGAGTGATTTTCTCGGAATCTGGAGAGAATAACATAATAATTAATCAGATTGGTGCCAACGAGAGTAAATTTTTAGAGATTATATTACAAGAGGACATTGAGGATAGAGGAGTAAGTATCATCGCTTCTCATACATCAGTAATGCAAGCAGAGGTTCGACTTGACGTACAAATATATAGGGGACCCCAAGAAAGAGATGTTCACATCGGTGAATCAGATTCTGTAGAGGTAGAATATACTGTCTGGAATTATGATACTGGGGATGAATTAGATAGTGGAACATGGATAGAGTCTGCTGGAGAACCGAGGTGGTCAATCGAAGGATTTGGATGGTCGGTTATTGGTCTTGACATAGACAATGACAGGGGAAGTGGGATGCCAGTAATTGATACTGGAACTTCACATATAACTCTATTACCGCCACCTATTGGGTACGGAAATAGTGAAGGTCATGAGTTGCAACACACTTGGCTGAAGTTTGAGCTAAAGCTCGAAAGGGCATTGGCGACCGATTAGTAGTAATGGGGTTAAAATATGGAAGAAAATACTCATCAAGCCATAATTCCATCAAAAAATATCGTAGATAAAATTAAAAAAAATAAGTCTACTAAAATTGTTAAGGGGGAGCCTCATTTCTACATGGATGGAGATATGAAAAGACTTTCAACACCTTGGTCTATTGCATCTACTAGAGCTAAAATGATAGATGGGGAAAAACTCCCTCCAGGAGTAATTCTTGATCCTGCAGCAGGTTCAGGGGTTCAATTATTGGCATATTCTAAAGAGTTGAGAAGACCTTCATTAGGGATAGAATTAGAAAGAGATATTGCTGAATTATGTGCAGCAAATATGGAAATAAATTCTGAAGAAGGAGTTCACAGATTACTAGATAGAATATTGATTGGAGATGGGACAGATGCTGAAAATGCTATGACTTCTTACTGGTCTAGTTTAAGAGAAAATGGAAATAATGCACAACCACCAATTGCCATGTTGCACCTTGATCCTGCTCGACCAAGGGATGCTCAGAATCACAGTATTGAAGAGATGAAGCCAGATATTAGGTTGGTTCTAAAAAATTGGAGTAAGTTTTTACAGAAAGGTCCTGAAGGTCCTGCTGTAATTCTGGACTTATCTCCAAGACTGGATTCGGTTCAAAGAGCAGCAATTGATGGGATATTAGAAACTAGTTTTCCCGGCTCTCCAAGGACTTGGGAATGGCTTAGTCAGGGCGGGGGTAGAGTTGATAGATTATCAGTATGGCTAGGGGCTATGTCTTCAAATCAACATAGGCGGTGCATTAGAATGGGAAGAAAGAATATAATCGCTATGATTGAAGGTTTAGATGATGAAATTCCGAGTATAATTTCTTTCAATAAGCCCCCAGATTTTGGGGCTTGGATTTCAATAGTAGATCCTACACTATTCCATAGCGGGCTTCATAATGTTTGGCTCAAGGACGCAGTAACTCCGGGAACGGGATGTAATTGGATAAGAACTGAAGGAAGAAGGCCTTTGTTAATCCATACAGATCCTTTGAGAGATGATCAAAACGTTCAGGGATTCGTTGTGGCTTCGGGTAAGATAATTCAGCATAGGTTGACTCCACCTGAAATTCATACAATTGATCTCGTTGCTGACTCAGTCAGTGGGAAAGGAATAGGAAAGATTACACTTAGATGTAGTCTGAATCCGGATATTCATCCTACTTTACAACGAAGGCTAGATAAAGCCCTGAAAGAGAAGAAGGGAGAAAGAGCATTTATGATTGATATGGAAATTTTCAGGGGCGGCCGAAGACAAGATTTATTCGTAGTTTGTAAGGAAAAGTAACAATTTCTATGTATTTTTTTGTCCGTTCGTTTCAAATATAGATGGTAGGTCGCGACATTGCCCATAGGGCCACCAAATGGTGAACACGGGGGAACCGTAAATGGCAAAAATAAATGAAGCAGAGCTTGGAGACGATTTTTCATACATCCTCAGGATAGCAGATAGCGACGTAGACGGGTTAAAACCAATTATTCATGGATTGACATCCGTTAAGGGAATAGGTGTAAGGACATCTATGCTAATATGTGATATGGCAGAAGTAGATGGATACAAATTAGGCGGGCATTTGAGTAATGATGAGCAAGAAAGTATTAGAAAAACTATTGATGAATTTGCAACTAAGGTTCCTTGGTGGTTAGTCAACAGACAAAGAGATTTAGAAACAAACGAAGATGCTCACATAATAGCAACTGAGGTAAAATTGACTAAAGATGATGATATTGCAAGATTGGCTGAAATGAAAACATATAGAGGAATGAGGCATAGAACTGGACATAAAGTGAGAGGACAGAGGCTTAGGGCTAACGGCCGAAGAGGAACGGCACTCGGTGTCCAGAGGAAAAAGTGAGGTGATAAAATGGGTGAACCAAAATTTTCCAGACCTAAGACTCAGACCCCAACACATCCTTGGAAGCAAGCTAGGATAGAAGAAGAGCATGCACTCAAAGAAAAATATGGACTCAAGAAAATCGGTGGAATGAGGGAGATTTGGAGAGAAAAATCTGCGCTAAGAAAACATAGAAATCAAGCAATGAAACTTATTGGAAGAGTTGATGCTTCAGAAGGCCATTATGCTAAAGAAAAGGAGCAATTTTTACAATCTCTCTATTCCAAGGGACTATTAGTTTCTGGTGCAGGAATTGGAGATGTATTGGAAATTAACGTAGAACATATGCTTTCAAGAAGATTACAATCGGTTGTTTATTTCAGGGGATTAGCACCTTCAATGAGGGCAGCAAGAAATCTGATAATTCATGGTCATATTTCAATTGGTGATCAGAGGATGACTGTCCCTGGTTATCACATTTTGAAAGATGAGGAGGAAGGTTTACAATATAGTCCAAATTCTCCATATTCTGAGCCTGATCATCCATTCAGACAAAATTTAGAACAGGTTCGAAATATAGAAGAAGAGGTAGACGAAGATACAGAGGAAGGTGTGGAATGATGGGTCATAAAGCAATATTACATATTTTTAGTACTTTCAACAATGTATTGATTACTGCTACTGATCTCACCGGAGCAGAAACAATTTGCAAGGTTTCAGGTGGTATGGTCACGAAGGGTGGTAGTGATTCTGGTGGACAATTTGCAGCTACCAGAGCAGCAGAAAGAGTTGCTGAAATGCTATCAGAAAAAGATTTTGACCAAGTAATAGTAAAGTACAGAGGTGCTGGGGGGAACAGGTCTTACAGTGCTCCTGGTGCTACTGCAGCTATTCGAGCATTGACTAGGGCTGGTGTTAAGATAACAAGAATTGAAGATGTTACGCCAATGCCTACAGATGGAACAAAAAGTAAGGGTGGTCGACGTGGTCGACGAGTTTGAGGTGAAAAAATGGTAAAGATTGAGGTCCTTAGTGAGACAGAAGAAAGAATGAAACTATTATTGAAAGAAACC
>MDTE01174010.1_pt1 | contig 12026 bp, 6 predicted proteins | sample 811231 | NCBI WGS metagenome assembly MDTE01 (sample SAMN05326651, study PRJNA326480) | marine metagenome | isolation source: seawater | place: Indian Ocean: Red Sea | collected 2010
CAGGTAGGGTAGGTTCTTTTGTTAAATTACGGATACTAATATATAGGTTTGGTGTACCTTTAAATGTCCAAGGTTGTCCTTCTAAATTGCCTCTAGTTATCATTAAGCGCAATAAACCTGAGGTTAAGTTATTTTTATCAATTAATTGATTCATTAAACTAATGATGTTTTCATCATTAATATTAAGATCAATGTGAACAAATTTTAGTCCCTTATTTAAACGTTCAAGATGCTTTTGAGCACTAAAAATTTTTTTATTATCAAATCGAAGCGTTTCAAATAACCCATCACCAAGTTGAAAACCAGCATCAGTTATAGGTATTTTAGCCGATTTGAGAGGAACCCAATTTCCATTAACATAATAAATCAATTCAGGCATTTGGTGATTCCTTGATTATTTTATGATTTTTTTTTGTAAATTGATCAATAATTTTGCCTTTTTGTTGTGCTTCATTCCATTCGCTTAGGGTTTCTGAATCAAAGATGATGCCTCCTCCTACTGGATACTCACATTGATTATTATCAACTAACATTGTACGTATTGCTATATTAAAATCCATATCTCCATTAGATTTAATGTAACCTAAGGCCCCTGTATAAATTTTTCTTTGATAATTTTCAATTGAATCAATTATTTCAATAGATCTTTCTTTAGGTGCGCCTGTTATGGATCCGCCTGGGAATAAAGCAGAAAGGATATCTATTTCTTTAATTTGTTTATTTAATTTACCTAAAACCTTAGTGACCATTTGATGTACTGTCTTAAAGGATTGAATACCAAATAAGTTTTCTACTTTAATAGAGCCATATTCACATATTTTTCCTAAATCATTTCTTATAAGGTCAACAATCATTAAATGTTCTGCGCGATCTTTTTCACTATTAAACAATTCTTGGGCAAGAATTTTATCTTTTTCAAGGTTTTTTGATCTTGCATTAGTCCCTTTCATTGGTAATGATTCAATTACATCATTTGTTTTATTAAAAAATCGTTCAGGGCTAAAACTTAAAATTTGATAGTTACCAATATCTAGATAAAAACCATAATAAGGACATATAATATCTCTTGCTTTTAAATAAAAATCTAGTGGGCTTTCATTCAACTCATAAGTTTTTGGATTAGTAAAATTAATCTGATAAGTATCACCATTACATATATGTTCTTTTATTTTATAAATTGATCTTTTATAACAATCTATATTTGGTATATCTTTTATTAAATTTAAAGATGGAAATTTTTTTTTATTTGAAGACAAATTTAAATCGTATGAAATTACTTTTTTAGGTTTTCCGAACCAAATATAGGGAAAATTAGAAGATATTTTTTTTAAATTTAAATGAGGGAAAAGATGATTTTTAAAATCATAGGAGACACCTCCAATAGCAGCTATATCTGAACTTGTTTGTTTCCATTCATCTATTTTTTTTTGAAGAAGACTTAGAGGGTCACCCAAAATATATTTACCATTAATGTTTATACCCGTATGATTAAAAAAAAATATTTCTTCAAAATCCCAAATAGCATATCGCTCTGATTTATTATTCCAATGATCAATTAGTGCTATTGGGTTTCCATAGTTTTTAATATTATAATATAAATCAGCCATTATTATTATTTAGAAAAACTACTTAATTTAAAAGTTGTAAAATTTAATATTCTAGGTGAAGATATTGCATATGAAAAAACTTTATTTTTTTTAATAAAGGAATTTAATCCGATTGTTTTGATAACAGATAAATCAACTTTTTTTCTCGATCCTTCAATTAACCTTACTATATCAGGTAGTTTAGGGATTGACCATTTTAAATTTTCTGCAAATAACGAAAACAAATTTAAAATAATATCTTCATCCCAATCTGGATTAAACTGAAGTTGTCGGCTTTTTATATTTAAGTTTTTGCTAGTTAATTTACTTGTACTTGAAATAGCACCTAATGATTTTAATAGGGGATAAAAATTTTGATCAATATCTTTTTCAAACTTTTTTGAACTTATATTTTTAAATAACTGTTCCCATTTAAAATCAGACATTTTATTTTGCCAGTTAGAACAATTTTCAGGATAATTTTGGTATTTTAACCATGTTGCATCACTATGTAGGATTAAAAATTTAGACAAATTATCTTTTGGGATTTGCTTATTGTGTAGCCATAATAAATAAATTAAGGTTGAGAATGGAAATTTACTTTCAAATTTTTTAGCATTAATGTTTGCTAGAATATTGGGATTGCATGAGGACTCAAAACCTTTAGGAATATTGTCATCTATCGAAACAATATGACCACCAATTGCTTTTCCTTGTTGTGGTAAAATATTTAAATCCACCCATATCAAATCATTTTTGTTATTAATAGCTTTTTGAGAAAGCCAAATTTTATTTAAATCATAAAATCCAACAAGTTCCCAATTTAAAAAATGATTCAAGAATGATGCACAAATTAACCCATCATAATCGGCAGATATTACCATAGGCAAATTTTTATTTTTTAGCCATGGAAATTTCAAAAAAGTATTTTTTCTATTAAAAATCATACATAAAGATTAAATAACCCGCTTAAATTATTGGAAAGATAAATTAAAAAATTAAACTACTGAAAGGAATTAAAATGAAAAAAATTGTTATTTTATTAGCACCTTTTTTTGTAATAACTCAATTATTTGGGATTGCAAGCTTTGGTTTAAGTGTTAATCAGGGTTTGTTTAATATAGAGGAATCTAATAGTTCCTTGTTGATCGATAATCCTTTAGGAGGCGATCCACTAAATGTAGGAACGTTTACGCATCATGGATTTAAAAATGGATATGGATTAGGTGGATATGTATATATAGATATTATTCCAGTTGTAGATATAGATTTTGAAGGGAATATTATGGCCAATATATATAATTTTTCATTTGATAATCAGCTGACCGAAGATATAGAAATAGATAATTTAGAATTTGGTTGGATCGCAGCATCATCATATATAACAGTCCATAAAAAATTATTTAAAGTAAAAATTCCAATACTAGCTAAAGCAAAATTAACTGGAGGATTGGGGGTAAACAATCATTCATCAATACCTATGGTCAACCAAGATATGCTTGAAGCTGTTATGGGTGGGCCAGAAAATTTAGAAAGTGGTGAATTGGATACAGATGCACTAATTACCTATTTATCGGATAATCAGATAAATTCAACAGGTGTACATGCACAGATAGGACTACAGGTAAAATTACTTTTCATTGATTCTTTTATATATTATAGGCAGATAATAGCTAAAGATTCTGTACCCGGTCGTGGTGGATTTGGAAGCTTGAATATAAGATTAGGCATGGCAATTTAATCGTTCAATTTTAGAATATTATAGTAAAAAAAAGATAGATAAGATCTATCTTTTTTTTTATTTGTATTTTTTCTAAAAAATGTGGAAATTATCCTCAGAAATCAAACGTACATCAGGACAAAAACTAATACAGAAAGTGAAAAAAAGTATTAATTGTTAATACTTATCATAAATATAGACTTGAATTTTTATCAGGTTATTAATTATAAATTTGGAGTTGTTCCATGCAATATAAACATGCTTTAAAATATTTTTTAATTTCATACTTATTAATCCCAGCCTATTTGTTTTCCGCTAACACAGGTAAGATAGCAGGGAAAGTTTTAGATGAAAAAACAAACGAACCATTGATTGGGGTAAACATTTTAATTGAAGGAACTCGGATGGGAGCAGCAACGGGTGCTGAGGGTGAATATTCAATACTTCAAGTTCCTCCTGGAATTTATTCGATATCTTCTAGTTATATTGGATATGCAAAATTAATAACAGAGAATGTACGAGTTTCAAGTGATTTAACAACTAAGCTGGATTTTAATATGAAGGCTTCTGCTGTTGAGGGTGATTTGATTACGGTAACTGCTGAAAAAGCTCTATTTGAAAGAGGAGCCACAAACGAAGTGAGAATTATTCAAAGTGATCAAATCCAAAATTTACCTATTAGAGGATATAGTAATGTTGCCGCGATGCAAACTGGTGTGGTTGTAGATGATGATGAGGGAATGCATGTTCGAGGTGGTAGGAGTGATGAAACAGCTTTTTATGTAGATGGTGTTTATATGAATAATCCATATGATTTGGGTCGATCGGGCGATGTCCCAACCCTAGCTATGGAAGAAATTTCAATGCAAATTGGTGGATTTGGTGCAGAATATGGTGATGCAAATGCTGGGATTGTTAATGTAACAACTAAGACGGGTGGCGAAAAAATCAAATTTTCTATGGAAGCGTTTTCAGATGGATTTTTACCTTCAACTCCTACAGTTGAAGATGAAAAACCATTTGCATATTCTTATGGTGATAATCTATTTTCTGGAACAATAGGTGGCCCAATTCCAGGTTTGAATTTTATAAGATATTTTGGATCATTAGAGCATAAGACTATGAGTGATGCAGATCCTTCTTCGGGTAGTTTTGCAATTTATGATGGGGAGCTTTCAGATAATGGCATTCCAGTAAATGGTGAAGTTTTCACAGATAATAATGGTAATGGAGTTTATGATTCAGGAGAGGAGTATGTTGACTCTGATTTAAATGGTCAATATCAACCATATTTAGCTATTCATGATTCTTTAATAAAATTTGTCCATGGTCCAAAAGCAGATAATTTTTTGAATCAACAAAGTTTTAATGGTAATTTGCTTTTTGATTTACAGCCTTTAACTGGTTTAGCATGGAAATTAAAATTTGGTGGAAGTTACTATAATAGAAAGAGTGCGGATTATTTTCATTCACGTGGTTTGTTTGCATTTTATAATGATGCTAGCGATGAAGATTCTTGGAATGTTACAGGTGATTTAAAGCATCGTTACAATGTATCAGAATCAACAACCAATAGTTCGCTTATAAAGTTGCACGGTAATATTCCAACATTTGATAAGATGTTTTTTAATTTACAGTTTAGCCAATTTTCAGATACATATGAAAACTATGATCCTGTATTAAAAGAAGGCTTTGGAAATTTTATTTATGATGATGGTAGCGTATCAGATTTTGAAATTCCATATATTCAGATTGGTAAAAGAGCAGACTATTCTAATCCACAATGGATTTATACAGATAGTACATTTACATATTCTGAAAGTGATAGCACACTTAATACATCTAGTTTTGATTATTGGAATGATGATGAATCTTTAACCTATATTTCAACAAATTATAATGATACTGCATGGATCAATCCAATGTATTCGAGCGCTGGAAGCATGCCTGCTCTTTATGCACAAATTGCAAATTATACTCCAGTTGGTTATAATTCAGGTGATTATGAAAAAGAACAATCACAGCACAATACATTAAAAGGAAGCTTGACTTGGCAGTTGGGAGATCATGAATTAAAGACAGGTGTAGAATTAAGAAATAATACAATCAGATATTATAGGATTGGGGCTGCAGAAAGATTAGCATACTATTTTGATGTAAATGCTCCTTATGCACCAGATCAAGATCGAAATGGATATGTAGATTCGTTAGGGGTTGTTATAGCAAATAACCCTGATGGTATTAGTGACTATCTTCAAGATGGTTCAGATTCTTGGAATCCTTTAAACTCAGATGGTGATCCATATTTTGGATCAGATGGAATTTATGGAACAGATGATGATTTAGATGGTGCTACTGAGGTAGCGTATTCTGAGTATTGGGATAATCATTTATTTCAAGGATTAAAAGGTTCGTATGCCGAAAATGTAGGCTTTGATATTACTGGTCAAGAACAAGTAGATTCTGGTTTGGATGGAGCAAGAAAACCAATAATGGGCGCTTGGTATGCTCAAGATAAGTTTGAATTAGATGATTTGATAATGACTTTGGGATTACGTTTTGACTATATTAATCCAAACACTAAAATATTTAATCCTCTAACAGGTGGTAATACAAATATTATAATTAATGATGCTGGAACAATCGCTGAAACAGTTTATTGGGATGATGCAAATGGGGATGGTGTCACTGAAACGTATGAATATACTTCTGATAAACCAACCGATGAAGATGCTGATGGATTGCCTCACAGGATAGATGCTGAAGTTAACAAGCTATGGAGTCCTAGAATTGGCATGGCTTTTCCTGTAACTGACAAAACAGTATTTCACGCTCAATATGGAAAGTATGTCCAGCAGCCAGAGCTTAATCGCTTGTTTATAAGCTACACAAGGTTTTTATCAAACTTGCAACAAGGAAACTATACTACTTCTCAAAATCCAGAACTAAAACCTGTAAAAACAACGGCATATGAATTAGGATTTAAGCAGCTTTTAACTGATGCAATTAGTATTGATGCAACAGTTTTCTATAAACAAATGACAGATTATGTACAAATTAGAAATATTTCTGCAAATCCAACTGGATATGCTTTATTTGTTAATGGGGACTATGGTTCTGTAAAAGGGTTGAGTTTATCTCTACATACAAGGCGCTTGAATAAAATTCAAATAGATGCAAATTATACTTTACAATATGCGGGTGGTACAGGATCTAATTCAGATGGTCAATATACGATAGCTTGGCTAGGTGGAAATTTCCCAACTTTTGTATCCCCTTTAGATTTTGATCAAAGACATACAGGCAATATATCTTTTGATTATAGAATAGGTTCAGAAGGTTATATTCTTAAAAATTCAGGGTTCAATTTGTTATTTAGATATGGAAGTGGTTTAAGATATACACCATCAAAACCACGTTCAGAAGTTTTTGGAGGAAGCCTAGCATATCAACCAACAGCAGCATTGAATTCAGGTGTTATGCCTTCTGTTGTTAATGTTGATCTAAAGTTTGAAAAAGTTTTTAATGTATCTCAGTGGAAATTTAGAACATATCTCTGGATAGAAAATTTATTAGATAAAGAAAATGCTGTTGCAGTATATAATTCAACAGGTTTGCCTAATAATGATGGCTATTTAACTACTGCAGGTGGAGAGGCATGGCTTGAAGATGCAATCGGTGATGATCCAAAATTTGCGTCACAACTTTATGAATCGCGCGTTGCAAATATCAATAATTATGGTTCACCTCGTCAAATTCGTCTAGGTTTAAGAATTGATTTATAAAACAGGAAAAAATATGAAAAAAATATTAAATAACATCTCATCGTTTTTGTTTATAACTATAATTGTAAATTCAACAATTTGGGGTGCAAAACCATCAAATACATATACGGATCATCTTGAACATCATTTAATGAGGGATGCTTCAAGTGTTGAACACACTGTTTGGGATGGAAATCAAATATCAACATGGCATGGTAATCATGGAGATGTAGTAAGCTATCATATTACAGGTAATTCAGGGCTAGAATGGCCCAAAGGTAGTGGTAAGCTAGCAGTTTTCCAATCAGGCATTTGGTTGGCAAGTGGATTATCTAAAGCACCAGGGGGTGAATGGGAGAATGAAATACGTACTGCAGCAGCGGAATATACTTGCGAATTTGTCCCTGGTACATTAGATGGAGAAGATGGGCATATCTATGAAATACATCGTTTAGAAATCGATGCATTTTTAAATAATGATTTTGCAACATTTTCTAGTATGTCAGCTGAAATTCCATTAACTGAAGGCACTGACAGAAATACATCAACTGTAGCATTCCCTACCGATGATTTTGAAAATTGGCCAGCTCATTTAGGTGCACCATGGGTTGATGCTAATGGAGATGGTATATATAATATTTCTGATGGAGATTATCCAGATATTTTAGGAGATCAATTTCAATGGTATGTTATGAATGATGGGGATGCAGCAACACATACACCATTATGGGGAACAGCTCCTATGAATGTAGAAATTCAAACCTCAGTATTTGGTTTTAACCAATCAGGAGCATTAGGAAATATTATGTTTGTTCGTTGGGTTATGACAAACAAAGGTGTAGATGATTTAGATAGTGTTTTTGTATCTATGTGGCATGATGATGATGTGGGTGATGCAACAGATGATTTAGTTGGCTGTGATACAACTTTAAGTTTAGGCTATACATATAATGACACAGATGGGGATGGTACTTATGGAATTGAGGCGCCTGCTGCTGGAGCAGATTTCTTTCAGGGACCTACTGTAGCATCTGAAGGAGATACTGCCTCTATATTAACCTGGTCTATTGATGATGGATACTATATAAAGGATATGCCGGGATACAAAATTCTTCCATTAACCTCGTTTGCAAAATATATTAATGGAAGTGATTTGTTTGCGGATCCTGAAACAGCTCAAGAGGCATATAACTATATGAATGGTTTGGTTGGATTGACAGGAGAACCCTACATCGATCCAATTACCAATGAAGCATCCGTTTTTGTTCATTCTGGTGATCCAGTATCAAACTCTGGTTGGTTAGATGATGATCCTGGAGATAGAAGATATCTAATGACATCGGGTCCATTTTCCTTTTCTCCTGGAGAAGTTCAAGAGGTTGTAGGTTGCATTATCCTCGCTGGAGGATCAAATTGGTCTAAATCCATTACAAAGCTAAAATATTTTGATCAATTTGCGCAAGCTGCCTTTGATGTTAATTTTGATATTTGTTCACCACCGTTGCCTAATATTTCTTCAGCCCAATTAAATGAAAGAGTTGTTTTTTCATTTGAAGATGGAAGTAGCGATGTAGAAACATATGAATGTGCGGATTATAAATTTGAAGGCTATAATATATATCAAGGAGAATCACCTAATGGGCCATGGCATAGAATTGAGACATTTGATTTAGTTAACACTATAAAAACCATTTTGGATTATGAATTAGATGATGTAACTGGTGAGATTTTAGAGTTGCCCTCTCAATTTGGTACGGATTCTGGCATAGAACATTACTTTGAAACAACTTATGATTACATAAACAATAGAGATTTAATTAATTATAGAAAATATTATTATGCAATTACAACCTATGCTTACGATCCAAATGCAGCACAGCGTGTAATTGAATCACCTAAACAAGCTATTACAGTTATTCCAATGGAGCCTGGTTTGGGTTCAGATTTACAATATGATTTTGGTGAATTAATTGATATTAATCATACTAATGGTATTTCAGATGCTAAAGTTCAAATAGAGGTAATAGATCCATATCTTTTAACAGGAGATCAATATAAAATGTATTTTTCTGTTGATGAAAATAATAATGACAACCTTTGGCACCTTATTAATACATCAGATGCGGAAACTTTGTATGTTAATCAAACTTCATTGATTAGTGAAAATAACATGATTACAGATGGTTTTTCCGTTACATTTGATGATGCTACATATTCTGCGCCAACAGGTCATTCTGGTGCAACACAGACTGTAGACGGAGATAATGAATCAGTTACAAATATTAATTATTTAACTACCCCGGGAACATGGAGGGGTTTAGTATCTGGGTTTGGATTAAATAGTGGAACAAGTGATCCGGCATTATTGCAATTAGATTTAAAATTTGTTTTTACTGATGAGCCGCAAATTGCAAATTATTTTAATTATCCAAGCTGTGTTCTAGATCAAAGGGCCATTCCATTTGAGTTGTGGACTGTAGAAGATTCAACAAGGATTAATGTTTTAGCATATGTAGAGTCTGGTGATGATTTAGCTTTTTATGATGACAAAGTAGCAACAGAAAACGGTGATTCTTTATCAATATGGGCATTAAATAATACAACCTTTGTTCCTATCTTTGAACCTTATGATGAGTCAAAAGTATTTTCTGCTTTTGAAAGCGCGGATTGTGTATCTGGATATGAAAATTTAGGTTGGAGAATACAATTTGATAAAGAATATTCTGAATTTGTAGATGGGGATGAATTTGTTGTAAACTTTATTAATCCTATCTTTGCTGGTATTGATGAATATAGTTTTATTGGAGAAGGTGTTCTCTCATCATCTGATACAGAAGCCCAGTTAGATGCAATTAATGTTTTTCCAAATCCTTATTTTGGCCGAAATGTTGAAGAAACAAATCCCTTAAATAGATTTGTTACATTTACTCACTTAGGCATTGGTGAAAATATTGTAAGAATTTATACCATTTCAGGTGATTTAGTGAAAAAAATAGAACAAACAAATACTATGGAGAATGATCCGAACAATGTCATTCGATGGGATTTAAGAAATAATTCAGGAGTCCCCGTAGCTTCAGGTATGTATATTGCTCACATTACAACTGCTTATGGCGAAAAGATACTCAAGCTTGCGATTATGCAACCAGAGGAGAGAATTGATGTATATTAATAATAAAAAAAATAATAACAGGAATAAAAAAATGAAAATTAACCTGAAATTAGCTTCAACAGTTCTTTTATCATTCTTAATTTGTTTTAATACATTAGAAGGTGCTAGTAAAAAACGAAGAGGTACAGCAGGTGCACAAGAGTTATTAATACCTGTGGGTGCGCGAAATATTTCAATGTCTTGCGCTTTTATGGCTGGTATTACTGGTGTAGAAGCAGCTGCTTGGAATCCAGCTGGTGTTTCTGGTATAGAGGGATCGGGTCAAGCTATGTTTTCGCATACAAATTGGCTAGCAGGCATTGGTGTCAACTATGCTGCTGTAGCATCTAAGTTTAATGGAGAAAGTTATTTTGGGTTAACTGCAAGAACATTAGATTTTGGAAGTATACCTATTACAACCACTGAAGATCCAGATGGAACAGGTGCTACGTTTACTCCAAGTTATGTTACGCTGGGTTTTTTATTTTCAAAACAAATGACAAACAGAATTCGTTTTGGAGCAGATTTTAAAATTATTGATGAAGGCATTATGAGAGTTAATGCAACAGGATTTGTTATAGATGCTGGTGTTCAATATGCATCAAGTGCAGGAGATATTAAACTTGGTGCAGCACTAAAAAATTTAGGACTGAATATGAATTTTGGTGGACCAGATTTAGAAGAATTTCATTCACCAGAAGGTAGTGAACCAGGAACTCCAAATGAGCCAAGGCGAGTTCAATTACAAGATTTTGAGATGCCAACAACTTTAGAATTAGCTGTTGCCTATGGAGCAATAAATGTAGGTCCAGGAGAGGTAAGCTTAGGAGCATCTTTTTTAAATAATAACTTTTCTTTTGATGAATATCGTTTTGGTGGTGAGATGACATTATTTGATATTTTGGCTCTAAGAACAGGTCTTGCTATAAGTTACGATCCAGAACCATTTGGGGCAGATGGAATAGAAGGAACTGCAGATGATGATTCAGATGAGCAATTTGAATATGAATCTGAAGAATTTTTATGGGGTCCAACATTTGGATTTGGTATTAATACACAAAGTTTTACAAATTTAAATATAACGGTAGACTATGCCTATCGAGCAACTGCAATATTTGAAGATACCCAATGGTTAACTGTATCATTTGGGTTTTAAATTTTCAATAATAAAGAAAAACAATCGAAATAAGGAGAGAAATAATGAATAGAATGTTAACAATAATTGGGATGATAACTCTAATGTTAAGTTTCTCACTTGCAATTCCTAGCAAGGAGCATGCTAACAATAGTGTTTCTCATGTTCAATCTGAATATGAGAATAATTTCCAAGGTGAAATTAATAGTGGCTATACAGAATATGATGCTATTAAATCATCTGTGGAATGGGAGAATCCTTATTATAACAATAATAATGATTTCAGAAATACTGCTGATACAATGTCATATTGTCCAAGTATTGGTGGCCAATTTGTATTTGTTCCAGGGGATTTTATGTTTATGGCCTATCAAATGCCAGCAGATGGTAATATTACAGGCGTGAATGTACCAGTATTCCAATGGGCAGATACAAGTAGTGCTTCTGAAGATGGTTTAGAAGTTTCAATATATAAATTAAACTATCCTAATGGATCAGATGGTAATGCCTATTCTACTTCAAATGTAGATGGATCAGGTTGGATGGGATATGCTTGGGATGGTGCTGATCACGCAACTGCAGGGATAGAAGGTGCTGAGTGGTTTGGTGATAGTGCAGAAGAAGTTGGTCAATGTGGTGGTGATGCAGCCATGCCAAATGTAGCAGATCC
>MDTE01037385.1_pt1 | contig 12025 bp, 11 predicted proteins | sample 811231 | NCBI WGS metagenome assembly MDTE01 (sample SAMN05326651, study PRJNA326480) | marine metagenome | isolation source: seawater | place: Indian Ocean: Red Sea | collected 2010
CCTGGATATGATTATGCAAAAGCAGGAATAATCTTAAATAAATTTACTAACGAACATGTGAAACAACATTCTTTATTTAAAGATCCTAATGATCCTAAGCAAAATACAAAACTAATGAAATATCTTGATCAAATGAATTCCTATGAAACTCAGATTTACTATGCATCACAAAATACAAAAAAGTGGTCACCTATGAAACAGAACATGACCTCACCTAAATACACAACTAATTGGTATGACTTACCAAAGGTAAATTAAATGATAAAAAAATTAAACAAAGATCGAACTTTAAGAGGCGGTATGTGGCCCAAATGGTATAAAGATTCATCAGAGTTCACCAAAATAAGCCTTCATGTATGGGACATTTATTTTATGTTGAGAGAGTTAGAGAGCAGGTTAGAGTTTAGTGCTCTAAGATTAAAACATGCAATACGTTTTCATAAATCTAAACAAAAGAGAGCTGAGCTGAGGTTTCAACAAAGGATTTTAAATGAACACTTAAACCAAATTAACCAATTATTAGAAAAAAATAATGATTTACGAAAATGGGCTTTTGAAAAAGAACATGGAGTAAGTTATTTTGATTTTGATTCTTGTGATTAAGCATTTTCCCAGTAAGTGAGTGTTGTTGAATTAATTTTTGATTTGAGATTTTCGTCAACAAGTTGCATAAATGATTCATAAAATTTATTTGCTTCCCGATCAGATACTAACAATCTCAATGATTTAATAATTCTAGTTATTCTAAGATAGTTATGATCATGTTTTCTTTTCCAATGTGAGTTTCTAGCTAAAAATGAAAGAAACCATTTAGATGACTTAACAATATTTTCTGTCGCTAGTTTGTTAGCCTTTATACTAAGAATAGCTTCATTAGAGTCAAGGTATATTCCATTAGAAATTGCACTACTCTTCTCATTAAGGGGAAATAAAAGCTGAATGAAGTCATGGGTATATTCAATATCTTCGTCAGAAAAATTCCATATATCTTTAAGAAATCTATTTTTAAAGTCTGGTTCATTATTTGTCAAAAAATTTACAAAATTCATATCAAATTGTTTCATATTTATTTTGATAGGAATGAAATAATCTCATCAACTGACAGCGAAAAGTTATGAAAACTGGTTTCTTCATTTTTGAATGTATTTATACCAATCAGATTTCCATAAGAGTTTAAAAGTGGTCCTCCTGAATTACCCTCATCAATTGGTGTTTGAGTTTGATAAACATTCGCAATTCTCTCTATACCATCTTCATAAGTCCATTCAAAATCTTCTCTTATTTGGCTTATGTATCCAACGGTATAAGTCCAAATTGCTGATTGAGGATGACCTATGGCATGAACTTTATCACCAATGTTTGGTATTTTTTTACTGACTTTTACAGTATGGAGTAAAGTTTTTGGATTTTTAATTTTAAGAAGTGCAAGATCTTTGGATTGGTCTTGTTTAAGAATTATCACATCGTGAGAATAATCCTCAATATTATCTAAAGGATAATTATAGTTTAGTAATACTTTCAAATTAGGATTATCTGAAATGACATGGCTGTTCGTGAGTACATATCCTTTTTGAGATAAAATTACACCTGATCCAAATCCATTATCTCCCATTATGAGCACGACACCTCTTTCATTCTTGTCATATATTTCATTTGCATATACAAAATGTATTCCAAAAAATAAGCTTAAAGTTAATACCATCTTAGTTAAATATTGCATAGTTTTCTTACCTCCATTGCTTTGTCGAGACTAATTCCCATTAAATTTAAAGCCTCATTCGAGATTTTGTTTTCAGTTCTCTCGTCACCATCAATTACAATAAAATGGAAGTCTGTGCCTATACCGCCGCTCCCATGTACGTTGACATAACACCATAACCTGTTTGGTTCAGAGTTAGGATCTTCATATCTTCTTCCGACAAAAAGCTCTGTAATATTTCCAATATTCAAATCAGTTCTATCAAAAATTACATAATTTCGCACTACGTTGGATGGGATACTTTCATTATTTTCAATTTGAAAATGATCTTTTGCTTGTTGGTCCTCAAGTAAAGACTCTATATCAATGATATCGTCTGTTCCTGAGGGTTTATCTGTACCTGAACTCATTCCATAATAGCCCTCATTAAAACCATCTCCTATTACAGAATGATCTAGTATTTTTTTGTAGCTGTTCGCTAGATATAAAGCAAGACCTATAAATAAGATTATTAGTGCTATTCCTCCATATCTCGCTAATAAGAATGGTACCTCTTTCTTTTTGTTTTCTGCTTGGACACCTAATGTTCTAGCAGCATCCCTTTGATGTTGTTCTTCAAGATATTTATAAACATATCTGTTATCTACTCTTACGCTCATTGGTTTAGCCCTCCTAGTGTTGCGATTGGCTTAATATCAGATTTCTTTAAATCTTCCATTCTTGGGAGATCTTTTGGGTCAGTTGGAACTGGTACCTGAATAATTACTGGAATTTCTACAGGTTCTGGTTTAATGACCTCCTGATATACAACCCTTTCTACTGGAACTTCTTTTATTACTTCTACTTCCTTCTCAACTTCTAAAACTTCTTTGATAATCTTAGGACTTCTAAGTCTTTTTCTAAGATCAACCAAAGCTTTTCTTATTGAGTGAGTAACTTTTTTCTTTTTAACTTCTTTGGATTTTCTAAGTTTCCTTCTTAAGTCTATCAACATTTTTCTTAGTGCTTGACGTACACTCTTTCTCTTGGGTTCTTCCGATTCTTTTTGAAGTTTTAAAGCAAGGTATGAAAGTATTGGTCCTATTATAGATACTCCTAAAGCAATTGAGATCATAAAAACTTGTTCAAAAACTCCTACCTGATCTTCAGATAGATCGGCTAAGTTATCAACACCATAGAAAATGCCAGCCATTCTGTGTAGAAATGAGTCGCTAGAACCTGACTCAAGAATTTCTCTATATTTATTTAACTCCTCTCCTAATTCTGCTTTTTCTAATTTAAGAATATCTATTTGTATGCTTTTCTTTTCCCATACAGCGATTTCTTTATCAATTTGCTCATCAACTTTCTGTCTAATAGCTAATCTATTCTGATTAGCTTCGCTTAATTGTTGGTTTATTACAGATAGGTCGTATGCAACTGATTCACTAGGAATACTTAATTTTGTTACTTTATTATTTAAAGTTGTGATTTTTTTATTAATTTTAGCTTTTTCATTTTTGAAGGTTTCATTAAGGTTATTTTTATCAATTTTTATATCATTTCTTAATTTGGCATAGTGTTCTTTAATTCTATTTTTTCCAAAAGTAACATTCTCAAGTTCATTTTGTTCATTAAAGTTAATTTGTTTTAGCTCGTCATTTAAATCTTGTAGTTGAAGTCTTCTATTCTCTTCTAGTGTTTCGATAGAACTTTCATAAGATGTTATTTGTCTTTTTAGCTCAGCAATCTCTGCTGGATTCATACTTTTACTCAATCTATCTTTACTTTTTTCAAGATCATCTATTTGACTATTAATTTCTTGTAATTGATTTTTAACACCATCGTATGCATTTTTTCTAATTTCCTCAGGTGTTAATGAAATAAGTGCAACTTGTTCTTCATCTTTTAATTTAATTTTATCTTTTAAAGAATTAACCTCTCTTTTTGCATCATTAACAGGTTTTTGTCCCATATTTATAATATTTTCTTGAGTAACTATTACTTGATCAAAAGTAAGCCAACATACAAGCAGTAAACCTAAAATTGATACACACTTACCAAAATACGATTTGATTCTTACCAAACCTTTAGTTAAAGGGATCTTGACCAATTCAGATAAAGCTATAGCTATCATAGGTAATGCCATTGTCATAAATGCAATCTTCATATGCATTGTTAGTGGTTCATTTGAATCGCCAACCTGATTTAGGTAAGCAAATGTAAAAGCCGAAACTATGCCAGACAAACATAAGAGAATTTCTAATCCCCATGCGAATCCAAGCATTTGTTTACTAGTTTCTAAATTCCTGTCTACTTTCATATATTTCTCCTATATAAAAGTAAAACGGATGAAACTAAAAGATGTTACAAATTAATTAAAGGCTTCTATATGCTATTGAAAAATTTCCCCAGAATGCTGGATGAGCATATATAGGATTTGAATAGTCATTCATTATTTGAAGTGAAGCTTTTCTTATCGCTTCATGTTTTGGCAATGATTCAAATAACATTATCTTAAAAACAGATTCTGTAAAATGTTCAGCAGATATAGTCTCAAGATTCCAATTAGAATAAATAACTGAATTTGCTCCTGCAACAAGAAATGATTTATATAATGCATCAACTCCGTCATTATCTGAATTGCATGATGATAATAAAACAATGTCAGAGTTAAAATTTAAGTCAATAATCTCAGTTGGTGTTAAAAGAAAATCTCCATCCTCATCAGACAAAACAAGCCCACTTTCATTAGTAAGGCCAAGCCAACCTGATGGAACCGTATGAGTTGCAAATACTATTCTCTCGAAACTTTGTTTGATTTTGTTATAAAGATTTTTTTTTGAAGCATCAAAATCAGTTAATATAAAATCAGTCTCAAAATTTTGACTAGCTATTGATAGCTCTCTTACCTCACTAACGCTGTTAGGGAGAGATGGCAGTCCAAGCATTGAAAATGAATTAGGATTTGCAAAACCTAAAAACTTATTTTCATATTCTTTATTCTTAGGAAGATTTAAAGGAAAAATTCTTGCGAAGCTATGATTTTTTATAAGCCATTTTGCACTAATAAGCCGCTGATAATCTGAAATATTTTCAGAATTATCATACTCTGATACTAGAATTCCAAAGGGCACTTTCTCTAGCTCAGATCCATACAAATATATGTTTTCTTTATCTAAAACAATATCAGAGATTGATTCAAAAAGTATTTCATACAACATATTTGATTCAGCAAATGAAAAACTATTTTCAAAATTGTTCATCGAATCTCTAACAGTATTGATCAAGCTTTCTATCTCTCTATTTTTTCTATTGATAAATCTTATATATGAATTTGAATCAGTTTCAGCAATTATAGAAATTCGATGATTATCAAGCGTATAGCTCAATATAACTTCATTCTTATTAATGGCGCTTGAGATAGATTTATATTGATCAAATGATGTATTAAATAAATTACCCAGCCCTTTATTTTTTTCAAGCATTTCTTGAATTATTATTTTTCGCTTAGCGTATAGTGAATCTAATTTAAGAAGGTTTTCTTCAGAGAAAGAGTTTTCAAACTCAATCTCCGTATCCTGAATCTCATTCTTATTTTCTATTAGCTCATCCTTTAACTTAGCTAAATTCTTATTTTTTTCATCTACCTTAATCTGTTCAAGTTTTTTATGAGAAAATATGTTTTCATAAATCGATTTCAATTCGATTGGAGAGAGGATATTTGCAATATCAAAGTTATTTTCTAAAAAATAAGAATATTGAAAAACATAATCATTTATAAAGTATTTAAAGACATCCTCTCTCGTTACTGCACTTATATTATTTCCATTTTCTTTTAAATATGAAGACAGATTTAAAAATTTATTAAAAGCTAAACTTTTTTCAGTTTTCAAAATATCTATATGAATTTTTTTAGATTGGATTCTTGCTTCAAAAAATACTTTATTCCATGTTTTAAACTCTTTGAGATTTTCCTCAGCAAGATCTACATAAGCTCTGGCTTTTAAGTAATCTTCCTCTCTTAAGAAACAATCTGCTAATTCAAGAGGCTCTTGAATATCATCAGTTCTATAAATGTCCTTAGCAGTTTCATATATTTTAAAAGCTTTGTTGAAGTATGTTTCAGCAGATAAACATTTATCAAAATAAGATAATCTATATCCTGTATCGCTATACCAGGCCATTAGACTTTCTTCATTTGCACCTTCCCTTTTGAACAGGTCGGTTTCAATTAACTCTATATACTTTTTTCTATTTTTAAGAAATTGATCCGGTGACTCTTCAGTTGATTCTATTGCAGAAACATTAAGAACAAAAGTCTCAATAGGTTCAAAAAACTCTGATGTAGGAGAATAATTATTGTTTTTTGCTATATTGTAAAACTCATCAATATCTCTTATTTGAAGTTTATTAAAAAGATTGTCGATGACTTCTCTTGCAATATCATAACTGTCAGTATTAATTGCAGCATACAATAAATTAGCTATAGCAAGAAATTCATTTCCTAAAATTTTTCTATTTGAATATGAAAAACTATTATAAAAATTTGCACTTTCTCTAAGTTTTTTGTAAAAAACCACGTCTCCATTTGTGAAGGTATCATTGAGCATATAGTAATAAAAATATACTTTTTCTTTTTCGGTGAGCAATGAGGTGTCAGTATCTACAAATTCTTTATAATTATACTTATAACCTTTTGGTCCAAATTCCTGGTTAAAATATTCTGTATATAATTTAGCTGCAATAGGATCTCTGTTGTTTAAAATAATTCTTACGAAAGATTTAATATCGGTTGCGCCATGAGTATCTTGAAAGTTCTCAAAAAAATATTTTGTATAGTTTAAAACATTATCCTGTGAAACCTCATGCCCTTTTAAAGCTCCCATTAATATTATTAAATCAATTATTTCTCTTTGTTGTGAAAGATTTTCAAAAAAATAAATATATCTATTGTCTGATAAATAAATATCCCAAAATCTTTGGTCTAATCTTGGCTTATCTTTTGAATCCCATTCCCTTAAGGACCTATAATCATTGGATAAACTAAGCTCGTTACTAGGTTCTCCAATTACATATGTATCTAATTCTTTTTCTAATGTTTCATAACACTTCAAACGCGCTTCATCAGTATGTAGTTCTGAAAAATTGAAATAGTAAGCGTATCTAGGATCTCTACAGTAAGCTTGATGAGCAATTTCATCACTATTAGATAATATGATTTTGTCACCCTCCTTAATAAGAGGTATACCATTAGCAAAGGTTTCAATAGTATTTAAAGACAATAACTGAGAAATGCTAATGTCAAAAGACCTTGAGATGGCCCATAAAGTGTCTCCTTTTTGGACTACATAAATATTTTCATTCGAGTGAACAACGTTTGAAGTTAAAGATAAGCTAATTAATAAAAGTAAGTGATAAATCTTCTTCAGACTTACAGAATAATATTTTTTGAGAATCTCCATCTTTGAATACATTACCATAATAACAGGACAATCCTAATTCTTCGATTGGTTTGCTTTCTAAAAATATCAAATAGGTTTCAGAACCGTATGTTATTTTGCCATTAGCAGACTTACCGCTGATCATTTCTGCAATTGTACTTTTTAAGATATCTTTTATATTTTCATCCTGAGTCATATTTCGTTTCTTAAATACATTTTTTTCAAAAGTGGTTTGATCTAAGTCAAGAATATTAGATATTGGATTTAGATTATCAGGCTCGTCATAAATAACTCCTACTGTTAGAAATAATACTGCGGTTAAAGCATATCCTGTTACATTTTGAGGTGTGAAGAAATCTCTAAATGAAAACGTATTTGATTTTTTCTTTGAGCCTAAATGCTTTTCGATAACTGAATCAACTGTTGCATCTGTTTTTTTAGAATATGCTTTATATTTGTTTGTATGTGAAAATTCATTTAATTTAATATCGAGACTTTTCATTTGATTAAAAAACTGGTTCGCCTCTTCATCTGAGTTTAAGATTTCTTCAACTTCAGTTTCTGAACCTTTATCAAGCTCACCTTCCAAGTACTGAATAATCCTTATTTTTAGATCATCATTTATCATAGTTCAACCTCCATACATGTATGAAGCTTAATTTTTGCTCTTGCGGATATTTGGCTCACATTTACTCTTGATTTTCCTGTTATTTCAGTAATCTCAATGACTGTATATTCCGACCTTCTTAGACGAATAACATCTTCTTCAATTTCATTTAATTGTTTAATACAATCATCGAGCTTTGATTCAGCCTCAGAATCTTCAATAGCTGATAGTTGATCACCTTCGGTTGCAATTTCTTGCAGTTCATCACCTGGAAGATCTTCTTTTTTCTTTCTAATATTATCAATAAATGTAGTTTTCATCATTGTTGTCATCCAAGCTTTTACGCTTCCTGATTTAAATTGTTCTTTTTTTGAGAGAGCCTTTTCAAATACTTGCTGAACCAAATCATTAGCATCATCTTCATTTTTAGTTAGCAATAAAGCGTACCTTCTTAGATTATTGCGCAAATCATTGATCAAAGAACTTTCAGAAAAAATTTTATTTATATCATCTGACATATTAATATTCTGCCAGAAATCTGTAGTTATATAAAACACATAGCTCTCCCACATAATGGGAGAGCTATTTAGGTACTTAGCCTGCATTGCTTGTAATATATTTTTGATCAGGCATTTCTTTAAATGCTTTTATGGTGGTTGATACTAACCAGTACATAATAAATCCTTTTATAGCCCAACCGTGAATTGCTGTTCCTCCATCAATCAGTGCAAATAATATACTTAAACCATAATATATAGATATCCATAGCATTAGATATTTACCGGGTTTATAGCAAGCTCTGTAGCCAAGATAGATACAAAGAAAAACATCAAACAAGAAAAAAGCATCTATAAACCAAGCCATAAAAGCCTGAACTACTGCGCAGAAGTACATGAAATACCCTACATGCTTAATGTCCTCCTTTATTTCAAATGTATTGTCATATGTTGTCATTTTTCATCTCCTTTTTAGTCGTTACATGTATATAACGACTGAGATAAAAAAATGTTACATAAGATAATATTATTGCTTTATTTAGACGAAGATTCAGATTTAATGAAATAAAAATCTCCCATCAAAGAACTTTCTTCCCAGGGTGTTTGTTGCTGATTAGTTAAGTTTGCTACATTAATTCTTGTTCTTTTTAGTACTTCTTCAATCTTCATATCAGGTATGGACATTGATTTAACTAATTCTTTTGTATACACATCATCAAATGCAACTTTTCCCGGAGAGGTTGAATATCCAATTATATAACCAGTGGGTGCATCCATTCTTTCTAAACCTTTAACAGGAGATCTTGTGAAGCTTGTAAAAGGATTATTTCTACATGCATCTAAAATAATAATTTTTACCGCGGTCGATAGGTTTTCCATAGCACCAAAAATTCTATTCATATTAATTGATCCAGTATCGAGATCATATTTTGAATTTACATCTGTATCTATTGGATTTAAATAGTTTGTACCTTCTACTTGAACGGCATGTCCAGAATAATAGAACAAAGAATCAACTATTGTGCCCTTTGATTTGATTTGTTCTTTAAAAATATCAATAGAATTTAAAAATTCTTTAAATGTGACATCAGATCTGAAGATAACTTCAAATCCAGCATTCTCAAGAGTATTTTTGATGAGCATTGCATCGTTTATAGCATTATCAAGAGGATTGGTTTTTAAATAGTTATTGTTACCAATAACTAAAGCAACTCTAGGAATATCGAAAGATTTTTTTGTAACTGATATTTGATCTTCATCGCAGTTGCTATCAATTATTTTGTCATTTTCTGCTATAACTGAGCACTTACTTTGATCACTAAGAAAGGTTGCTGTTCCTTTACCATTGGCCAAACCATCTGTATATGAGATATCTAGTTGAACAATTTCGCCTATTTCAGATAAGTATGTCTCTTTGCCAATACCTTGTAAATTTCCGTTAACAAAAAATCCCTCTCTAGAAGAAGTATTATTTGGGCCCCATACATCTATTCCAAAGCCATTTAAATATCCATCTTTAAAAGTACCTTCTTGGTAGGAGCCATTATCAAAATCTATCTTGCCCTTACCATTTAATTGGCTATCTACAAAATTTCCTATTTCAACGTAACAATTCTCTTTATCCTCATTCTCATTATTTTTTTGAATATCTTCACATTTTATGAAGGTGCCCTGACCATTAAATGTAAAATCTTGTTCTAGTTCTCCTAAGTATATTATTTTACTGTTATTTGAAAGAACAAATTGTCCATCTCTTTGGCCTTCCAAGTATTTGCCTGAGACTTTGTTAAATTTAACACCTCTAATAGAATTCATTTCTACAAAAGTATATTCTCCAAACCCATTCTCAACACCATTCTTAAAGTATCCTTTATATGTATCGCCATTTGGAAAGAAAATTTCACCATATCCTTCTGCAAAACCTCGAACAAAACTACCTACATAAATTTGTCCATCAATAAAATATTCTGTCCCAAAACCATCATATACTCCTTCAAGGCCATCATCCCATTCACCATCGTAAAGTAATCTGCCAGTTTCGGGATCATATGATTTTCCCTTAACAAAACCATCATTTTCAAAAATGCCCTCAAGCGCTAAATTATTACTTTTGTCATACATTGAGCCATTACCATGTCGTGAGCTTTCTTTTAAGAATCCCTTGTAGACATTCCCATTTTGATATGTTATTTCGCCGAATCCCTCAAAATCTTTATTTATTACCTGTCCTTTTATTGTAGTTCCATCACTTAATGAAGAAGTTCCAAAAAGATTTCCGTTTTTTGATTCACCAGAAAAATATGAGCCATCTGGCAATGAGAGTGTAATTTTATAATCCGAGCCTAATTCAGAAAATTCATTAATAAGTATTTTTTTTCCAGTTTGATTTTCACAATTTGCAAAAGAAATTTCTGCATCACTGCTTGAGCATTCCCAGATATTTTGTATTGAATATGCATTAATACTAAAAAGAAAAAAAACTGGAAAAAATAATAATAGTAATCTATCAGTCATATGTGATTTAATATCGAACATACTATGAATAATACAATTTCATCTTTTTATTGTCATCTTGCTCACCGATTATTAATTACAGTTTTTATATCAATTTGCTTTAATGTAAAAGCCAAAGCTGATATGGATGAGCAACGCGTCATGGAAATGCTTCAGGATCCAGTTACGGTTCAGGAAATGAGAACATTTTCGAAATTATTTACAGATAGTTTAACAACTTATGGTGATATAAATCTTGTAGAGCAACAGGTTGATGAATTAGTCAACAGCTATATCAATGGTGAAGAAAATAAATCCCAGTATAGGTCCAAGCTGCAAAAGTTTTCAAAACAAATTGATTTAATTTATGAAGACTATGTTAAAAATTTCCCAATTTTTCCAAAAAAATCTGAAAGTAAATTTAGTGAATTAAGGGGCTATCATATTGAAGTACTTAACTTTATGAATGAATTAAATTTAATATACGATAAAGTTTATTTAATTGAAAAAGATCTTATTAAAGCTGCCATAGATGAAGATTATGTTCTATATGATAACTATCTTTCAGAACTTTATATCGAAGGTGCAAATTTAACCAAAAAAACTATTAAAGTACAAAAAAGTGCCCTTAATTTAAGTCCTTCATATTCTATTGCTAATAAGGTAACAACTATTGAGTTGATTTTGACAGAAATACTTTCAGAATTTAATAAACTAACCGGACTTATCTTAAAAACAAATTCAGTAAACATTGAAGAATCAATTGAAATTGTAAGAGATAACGTGAATTTATTTAATTCTGATATAGATAATGCATCAAGAGATTTTTATGCATTCGTCCAAAGTTTTTTTACAATAGTGGATGATCCAGTTTTTAACAAATTTTTTAATTCGGACTTTAAAAATGAAATAGAACTCCTGAAATCCCTATCAATTGAATATGCTGAGGGAAATATATCATTGGGTAATAGTTATGTTGAATTGATTAACTTGTACTATAAATATAGATTTAATCTAGATGATCTACCTATTGAAGATATTAATAGGATAAATGTTAACATTTCTATTGCTCAAGAATCATTAAATGAAACCCTCCCTTTATTAAGATATCAGTTTGAGCTTATTCAAAATACGGTCATATCCGTAATGAATGAAAATAATAATTAAATTAAATCAATCGCAAAATCTTTTAAAATCTCTAAATCTATAATGTTTAAAGCTTTTTTGTTTGTTCTTTTAAGGTATATTTTAGGTGCAAAACCACACTCAAAAGCTTCTTTCCATCTTTCAGCACATAGACACCAAG
>MDTE01091111.1_pt1 | contig 12025 bp, 11 predicted proteins | sample 811231 | NCBI WGS metagenome assembly MDTE01 (sample SAMN05326651, study PRJNA326480) | marine metagenome | isolation source: seawater | place: Indian Ocean: Red Sea | collected 2010
AACTAAATCTTTATAATATTTTTCTAACTTTTCTTTTTCATTTTGAAATTTTGATAAAAAGGGTGTAAATACATTTGTCATTATAGGATTAATAATATGAAACACTTTGAGTATCACTTGCTTACATAAACTATATACACCTAAAATTTCAAAACCTAGTATTTTTCCAATTATAATTATATCCATTTGTCTTGAAAAAAAATCTAAAATTGTACTTAATAAAGTGTATACACCTATATTAAAAAATGGTTTTACATCATACCATGAAAAAAACAAAGAAATAGGATATTTTTTTATATTTGTAATCAGAAAAAGGATGTTTGAAATCAAAGCAATTGTTATAACTGGATAAATCAAACTATATATTCCATAATTATTATATACTAAATAAATACTTAAAAAGAATCCTATAATAATTGAGAATATTTCAATTAAGCCTATAGTTTTAAGTTTTAAATCTTTTTGAAGTATAGCCTTATGCTGCCTTCCGATAGAATTAATTATAAGATTTAAACCTAAAATAGGAATAATATTATTTAAAAAAATCTCATTATAAAAAACTGAAATTAAGGGAGTAGTTACATATAATAACGCATATAATAACAACCCAATACAGATATTTATCCAATATATACTACTATATTGCTTATTTGTTGCATTTTGAAAATGTAAAATAGCAGAAGTAAACCCTGCATCAAGAAATATATTAGTAAATTGAATGACCAATAGAGAAATAGCCAATATTCCAAAAGATTCTTTAGGTAAAAATCTAGCTAAAATAGCAATTTGAATTAATTGTATGCTAGATCGACCTAAAATTGTAAAAGCTGACCAACCAATTCCTTTTAATAATATATTTTTAATATTCATTTTTATATAAGTCAACCCATTTATCAATATTTTTATTCCACGAACTTAAATTGTAAATTTTAGATTGAGCCTGCTTAGTTTTTAATTTATATTTTTCGTAATTCTTGATTATTTGATCTATTTTTTTGGCAAAAATTCAATTGATTTAACAGTTTCATAATACACTTCATTTTCTTTTAACGTTTCATAAGGAAGCCATTCTCCTGTAATAACAATATTATTTGAAAAAATATATTCTTGCATAGAACCTGAAAATTGGTCATGTTCTTGCAATTGAATCATAATGTCAGATGCTTTTCTTAAAATTGAAACTTTATCATTGGAAAGAAATGAATCATAAATAAAATATTTAAATGGTAATTCTTTTAAAGTTTTTATTATCTCTTTTTTATAATCAGGATAATTGCCATAGGTAATTGGAATTACCAACAAAATTTTATCAGTATATTGATTTAATAATTCACCCTTAAAATTTTCTAATATTTTTAAATGTTGTTGAATAGGATTTAAATTATAGCCAATAGTAATTGCTATTTTAGATATATCCCATCCAAGTTTATCTTTACATTCGTCTTTATTTAAACTATTTTTTATGATAAAATCAATTGGAGTTAATCCAAACCTTATAACTATTAGATTATTTTGATTCCAATTAGTTAGTTCTATAAATTGATTTTTTATCGATTTATTTGCAAACGTAATATATTTAGCAGTTTTGCAAGCCTCTAAAAAAGTCAGACTATTTGTTTTAGAAAAATTATACAAATCACTTCCCCAAATACTTATGATTATATTTGATTTTGTGTATTTGTCAAACATTTTTGCTATTATACTAGATTCCCTATCAATATAATGAAAATGAATCGATTCATAATCTTTTAATGATAAATACTTAAATTTTGCATGGATATATAATTTGCCCATTTTGATTTTATTAAAGATTCTGTAAATGATAGAGTCTTTTTGAAGGTAAAAAATCTTATTAAAAAGAGAAGTGTTATGAGTATTGATTTTAGATGTAGTTAAAAAGTCAATTTTAATGTTTTTATTTTGCAATTGTCTTGCATACTCAATTATAAGGCTATTATTAATATTACCAATTAATAAAATTTTATTTTTAATCATTATTATGAGTTTTTATTAGATAAATATTGATCCCATTTACCAATATCTTTCCATGACTTTTCACTGATAGGAAAAACCCCAATTTTTCCATTATTTTTTTTAATTTTATCTATTAATTCAGTTATGTGATAAAATTTATTTTTAGGGATAAAATCTAATGTCATAGGCTCAAGAACATACATTCCAGTATTAATTTTAAAAGTTAATTCTGGTTTTTCAATTAATTCATCTAACTCACCATCTTTTAATGTTTTTATAGTACCATAAGGAATTGGAAAATGTTTTAAAGCAGCAACAATAGTTATATCATTTTTATTTTTTTTATGATAATCTAATATTTCTGAATAATCTTCCTCAATAATTATGTCACAGTTTTTCACAAAAAAAGTGTCATTAATCTTACCTTTTAATAAATGTAAGCTTCCTGCAGTACCAAGTGGTTTATCTTCTTTAAAAAAAGTTATATTAAATGGTAAGTTAAGTCTCTCAATATAAAATTTGATTAATTCATATTTATAATTAACAGAGATAAAAAAATTATCACATCCATAAATATTGAAGCGATCAAATATTTCTTCTAGCATAGATTTTTCTTTTAATGGAATTAGAGGTTTGGGCAAAACATTGGTCAAAGGCTTAAGCCTAGAACCTTTCCCACCAGCCATAATGACTACAGGTAAATTAAATTTCTTACCTTTTTTAATTTCTTTTTTTTCAAAAAAATCTTCCCATAAATAAACTTTTTCTAAATTATTATCATTATTAACAACCGGCATAATTTCAATCCTAAAATCATACATTGTTTTTTTAATATTCTGCACTGTGTCGGTAACTTTAGCTATTCTAGTCTTTTTTCTTAAAACTTTATTTATTTTGGTATCCATTGAAACATTTTGGATTAAAGCTCTTTGTATGTCACCAATTGAAATTATATTGAAAAATTTAGAATTTTTATAAACAATTAATGATTTTTTATTAACAAAATCCATTTGTTTTAATGCTTCTAAAATGGTTTCTGAATAATCTATCTTTATTTCTTTTATGTGTTTTTCTTCATTCATTTTAATAATCTAGCTGGAATTCCAACATATGTTCCACTCTTATTTAAATCTTTAGTCACTACTGAACCTGATCCAACTATAACGTTATCCTGAACATTAATATTATTTATTATTGTTGAACCTGCGCCAATAAATATATTTTTTCCTAAATTAACAGAACCACTTAATGTAACACCTGGGCAAATATGAACATAACTATTAATCATACAATCATGATCAATAGTTGCTCCAGTATTAATAATAGAAAATTGACCTATATTTGACATTGAATTAATAACTACGCCATCCATAATTACTACTCCATCATTAATTTTAACCTTTTCATTAATTATAGAATTAGGTGATATAATTGATGGGAATTTGAATTTTTTTTCTAAATAGAGTGATATGATTTTTTTTCGTTTTTTAATGTTTTCCATTTGACCAATTCCAATGGCAACATTAAAATTAGAATATATTTTATTTTTAATAATATCTTGATCAGTACCTAAAAATTTAACACCTAAAACTTCACCTTTATTTTTTAGGCTAGTATAACCTATTATATTGTATTTATTTAATTTCTTTAAAATTGAAATAACAACTTTCGCATGACCTCCAGATCCAATAATTATTATATCATTCATTAAATATCTCTATAGCTACTTGGTAAGTTTATAATTCTATCTTCAAAATATTTACAATTTTTTAAACTAACACAAAAACAATTTTTATACATTTCTAATTTATTCATTAGTTTCCATATGGGTCTAGTCATTACGCTCTGCTCATTTGATAATTTCAAAAATTCTTGTTGTTGATTTTTATCTGCTAGCAATATTACGTTTAACCAAAAATTTGATTTTGAAAACTTTGGCTCATCAAAAAAATTTATATTTGAATCGTTATGTAAAAAAGTTTTATATAATTTTGAAGTTTCTCTTTTGTTGTTTAAAAAATTTTCTAAATTTTCTAATTGAGCACATAATAATGCTGCATTGAGATTAGGCATTCTATAATTGTAACCAGTTACATCATGCACGTAATCCCATTTATGAGGTACTTTTGCTGTTGTTGTAATATGCTTTGCCTTTTTTGCTAAATCTTTATCATTAGTTATAATACACCCTCCACCACCAGCTGTAATTACTTTATTTCCATTAAAACTAAAACAACCAATTTGACCATAAGTTCCAGTATGTTTATTTTTATAATAGCTACCTAAGGATTCTGCATTATCTTCTATTAAAAAAATATTATATTCATCGCATATTTTTTTAATTTTATCAATCTTACAAGGATGACCAAATGTATGCATTGGAACACACGCTCTAATTATTTTACCTGTTTTACTATTTATGCACTGACCATCTTTAAGAGAACAATGTTTATTTAAAAAATTTTCAAGTGAATCTGGACACATACCCATGGTTTCTATATCAACATCAATAAAAACTGGATCCGCAGAACAATATTTTATAGCATTACATGTTGCTACAAATGTTAAAGGTTGAGTAATTACTTCATCGTTGTGTTTAACTCCAGCTAAAATTAAGGCAACATGTAATGCAGCAGTACCATTAACAGTAGCTACAGCATATTTTGAACCAGTAAATTCTGCTATATCTTTTTCAAACCTATTAACAAATTTTCCAATCGAAGATACATAAGAAGAATCAATACATTCGTTTAAATATTCTTTTTCATTACCCATGAATTTTGGCTCATGAAGAGGAATGAAACTATCAGTATCATAAATTTTTTTTATATAATCAATTAATTTTTGCATAATTTTATAAATTTACATTTTTTCATCAAGATACTTACCTTTGTCTTCATGTTTAAACTGAGGTAATAAAATTAAAAATAAATCTAAAATTTCTTTTTTGGTCCAATTTAATTCAAATCTCATAGCTTTAATTTTCTGCTCAAAAGTTTTTAAATGTTTATTGCTTGGATTAATTTTATTTTTAATTACACCAATACTTTGATAAGTGTCCAAATCTAACTCTTCATCATTGGTAAAGAACTCTTCATAATCCTTCTCTCCAGTTGTATCACTTTTAGTAAATAAACAAGGCCAATGAGATTTATCTGAATTATCTTTCAAAAATGAACGAGCTTCATTTTCATCTTTACATATGTGTACCTTTAAAGAAATTGAAGATAAATATTTTACAGCTATATCTGAAAATTTTTGCAATTTAAAGTTATTATTTAATTTTGGAAAAAATATATCCCTATTTTTACCATAAATACAAGAAAGTAAGCATAGTTCACCAGATTCTCTATTAGTTATAAAATAACGTTTAACATCATTAGGAGCTACTATAGGCTGTTTTTTTTCAATTCTTTTATTAAATCCATGTAATAATGAACCGTCTGAGAAAGCAACATTTGCAAATCTTGCCATTGATATTGATATTTGATTACTATATCTATTAATATATAATTCCATAATTTTTTTAGATGCTCCCATCATATTTACTGGGTTAGCCGCTTTATCAGTTGATACACAAAAATATTTTTTTACATTTTTATTGATTGATTGCTCTATAGTTTTATTTGTATTAAGTATATTTACCTTAATCATTCTCATTAAAGTATATGGGTCTTTTTCGCTTCTCACATGCTTTAAAGCTGATAAATTAAATACATAATCATACAAACCGTCAGATTCAAAAAAAGAATCATACTCCAAAGAACCAATATCTAATGCAAATGTTTTAAATTCACCATCAATGTATCCATAAGAACTTCTTAAATCTCTTACAAGCTCTACTAAATTGTTTTCAGAAATATCTACTACATGTAGTTTTTTAGGCGATCTTTTAAATATTTCTTTCACAACTGATTGACCTATAGAACCTGCTCCTCCTAAAATTAAAAATTTTGATTTTGAAACAATAGATTGAAGATCTTTATCTTTATTTTTAATATCTACAGTAAATAAATTTTTATTTCTTCCTATAATATTTAGCATAAAAAATTAACCTTTAAAAAAAGACCTGATATTATCAATTATATAATTCATTTCATCCTTCTTTAAATATGGATGCATTGGAATACTAAATATTCGTTTTGAAATATCATTTGAATGTTTGAATTTTCTATTAATATTCTCATCTTTATAGATATTTAAATTTGAAAAAATATTTTTATAAAAAATAGCTGTTGGAATATCTCTTTCATATAAAAATTTTATCAGATTATTTCGCTCTATTTTGTTTTTACATAATAGTGAATATTGCGCCCACGAAGATATGTTGTTTTTATTAATAGCTGGTGTTATTAAATATTCTTTTAAATGATTAGTATAATAGTTTGCTATTTCATTTCTTTTTAAAATTTCATCATCAAAAATTTTTAATTTATTTAATAATATTGCAGCCTGAATAGTATCTAACCTACTATTCAAACCAATTCTTATATTATCGTATTTATCTAAGCCTTGCCCATGAACTCTAATCGATCGGAATATTTCTGCCATTTTACTATCATTAGTGAAAATTGCACCACCATCACCATAACAACCTAATGGCTTAGAGGGATAAAAAGAAGTCGCGCTAACATCACCAAAAGAACAAGACTTATGCTTTTCAATTGATGCACCAAATGATTGAGCCGCATCTTCAATTAGATATAAATTATACTTTTTGGCAATATCTTTTATTTTTTGATAATCAGATAATTGACCAAACAAATCTACAGCTATGATTGCTTTTGGTGTTTTATTGCTATTTTTAAGTGATTTAATTATTTCTTTTTCAAGCAATTCTGGATCTATATTAAAGCTTGACTGATCAATATCAACAAATACTGGGTGCGCCCCAACTAAAGAAATTACTTCTGCAGTAGCAAAATATGAAAAGTTTGTAGTAAACACAATATCCCCATGGCCAATATCTTTTGCCATTAAAGGGATGAGTAAAGCATCTGTTCCGGATGCGCAAGTAATGCATTCTTTAACACCAACATAATCCGCTAAACGCTTTTCTAGCTTAAAAACATCTTCGCCTAAAATATAATTACTTTTTTCTAAAATATTTAAAATATCTATATCAACACTACTTTTTATTTTTTGATATTGTCTACTTAAATTTATAAAGTCCATTTTAAAGTGAAAGATATTCTTCTTTATCGTATATATTTTTTAAATCAAAAACTATTGAATTCTTATTTTTTAAATATTGTTCAATATTTAAATTAATAAATTCTGAATGAGAAACAGATACAATAATAAAATTATAGTTTTTTTTCTTAATATCAGAAAAATCTATCAAAGAAATATTAAATTCATTTTTAACTTCATTTTTTGAGGCGTATGGATCATATGCAGATAGTTCAAAATTCTTGTTTAAAATACTATAAAGATCAAATACTTTACTATTTCGAATATCAGGACAATCCTCTTTAAATGTCACACCAAGAATTAATCCTTTAAGTTTAGTTTTAGTTTTAGTTTTTTTAAATTTATGTAAAATACGATTAGCTACTTCTTGAGCCATAGAATTATTAAGTTTTCTTCCAGATAAAATTATTTTGGATTTATAACCTAATTGTTCTGCTTTGTATGTTAAATAAAAAGGATCCACACCAATACAATGCCCTCCAACCAATCCTGGTTTAAATGGTAAAAAATTCCATTTTGTTCCAGCAGCTTTCAACACTTTATTAGTATTAATATCCATTTTATCAAATAAAATAGATAACTCATTAACAAAAGCAATATTAATATCTCTTTGACAATTTTCAATAATTTTTGCTGCCTCAGCAATTTTAATACTTTCTGCCCTATATGTACCTGCTTTAATTATAGAACCATATAATTTATCTACTTGAATAGAAGTATTTTCATTTGAACCACTAGTTATTTTTTGAATTTTTGTTAATGTTCTTTTTTTATCTCCCGGACTAATTCTTTCAGGACTATATCCACAAAAAAAATCTTTATTATATTTTAATTTAGATTTTTTCTCTAAAACAGGCACACATTCTTCTTCCGTACAACCAGGATAAACTGTTGATTCATATATTACAATATCTCCCTTTTTAATGTATTTCCCTACAAGCTTAGAAGCAGAAAGAAGTATAGATAAATCTGGATTGTTTTTATTATCAATTGGTGTAGGAACGGCAATAATATATATATTAGATTCTAATAAATCATTTGAATTTGAAGAAAATTTTAATTTCAAAGATGATGATAGGCTTCTTTTTGAAACTTCTCCAGTAATATCAATTCCATTTTTTAAATCATCAACTCTATTAGAATTAACATCAAATCCAATAGTAGAGTACCGCCTTCCAAATTCAACAGCAAGAGGAAGCCCAACATAACCTAAACCAATTATTGAAATTTTATACTTCATATTTAATCCTAATTTAATATATTTATATAAAAATAATCTAATCTATATCAATTTTGTGATACCGTATCCTTTTTAGATAAAATAATATCATTATATTCTAATTTCCATTTAATTGATAAATCTTTATTTTTAAATGATAAAATTTTTTCATATTCAGGAAAATAATAATTATCAACTTTATAATTAACTATTGCATAATTACTGAGAACTAAAAATCCATGGGCAAATCCTTTAGGAATAAAAAATTGTCTCTTATTTTTATCATTTAAAATGCAAGAAACATATTTTAAGTAAGTAAGAGAATTTCTTCGTAAATCAACTGCAATATCTTGTACTTCTCCTTTAATAACTCTTACTAATTTATTTTGTTGATAAGGGTTAATTTGATAGTGCAAACCTCTTAAAACACCATATTTAGAATATGATTCATTATCTTGAATAAATTTAATATCACCTATTTTTTGTTTAAACTCATTTTGATTGAAAGATTCAAAAAAATACCCTCTTTCATCATCAAAAACCTTAGGTTCAATTATTTTTAAATCTTCAATATCTGTATCTAAAATATTAATCATTTAATAGACCCATCAAATAATTACCATATTCATTATTATAATTTTTAGCATGATTTTTCAATACATTTTGATCTATATAACCATATTTAAATGCTATCTCTTCTATACATGAAATTTTTAAGCCTTGTCTTGATTCAATGGTTTTAATAAAATTTGATGCCTCTAATAATGAATCATGAGTACCAGTATCTAACCAAGCAAACCCACGACCTAATAATTGAACATTTAATTTATTTTGATTTAATAATTGATTGTTAACTGAAGTAATTTCTAATTCTCCTCTATCTGATGGTTGGATTTTTTTTGAAATACTTATTACATCATTTTTGTAAAAATATAATCCAATTACAGCAAAATTTGATTTTGGCTTATCAGGCTTTTCTTCTATAGATAAAATTTTATAATTTTTATTAAATTCTATAACTCCGTATCTTTGTGCGTTACTAACATTATATCCAAAAATAATTGAATCTTTTCCATTTTTAACTTTATTAACTGTTTCTTTAAGAAGTTTTGGTAAACCTTTTCCATAAAAAATATTATCACCTAATATTAAACATACATCATCATTTTTTATAAAATTTTCTCCTAAAATAAAAGCTTCAGCTAGGCCATTAGGATAAGGTTGTATTTTATAAGATAAATATAATCCATATTTTTCTCCACTGCCTAATAAATTTTTATAATCATCTATATCTTTAGGAGTGGAAATAATTAATATTTCTCTAATACCTGCTAACATAAGAGTAGATAAAGGATAAAATATCATTGGCTTATTATAAATTGGTAAAAGCTGCTTAGAAATAACATGTGTTACTGGATGAAGTCTAGTGCCTGCGCCTCCTGCTAAAATAATTCCCTTCATATTAAATTACCCCAAGTCTTTTTTGATTATATTTTTGTACCCTAATTTGATCTATCCATTTAATATTACTTAGATACCAATCTATAGTTTTTTCAATGCCAGTTTCGATAGTTTGTCTTGGATAAAAATCTAATTCATTTTCAATTTTAGAAGAATCTATTGCATATCTAAAATCATGCCCAGGTCTATCTTTAACAAAAGTTATTAAATCTGTATAACTTTTACAATCACTTAAAGGTTTCTTCTTATCTAAGATATTACAAATACTTTTAACTATATCAATATTTCTAACTTCTTGTTTACCACCAATATTATATGTTTCTCCAATTATACCATTTTTTAAAACTTTATATAAAGCTCTACAATGATCATCAACATAAATCCAATCTCTTATATTTTCTCCATTGCCATAAATAGGAATTTCTTTATTTTGAAAACAATTAGTTATTACTAAAGGAATTAATTTCTCTGGAAATTGATATGGTCCGTAATTATTTGAGCAATTAGTAATCAATACAGGTAATCCAAAAGTATGATACCAAGCTTTAACTAAATGATCTGAAGAGGCTTTTGATGCAGAATAAGGAGAAGTAGGCTTATATGATGTTGTTTCCTTGAATTTACCTTTTGATTCTAAACTTCCATAAACTTCATCAGTTGAAATATGCAAGAATCTAAAAAAATTTTTTTCGTTTTGATTTAAATTATTGTAATAATTAAGACAAGATTTTAATAAAACAAATGTACCTATAATATTTGTTTCTATAAAATCTTGAGGACCGTCTATTGAACGATCAACGTGAGATTCAGCTGCAAAATTTATAATTGTATTGGGTTTAAATTCAGAAATAACTTGATTAACTTTATCTAAATCTTTTATATCACCATTTATAAAAGAATAATTAGGGTGGTTTTCTATAGAAGTTAAATTATTTAAATTTCCAGCATAAGTTAATTTATCATAATTAAGAATTTCATTTTCATTAATATTATTTAAAATAAAGTTGCTACCAATAAAACCGGCTCCACCTGTTACTAAAGCTTTCACTTTTTAATCCTCATTGATATATCTCTTGGCATTAAATCATTATTACATTTTGTTTTTATTACATTAGAATTAGTCTTAGAAGCTAAATCATACATTGATTTTAATTTCGTTCCAACATTTCTTATACCGCTAATATCTCTATTTATTAATTCAATGATTAAATTAGCTATTTTATCAACATAATCAAAATTACCTATAACATCACTAAAAGCTTTATCATACTTAAAAGGGTTCATTTTATGGCCACACCTTATAATTAAATAATGGTTAGATTTTAATTGAACATGAGCGTCCCCTAATAATTTAGAGTATCCATACCATGTTTTATTATGTACAGGAATATCGTTAATATCGGCATTTGAATTTGAACCTGAATAAACATAATCTGTAGATATGTGAATTAATTTTTGTTGATTATTATTACATAAATCTACTAAATCAGAAACAGCTTTATAATTAGTATTCCAATGCTCATCTCTAGAAGTAGAATAAGTATTAGTATTTGCAATACAATTAATGACGACTTTATAAGGTTTAATTTTGTTTTTATAAGAATCTATATTTTTAAAATCAAAATTTTTATTAGAAGATCTAGATAAATAATCCCAACTAGTTTGTTTAACTAATTCTTTACCAAGAATCCCATAACCTAATATGATATTTTTAGACATAAAAATTATTTAGAAAATTTTAATTTATCTCTTTGATATTTTTCAATATCTAATATTTCTTTTTCCTTGTAATTTAAAGTTTTATATGTTGCTTTTAAATCACGAGTAAGTTTAGAAAAACCAGCGGGTTCAAGAGAGGCTGAATGGTCCGTTCCTTTCCAAGTTCTATCCTTTGTAAAATGTCTTTCAATCCATGAAGCTCCTAAGGTATAAGCTGCAATATCTATAGAAATCCCTAAATGGTGACCAGAAAACCCAATATCCTTTACTCTATTTTTAAAATCATTTTGAATATTTAAAATTTCAAGCAAACAGACATCTTCAAAAGAAACAGGGTATCCAGAAGTGCAGCTATATACAATAAGACGATTTTTTGAAATGATTATTGTTTTCTTCTTATTTTTAATAATTTCATATCTTTTATTTAATGCAATTCCTGGAAATGCATTTTCAAGTATT
>MDTE01179584.1_pt1 | contig 12025 bp, 15 predicted proteins | sample 811231 | NCBI WGS metagenome assembly MDTE01 (sample SAMN05326651, study PRJNA326480) | marine metagenome | isolation source: seawater | place: Indian Ocean: Red Sea | collected 2010
GCAAAGTAATTTAAATTTTAAAATTATTCGACATAAACAGAAAAAAAATGCTTTCATTAGAAGAATCTTTGAAAATTTTAAGAGAAACTAACGCTCTTAAAGAAGGACATTTTATATTATCATCTGGATTACATAGCCCAAAATATGTTCAATGTGCTCAATTAATGAGTAAACCTGATAAAGCAGAGAAAATTTGTTTATCTTTATCAGAAAAAATTAAAAAAGAATTTGAAAATATTGATCTAATACTTTCACCGGCAATGGGAGGTGTTATCGTAGGATACGAAATTGGTAGAATACTTAAAAAAGAAACAATTTTTTCTGAAAGAGTTAATGGAATATTTATGTTAAGAAGAAATTTTTCTATCAAAAAAGATCAAAAAATTCTAATAATGGAAGATGTTATTACTACAGGAAAATCCAGTTTAGAATGCTCTAAACTAGCTGATGAAGCGGGAGCAAAAATAGTTGGCTATGCATGTATCATTGATAGATCTAGTGGTAGTTCTGCATTAAAAGGTAAGATTATTTCACAAATTAAGTTAGAAATTCCAACTTATACAAAAGATAATTTACCAAAAAATTTACTTAACATAAAACCAATTAAACCTGGAAGTAGAAGTCTTTAATGAGCAGAATAAGACTTGGTGTTAACATTGACCATGTTGCTACCGTAAGAAATGCAAGAGGAGAGACTTATCCAAGTCCGTTAAGGGCTGCTTTGCTTGCTCAAGAATATGGAGCAGACTCTATAACAATTCATTTAAGAGAGGATAGACGACATATAAATGAGCTTGATTTAAAGTTAATAAAATCAAAACTTAAAATACCTCTTAATCTTGAAATTGCAGCGACAAAAGAAATGTTAAGAATAGCATTAAAAAACAAACCTCCATTTATATGTATTGTTCCAGAAAAAAGAGAAGAAATAACAACAGAAGGAGGATTAAATTTAAATTATAAAGAGTTTTTTTTAAAAAGAATTATAAAAAAACTTAAAAAAAATAAATCTAGAGTTAGTTTATTTATAGAACCAAGCGTTAAGGATATTCATAAAGCTAAAAGTTTGGGCGCTGAATGTATTGAAATTCATACAGGTAAATTGTGCAACCAAATCAACAAAGGGAAAAATTATATTCAGGAATTGAAAAGAATAAAATCAGCGATAAACTTAGGCGTAGATTTGGGATTAGAAGTTCATGCAGGTCACGGTTTAACTTATAAGTCAGCAAAAATTCTATCAAAAATAAATGGTATAAAAGAATTTAATATTGGACACTTTTTGATTGGAGAGTCTATTTTTTTTGGTTTAAAAAAAACCATTAAAGAATTTAAAAAAGTTATAAAAAAATGAAAATTTTTGGAATAGGTACTGATATTGTGGATGTAAGTAGAATAAAAAAATCTCTAAAAAATAAAATTCTCATTAAAAGGTTATTTAACGTTAAAGAGATTTCAAACTGTAAAATAAAAAAAAATTCAGCTAATTGTTTTGCAAAAAGATTTGCTGCAAAAGAAGCGTTTGCAAAAGCTCTTGGTACGGGCATTGCTAAAGGAATAAACTTTAATGAAATATTAGTTCTTAATCAAAAAAGCGGAAAACCGTTTATTAAATTAATAAACAAAACAAAATTAAGTGTTGAAAAAAAATTTAAAAAAAAAAAATTTAATATATCTTTATCATTATCAGATGAGCAAAATTATGCAGTCGCTTTTGTAACAATATCTATATGAAAAAAAAATTAATCAACATAGCCATTGAGAATTTTAAAACATTAATTTGGGCCTTGATAATTGCAATCTTAATTAGATCATTGATAATTCAACCATTTTACATTCCTTCATCATCTATGGAACCGACATTGCTTGTTGGAGATAGAATTTTCGTTTCTAAATTTACATATGGCTATAGCAAACATTCCTTTCCATTTAGTCCTAATTTTTCGAATAGTAGGTTTTTCTCAAAAGAACCGAAACAAGGAGATCTTGTAGTTTTTAAAACACCATCTGATAATAGAACAGATTATATAAAAAGAGTAATTGGATTACCTGGCGACGAGATTCAATTCATAAAAGGACAAGTTTTTATAAATGGAAAAAGCATTAAAAGGGAACGAGTTTCTTTATCGGAACCTATCAGATGCGGAAATATTACCATTAATACAGACACTTTTTTGGAAACTCTACCTAATGGATCAAAACATTTAGCAACTTATAATAGTGTTGGTACTATTCAGAACACTCTTAAATACAAGGTTCCAGAAAACCATTTTTTTGTGATGGGAGATAATCGTGATTGTTCCAAAGACAGTAGGTTTCTTGATGAAGTTGGTTATATTAATAATTTGAATTTAGTTGGTAAAGCAAAAATAATTTTTTTTTCTAATGATACAAAGAAAGGAAGTTTGATGAAAATATGGAATATACACAATTCATTTAGACTAGAACGAACATTTCTTGGATTAAAATGAGTAAACAAATTAAAGAGCTTGAGGAAATATTAAAATATAATTTTAAAAATAAAGATTTTTTAACGCAAGCTTTAACCCACAAAAGTTTCAATAATAATAATAACAACGAGAAACTAGAGTTTTTAGGAGATAGAGTATTAGGATTAGTTATTTCAAAAGTTCTCTTAGAGCGGTATCCGCATGAGAAAGAGGGTATTATAGATAAAAAATATGCCAATCTTGTTAATAAAAAAACTTGTTCAACAATATCGAAAAAATTAGACTTAAAAAAATATATTCTTTTAGGTTCATCTCATAAAAATCTTGAGAGGTCAGCTGATAAAATTCTTAGTGATTGTTTAGAAGCTTTAATTGGTGCAATTTTTCTTGATGGTGGTCTAAAATTATCAGAAAAGTTTATTTTACGAAGTTGGGAAGTATTTATAGATAAATCTGTTATAACTTTGATTGATTCTAAAACAAAACTTCAAGAATATAGCCTCAAAAAATACAAAAAACTACCTAAGTATTCTTTTTTTAAAAAAACTGGACCACAACACAAACCATTATTTAAAACAGAGGTTGAAATAACAGACTCAAAGAAAATAATTGGTATGGGTTCATCAAAAAAAAATGCTCAACAGAACGCTGCTGCTAAATTAATAAAAATTTTGAAAATATGAATTGGGAAGATGAATGCTATCTTTTATCAAAAAGAAAATTTAGAGAAAATGCTAATATTATAAATGTTTTTTCCAGATCAAGAGGTAAAGTAGCTGGTATCGTATACGGAGGTAATTCTAGAAAAATAAGAAATTATTTACAAATATCTAATAAACTTTTTGTTGTACATAGTTCAAAAAATGAAAATAAATTAGGTTATTTCAAAACTGAGTTAGTAAAACCTATATCACCCTTGTATTTTAATGATAAAGAGAGAACATCTGCCTTAATTTCACTATGTTCAATCTTAAATCTTATATTACCAGAGTCACAACCACATGATAACATTTTCAAATCTTTTGAAAAATTAATAAATTCAATTACTTTTGAAGATTGGATAATTCTCTATATTTTTTTTGAATTAAATTTGATAAAAGATTTAGGGTACGATCCGAATTTAGAAAAATTTAAATCAAATAATTTGAAAGACTCCAATACAATTAAAATAAAAATTGACACATTTATTTATGAAGTACCTATTTTTCTAATACTTAAAACACCACCAGATAAATTATCAAACGAACTAATTAAAAAGTCATTATATTTTACGAGAAATATTATTCAAAATAGATTTTTTTTACCAAATAATTTGCCATTTCCAAAATCAAGAATAATTTTAGAAAATTATTTTAATTAGATTATTTTATTTTCCTAGCTATATCTAATGCAAAATAAGTTATAATTGCACAAGCACCAGCTCTTTTAAAAGAAGTTATACTTTCTAGAATTGACTCCTCGTTCAAAAATTTTTTTTCAACACCATTCTTTATTAAACTATACTCTCCTGATACTTGATATGCTAAAACTGGCACATTAAAACTCTGTTTTATTTTACTAATTATATCCAAATAAATCATTCCAGGTTTTACCATAATCATATCTGCACCTTCTTTAATATCTAACCCAACCTCCCTAAAAATATCAAAAGAATTTCTGTAATCCATTTGGTAAGTTTTTTTATCTTTTTTTAATTTTGAATTAGTGCCAACAGCTTCTCTAAAAGGTCCATAAAAGTTTGAAGCATACTTTACAGCATACGATAATATACTGACGTTTTTAAAATTTTTTTTATCTAGAGCGTTTCTTATGGCGCCTATTCTTCCATCCATCATATCTGAAGGCGCAATGACATCACATCCCATTTGAGCTTGAAGCAAAGCTTGTTTAATTAATATTTCGATCGTTGCATCGTTATCAATTTGATTATCAACAATTACTCCGTCATGACCATGAGAAGTATAAGGATCTAAAGCAACATCACACATAACACCTATTTTTGGGAATTTTGTTTTTATTAATTTAATACTTTTACAAATTAGGTTGTTCGGGTTAAGAGCTTCCGAACCAAAATTATCTCTCTTGTTGTTTCCTGTATAAGGAAATAGTGAAACCATTGGTATTTTATAAAGACTCACTTTTTTCAATATGTCAGGCAATCTATCTACGGTGTACCTTTTTACACCTGGCATCGATTTAAGATTATCAACTCTGTTTTTTCCTTCTCGAACAAATATAGGTAAAACTAGGTCTTTGGCTGATAAATTATTTTCAGATACTAGATCCCTAATCCATTTGGATTTTCTCATCCTTCTGAGCCTTGTTTTAGGAAAAGAACCTATTATTTTCATTTAAATTCCAGAATATGTAATATTTAATGCGACAAATATATTATTATAATTTTAAATAGTGTAATTTAATTAGTTATTATGAGCAATATAAAACTAAATAAGATTTTTAAAACTGTATGTATTGCCTCAGATCATGCAGGTTATAATTTAAAAGAGGATATTAAAAATCATTTAATTAATAAAAAAATTTCAATATTTGATATTGGTCCTTACAATAATCAATCAGTTGATTATCCTGATTATGCTAAAAAGCTTGGATATAGAATCAAATCAAAAAAAAGCGATGTGGGCATCCTTGTATGCGGTTCTGGGACAGGTATGGCAATAAGCGCTAATAAAATCAAAAAAATTAGAGCTGCTGTGTGTTATAATTCAAAATCAACTAGATTGTCTAGACAACATAATAATGCTAATATAATTGCATTAGGTTCAAGGTTAACAAAAAAAAAATTATCTTTAAAATTAGTTGATTTATTTTTAAAAACTAAATTTGAAGGAGGAAGACATTTAAGAAGGGTTAAAAAAATTTAAATATGTCTATAGCGTTAAAGTTAAATAAATATCTAAACAGTTTTTTTAAACTTGATTTAAAAAATGCTGATAAAGAACTTTATAAATCAATAGAGGAAGAGTTTGTAAGACAACAAAACCATATTGAACTAATTGCGTCTGAAAATATTGTTTCTAAAGCTGTTCTTGAGGCTCAAGGTTCAGTTTTAACAAATAAGTATGCCGAAGGTTATCCTGGTAAAAGATATTATGGTGGATGTGAACATGTTGATGTATCAGAGAATCTTGCAATTGAAAGAGCCAAAAAATTATTTGATTGCAAATATGCAAACGTGCAACCTCATTCTGGCGCTCAAGCAAACGGAGCAGTTTATTTAGCTTTGTTAAAACCTGGTGATACTACCCTTTCTATGAGTTTAAATTCAGGAGGTCATCTTACACATGGTGCTAAACCTGCTCAATCAGGAAAATGGTTTAATGCTCTTCATTATGAAGTTAACAAAGACACTGGTTTAATTGATTATGAAAATGTTGAAAAAATTGCATTAGAAAAAAAACCTAAACTTATTATTGCTGGTGGAAGCGCATACTCTAGAGTTATAGATTTTAAAAGATTCAGAGAAATTTGCGATAAAATTGGTGCTTACTTACTTGTTGACATGGCTCATTTTTCTGGACTCGTTGCAGGAGGTGCTTATCCTAATCCTACAAAGTATGCTGATGTAGTTACTTCTACAACTCATAAAGTGTTAAGAGGACCAAGAGGGGGAATAATTTTAACTAATAAAGAAGAATTAATAAAAAAATTTAATAGTGCTATATTTCCTGGTTTACAAGGAGGACCTTTAATGCATGTAATCGCTGCTAAAGCAGTTTGTTTTAAAGAAGCATTATCTGATGACTTTAAATTGTATACTAAAAATGTGATAAATAATGCTAAAGTTCTTTCTGAAAGTTTGGCTCAGAAAGGTTTTAAAATTTTCTCTGGAGGAACAGACACTCATTTAATGTTGATAGATTTGAGATCATTTGGAGTAACAGGAAAAGATGCTCAAGCTTCACTAGGTAGAGCAAATATAACATGTAATAAAAACGGTATACCATTTGATAGTGAAAGCCCGATGATTACATCAGGAATAAGATTAGGTACACCAGCTTGTACTACACGAGGTTTCGGAACTAATGAATTTAAATTAGTAGGTGATTTAATTTTCAAGGTAATAGATGGCCTAAGCAAAAACAAAGAAGATAACTCAAAAATTGAAAAAGAAGTTCAAAAAGAAATAATTGAACTTTGTTCTTCTTTTCCTATATATAGTAGTTAATATATTTATGCTTTGCCCATTTTGTAGAGAAAAAGATACTTCAGTAGTAGACTCCCGTCCAACAGAGGATGGAACAGCAATAAGAAGAAGACGATTATGTGGTTGTGAACGTAAAGAAAGATTTACAACTTTTGAAAGAGTTCAATTTCAAGAACTTACTGTTATTAAAGGTAATGGTAAAAGGGAGCCTTTCGATAGGGATAAAATTTCTAAATCGATAAGAATTGCAACAAGAAAAAGACCAATAGACTCGGAAACTATTGAAAAATTTATTTCAAAAATAGTAAGAAATTTAGAAGGACTTGGTGAAAGCGAAATTCCCACACCTACCATCGGTAAGTTTATTATGGAAGGTCTTTCCTCATTAGATAAAGTTGCCTATGTGCGTTTTGCTTCTGTGTATAAGAATTTCAAAGAAGCAAAAGACTTTGAAGAATTTGTAGGCAACATAGATGGCAACAAATCATAATTTTTTTTCAAATTTAGCTTTTAATCTAGCTGAAAATAATTTAGGTAAGACTAAAACCAATCCATCTGTAGGTTGTGTTGTAGTAAAAAATAATACGATCATCAGTTCTGCTGTAACTTCAATAGGCGGTAGACCGCATGCAGAATATAATGCATTAAATAAAAATTTAGATTTTAAAGGTTCCATTATGTATGTAACTCTTGAACCTTGTGTACATTATGGTGCCACCCCTCCTTGCACAAATATAATTAAGAGAAAAAAGATTAAGAAAGTTTATTATTGTTTCGACGATCCAGATTTTAGAACTTATAAAAAAGCAAATAAGAAACTTAAAAAAAATAAAATATTATTAAAAAAAATTACAACTAAAAATCAAGATTTTTATAAAAGTTATTTTATTAATAAAAAAGAAAATACTATCTATATTGATGCGAAAATAGCAATGTCTAGAGATTATTTTTCAATCTACAAAAAATCTAAATGGATAACTAATCAAAGATCAAGAAAAATTAGTCATTTATTAAGATCTAGATATGATACAATTATCTCAACATCAAAATCGATAAACAAAGATAACGCTTTACTTAATTGCAGACTTAAAGGTTTCGACAAATTTAAACCTGATCTAATAATTATCGATAGAAAACTAAGATTGAAAACGAATCTTAAGATTTTTAATATATCTAAAAATAGGAAAACTTATATTTTTACTACGAGTAATAATAAAAAAAAGATTAATTATTTCAAAAGTAAAAAAATTAAAGTATTTAAAGTAAAGTCTCTTAGTACTAAAGCTGATATACAAAGTTTTTTTCAAAAGTTATTTTTACTAGGAAAAAGACGAGTTTTAATAGAGTCAGGTCTTGTTTTTTTAAATGTGTTAATTAAATCCAAGTTAATTAACAATTTATACTTATTTAGATCTTCAAAAAAGTTATACAAAAAAGGATTAAATAATACTAAAACAAATTTAGTTAAAAATTTTGATTTAAATAAAAAAATAAATGTAAATTTAAATGGGGATAATCTTTACAAAATTAGGATTAAATAATGTTTAATGGGATTATATATAATACTGGTAAAATCAAATATATTAAAAAAAATAAAAAAAGTTATCGTATTGGGGTTATTTCAAAACTTAATTTTAAAAAGAAAGATATAGGATCCTCCGTTTGTTGTGATGGAGTATGTTTAACTTTAACAAATATAAAAAACAAACTGATTTCATTTTACCTTTCTGAAGAAACTATTAATAGAAGTAATTTTAAATACTTAAGAGTCGGTAAAGTTGTAAATTTAGAGAAATCTTTAACATTTGGTCAAAAAATATCAGGCCACTTTACCCAAGGTCACGTTGATACAACTGCAATAATTAAAAATATTAAAATAATAGATAAATCTTGGATTTTAAATTTGAAGATAAAGGATCAACATTTGTCGAAATTTTTAGTTGAAAAAGCTTCCATATCAATTAATGGCGTTTCTTTAACTATCTCAAGAGTATTTAATAATATTTTTACTTTAAATATTATTCCCCACACTTTAAAACTTACTAATCTTAAAAATCTAAAAATTAATGACCGGGTAAATATTGAATTGGATATATTCGGTAAGTATTTGTATAAATACAACCAATAAAATGATTAAGAATAAATTTTCGTCAATCACTTCAATTATAAAAGATGCAAAAAAAGGTAAGATGTTCATTTTAGTTGATGACAAAAATAGGGAGAATGAGGGAGATTTGATTGTTCCTGGTTCAAAATGTAACTCAAAAATAATCAACTTTATGGCTAAAAATGGTAGAGGTTTAATATGTTTAGCTTTAACTAAAAAACAAGTTGATCGATTAAAACTTCCTTTAATGTCACAAATAAATAAATCAAGAATGCAAACAGCTTTCACAGTATCGATCGAGGCAAAAAAAGGTATTTCTACAGGTATATCTGCTTTTGATAGGGCAAAAACAATTAAAGTGGCAATAAACCAAAAATCAAAAAAAAATGATCTTGTTTCACCCGGACATGTTTTTCCTTTAGTCTCAAGAAACGGTGGAGTTTTAGAAAGAGCTGGACACACAGAAGCATCTATAGACATTTCTAAATTATCTAAACTAAATCCTAGCTCTGTAATTTGTGAAGTAATGAATGAAGATGGTAGAATGGCTAGATTGGATGATCTTATCAGGTTTTCAAAAAAACATAAAATTAAAATTGCATCTATTGCAGATTTAATATCATACAGATTGAAGAATGAAAAATTAATTTACAAGTCTTTTTCTAAAAAGATTTATTTTAAGAAATTCAAATATAATTTTCATATTTATAATAATAAGCTTAATAACTACAAAAGTTTTGTAATTTCTAAAGGAAGTTTTAACAAAAATAATTCTGTTCCAGTTAGAGTAATATCAAAAAAAATTAATAAAAATAATTTATTTAGCAATAAAGAAATAATAAAAAATTTTAAAATTTTATCAAAATTTAAAAATTTTATACTTATTATTATTACAAATGAAATAAATAAGTATAAAAATAATAATGATATTACTCTAAGATATTATGGTATTGGCGCTCAAATTATAAAAGATTTTAATATTAAAAATATGATACTTCTATCACGAAGTAGAAAAAAAATAATAAGTTTAGAGGGTTTCGGGTTGAAGATTAAGAAACAAATAATAATAAAATGAAAAAAATTTTAATCGTTAATGCTAATTATTATGACAATATTACAAAAAAATTAGTAATAGCTGCAAAAAATATTTTAAAAAAAAAGAAACTAAAGATTAGCTTGATCAATGTCCCTGGTGTTTTTGAAATACCATATGCTATAAGAAAAAATATAAATAAATTCGACGCTTTTATAGCCTTAGGATGTGTCATAAAAGGAAAAACACCTCATTTTGACTTAATCTGTTTATCTACATTTATTACAATTCAAAACATTTCAGTAAATTTTAATAAACCTATCGGAAACGGAATTATTACTGCAATAAATAGAAAACAAGCTTTAGAAAGATGTGGAATAAAACGTTCGAATAAAACTAATAAAGGTTTAGAAGCTGCAAGAGCAGTTATATCTATAATTAGCAATGGAGCAAAAAAAATATAAAAATTCATCACCGCGAATAAAAATCATTCAAAAAATCTATAATTCTGCTATGAATCCAGACGCTGAGATAGATTTCCCAAAAAATCAGTACAAAAAATTTATAAAAGATGTTGTATTAGGAACTTTGGAAAGATCAGAGCTAATTGAAGAAACGATTATCAAATATCTAAGCAATGATATTGATCTAAAAAAAACAGACAGAATACTTAAGATAGTACTATTTGCTGCTGTTTTTGAGTTGTTATTTAAACAAAATAATCCAAAAAAGGTCATAATAAGTGAATATTTATCTGCTTCAGAGTTTTTTTTAGAAAAAGTTCAAATTGGTTATTTAAACGCTATTTTAGATAAAATATCAAAGGATCTTAGAAAAGATGAGTAAATTTTTAAAAAATCCTTAACTTTAGCTTGCGTTTTAGAGTCATTTTTGGCATTTATGCGCTTATCATAATGATTGAATATTTAGAACTTCTTTACTTAATATCATTTACAGGAATTCTTGCTGTAGCTTATAGCTATTTACTTTCAGGACAAATTATTTCTTCAAGTGCAGGTAATGCAAAGATGCAGGAAATAGCTGAAGCAATTCAAATAGGTGCTAAAGCATACTTGAACAGACAATATAAAACTATAGCAATAGTTGGTGTTATTGTTTTAGCTATTGTAACTTATTTTTTTAGTTACTTAGTTGGGCTTGGGTATTTTATTGGTGCATTTCTCTCTGGTGTAGCAGGTTATGTAGGAATGTTAATTTCTGTTAAAGCTAATGTTAGAACAGCTGAAGCCTCTCGTGAAAGTTTGCAATCAGGATTAACTATTGCATTTAAGTCTGGTGCTATCACTGGGTTATTAGTTGCTGGTCTAGCTCTCTTAGCAATTACAATTTATTATATTATTTTGATCAATTTAAATGTGGATAATAGAGAGATAATAAATGCTCTTGTAGCGCTCGGCTTTGGAGCATCATTAATTTCTATTTTTGCAAGATTAGGAGGTGGAATTTTTACTAAAGGTGCTGACGTAGGCGCTGATTTAGTAGGAAAAGTTGAGGCAGGTATACCAGAAGATGACCCAAGAAATCCTGCAGTAATAGCAGATAATGTAGGTGACAATGTTGGAGATTGCGCAGGCATGGCCGCTGATTTATTCGAAACCTATGCAGTTACTATAGTAGCTACAATGGTACTAGCTTCTATTTTTTCTCCTCAAGATTACAATTTGATGATTTATCCATTAGCGATTGGTGGAGCATGTATTATCACATCTATTGTCGGCACTTGGTTTGTAAAATTAGGAAAAAATAAAAATATTATGGGCGCTTTATACAAAGGATTTATAGTTACGGCAGTAACTTCTCTATTAATCATGTACCCAATAACAGACTCTATTATTGGATTGAATAGCACATACAATAATAACGCTGGAGCTATTTTTACTGGTCTAGATCTATACATTTGTGGTGTTGTAGGTTTTATTATTACTGGACTACTTATTTGGGTAACCGAGTACTATACTGGAACTGATTACAGGCCTGTAAAAACTGTTGCAAAATCTTCTACAACTGGTCACGGCACTAATGTTATTCAAGGCTTAGCTATTTCAATGGAAGCCACAGCTATACCTGCATTAATTATTGTGGCAGGAATTTTATATACTAACAGTTTAGCAGGATTATATGGTATAGCGATTGCAGTAACAGCAATGCTTGCATTAACTGGTATGGTAGTTGCTTTAGATGCTTATGGACCAGTAACAGATAACGCTGGAGGTATTGCTGAAATGTCTAAATTACCTAAAAATGTCAGA
>MDTE01185909.1_pt1 | contig 12025 bp, 11 predicted proteins | sample 811231 | NCBI WGS metagenome assembly MDTE01 (sample SAMN05326651, study PRJNA326480) | marine metagenome | isolation source: seawater | place: Indian Ocean: Red Sea | collected 2010
AGCAACAACTTGTGGTATTACATCACCTGCTCTTTGAATTACTACTGTATCATTTACTCTTATATCCTTTCTTTCAATTTCGTCTTCATTGTGTAAAGTTGCATTCGAAACAACAACACCTCCGACAGTAACTGGCTCTACTTTAGCGACTGGTGTTATCGCACCTGTTCTTCCAACCTGGATAATAATTTCTTTGATTTTTGTCGTAGCTTTTTCAGCAGAGAATTTATATGCAATAGCCCACCTTGGCGCGTTGGAAGTATTTCCTAATCTGTGTTGAAGTTGCAAGTCATTAATTTTATAAACTAAGCCATCAATATCATAGTCTAGAGATGATCTTAAACTATCTATGTTGTTATGTTCATCTTCAATTTCTCTGGCACCTTTTATAATTTTAGATAAAGGATTTACAGAAAAACCCCACTGTTTTAATTTTTCTAAAAATTCTGACTGATTTTTAAATTCCATTGGTTTGATTTCTCCAAACCCGTAAGCAAAATATCTTAAAGGTATTTTTGCTGTTTCTCTTGAGTCTTTTTGTCGAAGAGAACCACCTGCTGCATTTCTAGGATTAGCAAATTTCTCTTTTATTTTTAAGAAATCTTTTTTGCCAATATAAATCTCACATCTAATTTCCAATAAATTAGGAATATTTTTTCCTATAATCTTTTTTGGTATTTTAGAAATAGTTTTAAGATTTTCTAGAATATCCTCTCCAACAAATCCGTCACCCCTGGATAACCCTTTTACTAAAATTCCTTTTTCATAAATCAAAGTTGCGGAAATACCATCAATTTTAGGCTCACAAGTAAGTTCAATATTAATATCATTTGAATTTAAAAAATTATTTATTTTTTTTATAAAGTCCTCCATATCTTTCATATTAAATGCGTTTGATAGTGATAACATTGGTTTTAAATGATTTATTTTTTTAAATTTTGTACTTGGCGGCGCTCCAATTATATCTTGAGTTAAATTTAATCTTTTTAAAAAAATATATTTGTTTTCTAAATTTAAAACCTGTTTTTTTATATCATCATATTGGGCATCAGTAATAATTGGATGATCCTTACTATAATATTGTTTATTATGTTTTTTTATTACCTTAATTTTATCTTTAAAATCACTAATAATTTTTTTTTTTTCTGACATGTCTTATCTAATAATTTCAATCATTTTTTTAAGAAAACTGTCTTCCTTTTTTTTAACAGTTTCTATTTTTCTAATTTTATAATTTTTATTAAATATTTTATAAGACTGTTCAAACCATTCGCTTGAATTATAATTATATCCTAAAATTGAAGCATATTTCTTGGCCTCTTCTAAAAGACCTAAATGGTAATGAATTTCAACAAGTCTATGCAAAGCTTCTTCAACAAAAATAGTCTGATCGTACTCTTTTAAAATCACCTTTAATCTATTCATTGCAGGAATCCATTTTTGGACAGAAATATAATATTTTGCTATATAAAGTTCTTTTGCTGCAAGTTGATTTTGTATCAAATCTTTTTTAAATTTTAAATCAATTGCATAATCTGTGTTAGGGTATTTTTTTAAAAAAAAATCAATTTTTTTATCTGCGTTTAATAGAGGTTTTATATCTTTTTTCTCATCACTTATTTGCTCATAATAAATAATTGCTAGTAAATAATGAGCATAAATAACATTTTGATCTCCAGGGTAAGTTTTTAAATATCTTTCTAGGTTTTCAGCAGCCTGATCGTAAAAATTTATTCCATATAAAGCAAAGCTCGACATAATGGCAGATTTCGCTGCAAGATCAGTTAATTCAAAATTAAGTTCGGCCTCCGAAAATTTTTTACTAGCGAAAAAAAAATCATTTTTTTCAAAGGCATCTAACCCTTGTTTATAAACTTCATACGGATCTATCTTTATTGATGGGACATAAGCTGAATCTTTTTTTGTGCAAGACAGAAAAAATGATATTAAACAAACGAAAATAAATATTCTAAACATTATAAGAATAATATCAGAATATAAAATAATGTTAAATTTTTATAGAATTATACACTGATAGCTACTTGATTTTCACTAGAATTTCGATTTTGTTCGTTTATCTTTTCAAAATTCTCTAAAGACCAATTGTCTTTTTCAGAAAAGAACTTTTTCAATAACTTGTTTGTGAGTGCGTGTCCTCCTTGAGATGTAATAATGTGCCCAAAAATTCTATTACCAGAAAGCATAATATCTCCGAGGCAATCAAGGATTTTATGGTAAACAAATTCGTGTCTATTTCTTAAACCGTCCTCATTTAATATTTTATCGCCTTGAACAACTATCGCATTATCTAAGGATCCACCTTTAGCTAAACCCATTCTTTTTATATTATCAATATCTTCATATAAACAAAATGTTCGAGAGCTATAAATTGAACTTAAGTCATCATTACTTAATTTGAATTCTTTTCTTCTAGTTCTTATTAAAGGATTTTTATAGATTAATTCAAAATCTATTATAAGGTCATTGTTCAATGGCTCAATTGAAATAAATTTTTCACCATCTGTTAATTCAATTTTTTTTAAAACTTTAATAAATTTTCTAGGTTGATTTTGCTCTTCAATTCCAACGGATTTTATAGCATCAACGAAATCGAGAGCTGAGCCGTCCATAATTGGAACCTCGGAAGAATCTATTTCGACTAAAGCGTTATCTATTCCTTCTCCATAAAAAGCTGCCATCAGGTGCTCAACTGTCGAGACGCTAACACCGCTCTCATTTTTAATTTTTGTGCATAGAATTGGATCTTCAACGTTTTTAAAATTAGCTTTAATGATATTATCTTTATTTTTGATGTCTATTCTTTTAAAAACTATTCCGGTATTAGGTTTTGATGGTTTTACAATCAGTTTAGCTTTTATTCCACTGTGAAGACCAATGCCTTGAAATTCTATTTGATCAGCAAGAGTTTTTTGGTTTGTTTTTAACATGGCATCTTATACAGAATCTCACAAAATCTATTAAAACAATTAATGTTTCTAAAAATAACAAGGATTAATTAAATATAAGATTAAATATTCTAGCTAATATTGTTTTTTTCTCGCGAATTACTGGAACTGCTTCCTTTTTCCACCCATAATGAACGAGCTTTAATGCACTATCACATATGCTCTCTCGGGAAAAATTTTCAACAAATTTTAATTGTGAATTATTTTTATAAGAAAAAGCAAATTGATAAGCATTTTTAAAACATTTGTGACTAGATTTATCATTTATTTTTAAAAATAGATTACTTTGTTTTTTTATAAAACTAGACATATTTATATTTTTAAATAACATAATTTCTGCTATCTCTTGAATTCTTGCTTTTGCAATTTCATAAATTAAGTTTTTTTTTATTTTCCTAAAATTATTATTTTTAAAATATTCTTTTTCAATAATTTCATTTTCAATTTTTTCATTATTAAATTCCAAATCATGCAAGATGTTTTTAATAGTCTGAATATCAAGCGCTACAACTTTTGATATATCATTTATTATTATGTCAGTTCCAAATTCAAAATTTTGTACAAATCGTAAAGATGAGTCTTCAAAAAAAATTATTTCTGAATTATCTTTATTAATTTCAACTATAAAGAAAGTTTCCTGTTTTGAGTCATCATTAATCATGTTAACGCCATCTAGATAATTTTTTGAGATAATATTTTTTATTTTTAAATTGCATTTATTAAAAATATTTTGAATGTTCTCAAAATCATTTTTTTCTATTAAAAAAAAAGAGAGTTCTTGCGAATAAAAATTTCCAAAAAGGCCCACTGGAAGATTTTCTATCTTTTTTTTATCTAGAAAATATTTAGAATTAAATATATGTAAAATAGTTTTTTGTGCTTCTATTTCACTTATTTTTGATTTTAAGGAATTTAAAATATATGTAATATTTTCCTTTTCAAGTTGTGCTCCATTAAGTTTTTTATATCCAGTGAAGTTTATTATACTACAGTTAAAATTATTAATTATTAATATTATATCTTTAAAAGCAAAATTAATTTTTTTTTCTATTTCAAAAATATTTCCCTTAATAATTTTTCCTACCAATTGTGTATCTTTTATTTTTTTATTTTCAATTCCATTTAAAGGAACTTTTACTTCTTGAATTAATTCAAAGTTAAAATTTTCATCTGATTTTCCGTAAATAAAAATAAAATCATCTTTATTAATTTCTACAATTAGTATTGGAGTATTATTTTGCATTTATTATTTTAAAATAAGTTGCTGACTTATTCTATAATCAAAAATTTTATATTTTTCAAAGTTAGCTTGATCTTTTAAGAAAATAAAGTTTTCAAGACTTTGAATATAGTCCTTCGTAGGCAATTTTATTGTTTGATTCTTTTTTGTCACTAAATCCCACCTATTAGTCTCAAATAAATGAAATTTTTTAATTTCTTCTAATGGAAATTTGTTTTTCTTGAGACTCATATACAAAATTTTAAATTTTTCTCTGTCTCCAAAAACTAGTGGGAGATGCTTGAATTTTTCTGACTCTATGAAGTCTATTAATTCATTTTTATTTGTTAAGTATTTTTTTTCATCTTTAACGTGGATAATGGCTATTGGCTGCTTTTCAAATATTCTTATCTTTAATTTATTTGGATATATTTTTTTTACTTCAAAACTGTCAACAAAATTTAATTCTTTTAACTCATCACTTATTTTTTTTTTATTTAAAATAAAAAGATTTGTTTCATACAATTGAGATAATTTTTTTTCTATCATTGTATTTGGGAGAATTGAGTTATTTTCAATAATAATTTTCTCAATTTTTAGCTTTGTATTAAATTGAAAATTCTCTTGCATTTTATAAGTGCTTAAAAATAATAGCAGTGTCAGAGCTATCAAAAATCTTTTTTTCATCTATTAATGCTTGCATCTAACAAAATTTTCTCAACTAAAGTTGGAAAATTAATACCATAATAATTTGCAATTTCCGGCACTAAGGAAAGATTCGTCATCCCTGGTTGAGTATTTATTTCTAAAAGATAAAATTTATTTTTATAAAATTTAAAATCAGCTCTTGTCACACCTCTGCAGCCCAAAGCCTTGTGTGCTTTTTTTGAAATACTTAAGACTTTTTTATAATTTTTTCTATCTAACCTAGCAGGCATTATATGTTGCGTATTTGCTGCTTTCGAATATTTTGCCTTGTAATCATAAAAAGTTCTCTTTGGAATTAATTCAATTGCACCGATTGCTCTATTGTTAATCACTGCTGCTTGTATTTCTTGCCCGCCAATATAATTTTCGAACATTAACTGCTCGTAATTCTTAAAGAGATGGAGAGTTATTTTTTTAAAGTCTTTTAAATTTTTTGCAATTTTGACACCTAAACTTGACCCCTGATTTATTGGTTTTATTATTAGAGGAAAACACATTTTTTTTTTGATCAATATTTTTTTAATATTATTAATTTTTTTTTCAGCTCTATGAGCTGAAAAAAAGTTAGGAGTTAAAATCTTATTTTTTATAAATAAATCTTTAGAAACTAATTTATTCATTGCATTATAAGAACTTACGACACCTGAATGTGTATACGGAATATTTAAATATTCAAAATAGCTTTGTGCAACTCCGTCTTCTCCATCTTTGCCGTGTAGAGCGTTAAAAATTACATCAATTTTTCTTTTATCAATTAAATTTATGTTTTTAAATTTAGGATCAAATGTAGAAACTAAATATTTTTTTTTTTTTAATGCTTTAATACAAGCTTTACCAGAATTCAAACTTACAGCTCTTTCGCCTGAGGTACCTCCAAGAACAACTAAAACTCTTTTGAATTTTTTATTTTTCACCGATAATTTTAATCTCTAATTCAAGATTAACTCCTGTTTTTTGGCTCACGGTATGTTTTACCTTATTTATCAATTTTTCAATATCAGCTGAATTTGCTTTTCCATGATTTACAAAAAAATTACAATGTTTCCGAGAAATACCAGCATCTCCGACCTTGAATTCATCACAGCCTGTTTCTTTAATTATTTGCCATGCCTTTTTTTCATTTTTGAGATTTTTGAAAGTGCTTCCACAAGTTTTGATCTGACTTGGTTGGGACAACTTTTTTTTTTCTATGAATTGTTTTTGTTTTAGTTCAATCATTTCTTTAGATTTTATTACTCCTTTCAATTTTACTGATGTAATAATTAGTTGATCTGATAAATTTGTCCCTCTGTAAAAAAATTTCATTTCATCACTTTTAATTTCTTTTTCAACCAATTCGTTAATATCTACTGCATTTATAGAAACTAAAACTTTTGATATATCATTTCCGTAGCAACCACTATTCATGATTACTGCCCCACCTATTGTCCCAGGTATGCATGAGAGAAATTCAAGATTTCCAATGCTATTTTCTTTAGCAAAATTAGAAATTTTTCGGTCAAGTATACCTGCACCAACTTCAATTATATCTTTGCTTATTAAATTAATTTTTGAAAAACTTGGCCCAAGTTTGATTACAGCTCCTTTAATTCCGCTATCTCTAATTAAAGTATTTGAACCAGCGCCTAAGATGGTAATTTTTAAATTTTGTTTTTTGCTCTCTTTCAAAAATTCAATTAATTGGTTTTTGTTTTCAGGTTTAAAAAAGTATTCTGCTGGTCCACCTAAATTAAACCAACTATAGTTTGATAATTTTGTATTATTTGAAATAGCTTTACCAAATTTTTTTGTTAACTCTAGGTTTAAACTCATAAAATTTCTTTTAAATTTCTCATATGTTTTGATATTAGCCCTGCTCCCATACCGATGATTATTTCATCACTTTTTAAATTATTTTTAAAATATAATTTCAACTCATTAAAATCCTTAATTATTATCACTTGTGTTTTTGAAAGTTTAGAAATTAATTTTGCAAATTCTATTACCTTAAATTTAGAATTAACCTTTTCGCCTGCAGCATATAATGGGCAAAGAAGTACTAAATTTGACTTAGAAAAACATTTGGAGAATTCTTTCTCTAAGGACAATACTCTTGAAAAACGATGAGGTTCAAAAACTGAAATTATTTTTCTTTTTTCGTATGCATTTTTAACTGCATCTAGAATAGAGGATATCTCAGTAGGATGATGTGCATAGTCATCGTAAAAATCGTTTCTATTTTTTTTAAAAATTTTTGTCATTCTTCTTTGAACCCCGGAAAATTTTTTTAAAGATTTTTTAATAATATTTTGATTAACCCCTAAATTTAAGCATACAGCGATTGCAGCAGCTGCGTTTAATACATTATGTTTGCCTAATAATTTTAATTGAATATTTTTTATGTTAAATATTTTTTTTTCTGCGTTCTTATATCTTAAATCAAAGACTGTATAATCCATTTTATATATTATATTAGAAATCAAATATTGGGCATTTCTAGACTCTCCATATGTCAAAATATTTTTATTTTTAATTTTTTTTAATATTTTTTTTACATTTTTATTGTCAATACATACGATTGATTTTCCAGTAGGAGGTGTTTTCTCTATAAATTTTATAAAGGAATTCTCTAAATTTTTAAAACTTCCGTAATAATCAATGTGCTCATAATCTATATTAGTAATTACTGAATAATTAATAGGTAATTTTAAGAAACTCCCATCCGACTCGTCAGCTTCTAAAATAGCCCATTCTCCTTTTCCTAATTTTGCGTTACTATTAAGAGAATTAATAACGCCTCCATTAATAATTGTCGGGTCTAATTTCTGGTCTGATAAAATTTTCGAAACCAAAGAAGTAGTTGTCGTTTTTCCATGAGAACCACTGATAATGATGTTTTTTTTTAATGAAACTACATCTGCCAAAATTTCAGCTCTAGAATAAATTGGAATTTTTTTTTCACGTGCGTATTTGATTTCACTATTGTTTTTTTTAATCGCTGAAGATTTTACTAATATAGTAGAATTTTTTACATTCTTATTAGAGTGACCTAAAAAAACTTTAATTCCAGCTTTTGTGCAGCTAATAGTATTTTTATTTTTATTTTGATCACTACCTTGAATTCTGAAACCCATATTTTTCATAATTTGCGCTAATCCACTCATCCCTATGCCTCCTATGCCCACGAAATGGATGATTTCCTTACGACCTAAATTAATTTTTTTCATATGTAAATTCTTCTAATAATCTATCGATATTTTTGTAAACATTTTTGTCAGAATATTGATTTTGGTTTTGACTAATTTTGTTCAATATTGATTTTTTATTATAAATTTCTTCAATTAGGTAAAAAAGTTTGTTATTCAAATCTTTTTCTTCTATCATGAAAGAAAAGTTTTTTTTTTTATAAAAAGTAGCATTAATAAACTGATGATTATCAGCTGAAGACGGTAATGGAACAGAGATAAAAGGTACATTAGTATTCGTCAGTTCAGCTAAAATAGATGATCCTGATCGAGTAATAGCTAAATCAACTTTTGAAAAGTATTCTAAAAGATTATTACTGAAATTAAAGATTTCAAAATTTATTTTTGCATCTTCATAAAATGATTTTAATCTAAAATTTTGATTTTCTAAACAATGTTGATAAATTTTTAATTTTATACCTTTTTTTAAACAATTTAGAAAAATATTAGGAAGTTTTTCAGCAAAAGATTTGGCCGCTTGACTACCTCCTAAAACTAATATTTTAATAGTTTGTAAATTATTTTTTTCAAAATCTTTTTTTGAGAAATTAATAATCTTTTTATTTATAATATTTCCAATAACACTTATTTTTTTAAGGAATTTTTTCGGCACACCTTCGATCTCTTTGTAAGAAATAAATATTTTATGAGCGTAAGGTAATAAATATTTATTAGTTTTTCCAATTATTAGATTATTTTCATAGATGATAAATTTTATTCTTAAAATTTTTGCTGCAATACAAACTGGAAAAGACGAATAACCACCCATTCCGAATACAACGGAAGGTTTATTGAAGATTAAAAAAAAATATCGCTCTAAAAACAGAATAAAAAATGAAAATCAATGATAAAATCATTTTAAAAATATTTTTTTTAATGAATGGAGATGAGGGTAATGTGTAAATTTTTAAATTTTTATACCGATCTAAATAATTTAAACCTCTTTTATCTGTAACTATCTCGACTAAGTAATCTTTGCTTATTAAGTGTTCTGCGAGGTTACAACCAGGAAACACATGTCCACCAGTCCCTCCAACAGTAATGAGTGCTTTTAGTTTTTTATTCATACAAATACTTTTTATTCTTAGTATAATTTAAAATTATTCCAGCTAATATTGCACTACCAACTAAAGAGGATCCTCCATAACTCAAAAATGGTAACGTCATTCCAGTTGTCGGTATAAGGCTTGTATTAACGCCAACATGTATAAACGTTTGAAATATAAATAATGCTGCGAGACCACATAATGAAATTTTAATAAATTTATCGTTTTGATTAATACAATTTTTTATAATTCTAAAAGAAATATAAAGAAATATTAAAATAATCATTATAGAAATGATTGAACCGTATTCTTCGGAGATAATTGCAATTATATAATCGGTGTGTGCTTCGGGGACACTATCTTTTAAAATTCCCTCTCCCATTCCTTGACCTTTCAATCCGCCAAGTTTAATTGCATCTAATGCAGATGATGCTTGAAACCTATCTCCTTTGGTAGGATCTATAAATGAAATTAAACGGTTAATTATATATCCGAATTTTTCAGGCATAAAATATAAAAGAGAACTTAATGAAATTAGGAAGATTGAAAAAAATCCAAACATATGTATTAAACTTACCCCTGAGACAAAAACAGTTGCAGCCCAGCTTCCGGTTAATAAAATAGTTTGCCCTAAGTCTGGTTGATCGATTAGAAGAATAATTAAGAAAACCAAAATTAGAAAACTTAAGATATATTTTATATTTTTATTTTTTACTTTTTCAAATGTTAATATCTTAACAGTAACTAAAATAAAAAAAGGTTTTAATAACTCTACTGGTTGTAGTCTAAAAAAATAAAGGTCTAACCATCTTTTTGCTCCCTTTACTTCAATTCCAATGACTGGAACTAATGCAAGAAAAATAAATGAAACTAAAAACAATGGAATGATTAATTTTTTTAAAAAAGATGTTTCAATTATTGATATACAGATCATTAATATAAGTGAAATAAAAGTGAAGCTTAAGTGTTTTGAAAAAAAAAAATAGTAATCTTTATTTAATCTTTCACCAGCTAAAGTTGAAGTAGATGAGAAAGAAAAAAATAATCCTAAAAAAAATAAAGCTATGAAACTAAAAAAAATTTTTTTGTCAATAGCACTCCAATAGTTTATGAGTTTTATCTTAAATATATTTTCTTGCATAAAATTTACTTAACTTTTTAAATTCTTCTCCTCTTTTTTCAAAATTTAAAAATTGATCGAATGAGGCTGACGCTGGACTGAAAAGTAAAGAGATACTTTTTTTTTTATTATTACTTATGTCCTTTAAAGCCTGAATAATAGAATTCTTTAAAGTTTTAGCTTCAGAAAAATTTATTTTATTTTGTATTTGTTTTTTAAAAAAATTAATATTTTCACCAATTATGTAAGACTTATTTATATTTTTTTTCACATCTCTTAAAATAATTTTGTCTTTTTTTTTAGGTAACCCCCCTAAAATCCAATAAATATTTTTTGTATACTTTAATGCAAATTTAGTGGCCTCAAAGGTAGTGGCTTTAGAGTCGTTAATAAAAATACAATTTTTTCTCCTCAAAAAAATCTCGTATCTATGTGGTAAACCCTTGAAAGAATTTAATGAATTTAAAAAGGATTTATTTGTAATTTTGAGTAAATTTGCTAATGCAAAAATATGAGACATATTTTCATCATTAATATTTAATTTTAAATAAGTATTTCTTAAAAATGGTTTTATTTTTTTATATCTTTTTATTCTAGGTATAATTAATTTTCCTAAAAAATTTCTTTTTTTAAAATGAGACTTAAACTTTTTGTTTAAGAAAGAAAATTGATCCTTTTCCTGGTTTCGAAAAATATTTAACTTTGCGTCAATATAATTTTTCATACTTCCGTGCCAATCAATATGGTCATTAGTTATATTAAGTAAAAAAGCATAGTCTGGAGAAACAAATTTTGAATAAGCTAATTGAAAAGAAGAAGCTTCGATAACTAGAAAATTATTTTTTTTAATCTTCAAATCTAAAATTGGAGTTCCAATATTCCCCCCTAGAAGGACTTTAAATTTATTTTTTTTAAGTAAATGAGCTAAAATTTTACAAGTTGTAGATTTTCCATTTGTTCCTGTAACTACAATACTTTTATTAAATTTTTTCAATAGATAGACAAGATCTAGATCGGTAATAATTTTTTTTTTGTATTTGATCAGTTTGTGTTTATTTTTTGATTTAGTTATACTTACTCCAGGACTCAAAACTATGTAGTCTGCTTTAAGAAGACATTTGTTTAAATTTTGAGCTCTTTTATTTTTAAATAAGTTGATATTTTTATCATCCCACACTTTATAATTTTTTATTTTATTTTTTTTAAAAAAATTTACTACTGATTTTCCTGTTAAACCTAAACCATAAATTAGAAAGGATAATTCTTTAAAATTTTTTTGAAAGGCCATTTACTACCTTAGTTTTAATGTCGCTAACCCTATTAGTGCTAATATAATAGCAATAATCCAAAATCTAATTACTATTGTTGACTCTGCCCATCCTTTTTTTTCAAAATGATGATGAATAGGCGCCATTTTAAATATTCTTTTGCCTGTTAGTTTAAATGAAACAACTTGAATTATTACTGAAACTGTTTCTAAAACAAATAACCCGCCTATAATTGCTAATACAATTTCATGTTTCACTATAATTGCAATCGCTGCTAAGGAGCCTCCTAAGGACAAAGATCCAGTATCACCCATGAATATTTTAGCTGGTGGAGCATTGTACCATAAAAAACCAAGGCAAGAACCAACGATTGAACCACAAAAAATAGACAACTCTCCAACATCAGGAATATATTGAATTTGAAGATATTCTGAAAATATTGTGTTTCCAACTACGTAAGATATTAGAGTAAAA
>MDTE01125596.1_pt1 | contig 12024 bp, 14 predicted proteins | sample 811231 | NCBI WGS metagenome assembly MDTE01 (sample SAMN05326651, study PRJNA326480) | marine metagenome | isolation source: seawater | place: Indian Ocean: Red Sea | collected 2010
GCGGGGTAGCTCAGTTGGTTAGAGCGCGGGACTCATAAGCCCGAGGTCAGTGGTTCGATCCCACTTCCCGCTACCAATAGAACAAAAATGAAAAAAATAATCAAATGTTTTAGATCATCTCCAAAATATACTATTAAGTGGGATAATTATTTTGAAATTTATGAAAATATTTTTAAAAAATTTATCAATAAGAAAATTACTTTTGTTGAGGTTGGAATTGGCAATGGTGGCTCTTTATTTATGTGGAGAAATTTTTTTGGATCAAAAGCTAGAATTATAGGGATTGAGTTAAATCCTGATGCTAGAAAGTTAGAAAAACATGGTTTCGAAATATTCACTGGTGATCAGGCCGATACAAAATTTTGGAAAAGTTTTTATAAAAAAGTTGGAAAAATTGACATCTTACTTGATGATGGGGGTCATAAAAATATACAGCAAATTACTACTTTGATAGAATCTGTTAAATTTATAAAAAATGAGGGATTAATTGTAGTAGAGGACACTCACACAAGTTATATGAAAAAAAAGGGATTTAAAAATCCCTCAAAATACTCATTTATAAATTTCACATACCAATTAATTGAAAATATGCACAGACGAAATCCAACAATCAACAAAAACCTAAATTTTATTTCAAAAAGAATCAAACAAATAAATTTTTACGACTCCATTGTAGCTATCAAGTTTGCTAAGAGGAAAAATCTTAAATATTCAAAATTTATAGAAAATAACAGAAAATTAAGGTACCGATTTACTGATTATAGACATAAAGGAAATTTTATAATTACCTTAAATAAATTTGAAAAGATATTTGGTAAAATAAACGAAAATACAATTTTCTATAAATTCATTAGGAAAGTTTTTCATAGAAATTTTTATTTTTCCTTAAAGGAAAAAATTACTATTAAAAAATATATTAGATTGTTAAGACTTTAAGGTTATTAAAATATTTTTAATTGTATTAGATATTTTTATTACATCTTTTTTATTCATTTCAGGATATAATGGTAAACAAAAAATTCCTTTTGATTTTTTCTCAGAATTTTTAAGATTTTTTTTAAAATTTAAATTTTTATAAGCTTTCATTGTTTGAATAGGATACGGGTATATTGTCCTAGTTTTGATATTTTTTTTATTTAAAAGCTTTATAACTTCTTTTTTCTTAGGATGGTAAACTGTAAATAAATGATAAACATGTTTATTATCATAATTCTTATATGGCAAAATTAAATCTGTTTCTGCCAAATGTTTAAAATATTCTTTTGCTAACTGTATTCTTTTATTTATAAACTTATCTACTAAGTTTAATTTTACATTTAATATTGAACATTGTATTTCATCAATTCTTGAATTAATTCCATTCTCATTAGCATAATACTTGTTATAAAATTTATTTTTTTTTTCAATTGTTTCTATTCCATAAAATCTCAACCTTCTTATTTTTTTATGTAAATCTTTTTTTTTAGTAAAAATAAACCCACCGTCTCCATAAGCACCAAGAATTTTTGTAGGGTAAAAAGAAAAACATCCTAAATCTCCGATTGTACCCACATATTTATTCTTATACTTAGCTCCCTGAGCTTGTGCACAGTCCTCAATAATTTTAAGATTATATTTTTTTGCAATTTTAATTATCATATTCATATCACAGGATTGTCCGTATAGATGAACAGGTATTATAGCCTTAGTTTTTTTTGTAATAGCTTTTTCAATTTTTGAACAATCTATTAAATAATCTTCACCAATATCTACTAGTTTAGGCTTTGCTCCAGAATTAATTATAGCTGATATTGTAGGAATAGCTGTATTTGATGCAGTAATAACTTCATCTCCATTTTTAATATTTATAGACTTTAATGCAATCAATAATGCCTCAGTTCCACTCCCAACTGCAGAACCAAATTTTGAATTATATTTATATCTAAATTTTTTCTCAAATTTATTTAATTCTTCACCAAAAAATATATTTCCTCTTTTAAGTGTTTTATCAATTCTCCTTAATATCGACTTTTGAAGTTTCAGATATTCTTTCTTATAATTCCAAAATTCAATCATTTATTATTCTTTTCAATTTTTTTAAATTCATAGAATGGTTTAGTGGTATTTTGTTACCCAAAAATTTTTTTGATTTTATTCCTTTGATTTTCTTGTTAAATTTTTTTGCAAAATTATATACAGATTGGGTTTTTCCCCCAATATTTAATATTCCTTTTTGTTTTAAAATTTTTGGGAATAATTTAACTACTTCCTCATGAAATATGAAATTTGTTATTAAATCTGTAAATGCTGATTTATGAATAAATGGTTTTTCGGTCATACAAACTCTTAAAATTAGAGAATTTTTATACATTTGCACTGCACACTCACCCCCAAGCTTTGACCAAGCATAATTATTATATGGTAGCAAAGAATCTTTTTCATGATAATTGCCAGTGATTCCTGGATAAACATAGTTAGTAGATAAGTAGATTAATTTAATATTAAATTTTGTACAAACTTTTACAATATTGCATGTTCCAATGATATTTTTATCAATACTAAGATTAATATTTTTTTCATGTATGTCCATTGGTCTTGAAAGTCCAGCAGCGTGAATAATTATTTTTGGACGATGCTTTTTTAAATATTTATTTAAAGAATTTATTTTCAATATATTAAACTCTTTTTTGGTTGGGTATATTATATTTTTTAATTTTGTAATCTTTTTAAATTGAGACCCAAACCTTCCATTGCTTCCAGTAAATAAAATTTTCATTTATATCTTAATATGAGCAAACCATTTTTTTTGCTTTGTAAATTTTTTTTCCTTCTTAAATATTTCTTTTTTATGATTCCAGGCAAATAGGAAAGCTTTGTCAGGAGTATTATTCTTAAAATAACTCATATTCACTATTGGTATATGCATTCCTGGGGAATATTTTCCAATTTTTTCTTTAGTAGTGTCACAAATATAATCGATATAATCAGTATTCAATTTGCAATAATTTAAGATAGTAGTGCTTTTTGAAGTGGCAGCATAACCAGCTACTTTTAAATTATTCTTTTTAAATTTTTTTATTTTTGAAATAAGTTTTTTTTTTGAACTTTCACATTTTTTTTTAAATTCTAGACATCCTTTGTAATTGTTTATATTTTTTCTCTTTTCATTCATTAGCAGTCTTATAACTCTTTTACTTTTTTCATGAAATTTTTTTCTACCAACAACATATCTCATAGAGCCACCGTGAGTTTTTTGTGGTATTGCATCTATAAGCTCAAAACCGAATATATTAAAAATTTTTTTAATTGAAGTAAGTGAAAACATAAATATATGCTCATCATATATTTGATCATAAGAAGCTTTGGCATACATAGATCCTAGATAAGGTTCTTCAAATATAAATAATCCTGTATCTGATAATAAAAAATCAACTCCTTTGATTAAACTTTTTAAATTTGGAACGTGACAAATAGCATTTGCAGCACTTATTATTTGTACATTATTTTTTAGTTTCTTTAATTTTTTTATATTTTTAAAGTTAAAAAACTTATTAATTGTTTTAATTCCTTTTTTCTTTGAGACCTCAGCTACATTTTTCGATGGCTCGAATCCAATCACATTAAATTTAGATTTTTTAAAATTATCTAAAAAAGTTCCATCATTAGATCCTATTTCAATTAAATTTTTTAGATTTTTTCCGTATTTTTTTATTATCCAATTAGAATATTTATTAAAATGTAATACCATACCTTTTGAACTACCAGTAAAAAAAGGATAATTCTTATTGAACATCTGTTTTGGTTTAGGATGATCATTTAACTGAAAAAGTGAAATATTTTTTGAAAAACCAACTTCTAAATTAAAAAAAAATTCATTTTTAAATTGCTTTCTAGTAAGAAATCCATTTGCAATTGGCATTTTGCCAAAAGACATAAATGGTTTCATTTTTTTTCCGGTAATTTTACAAATCATTAAATATTCCTAAGCAATTTTAGAGTTTGTTTTATATCTTTCTCTATTTTAGCGTTTAAATATAAACCATTTTTTTCAAGTTTTTTACTACTTACATGATATGAAAGTTGATTCATTATTTTCGCTTTTACAAATTTAATATTTATCTTTTTTTTATTTTTCTTAATTTTTTCAAGAATTTGTTTTACAGTAAAATTACCCGATAATGCGTTAAATATATCATTTTTAAAAAAATCCTTTTCAATACAAAATTTAAATACTTTAAATGCATCACTTAAAGATAAATATGGTCTAAATTGATTCAAAGCAGTTTTATAAACATAAATATCTTCATTTATAGCAGCATTAAAACAAAATTTATTCACTGCTGTGTGGAATCTTATTCCCTTAGATACACCTGCAATAGTACCAAATCTAAATGTACTATATTTCAATTTTTTAGAATTCTTTATTAACATTTTTTCCTCAATTAACTTGATATCAGCATAAGGGGACTGTGGTTTTAAATATTTATCTTCACATTCTTCATCAACTATGTCTGACTGTTTTCCATATACGCTAGTCGAAGAGAGGTGTATTAATTTAGCTTTATTTTTTATACAAAATTTGATTACATTTTTTAGGCAATCAATATTATTTTTGTACATTTCGTTTTTTTTACCAAAACTTTTTTCTGCATTTGTCATTGACGCAAGATGGATAACATATTTGATATTTTTAAAATCATTTAAGCTATTTTGCTCATCAACATTTCTTAAATAAAATTTCAAATTATTATTTTTTTTGAGATTAAATAATGAACAAAAGCTATTTGATTTAATATTATCAACAAGAAAAGTTTTTTTAATTTTTTTGATTTTATGAACGTTTTCAGCCACATAAGATCCTATATGACCACAGCTACCAGTTATTAATAAATTCATAATTATTTTTTTTTAATTATTTTCTTAAATAGACTATATTTTTCAATGTAATCATTGAATTCATATTTCCTATCACAAAAGACCATCAAGATTGAATGATTTGTATTAAATTTTATTTTACACCAAGTTTTAGGTTTTAGTAAAAAACCCTCTAATTTTTTGTAATTAATGTTGATTTTCTTTTTTTCTTTGGAGTTTTCATATTCAATTATCATTGAGCCATATATAGGTACTAAAAATTGCCTACATTTATAATGAGCATGATTTCCTCTTACAAAATTTTTGTTACCATAGATAATGAAAATTCTTTTGGTTTTAAAAGGCACTTCTTTTGTTAAAGAAAAAGGAATTAAGGTTCCGCTTTTTTTTTTATACTTTTTGAATCTATATTTTTTCATATAATTTTTGGGTAAGGAGTATGGGTAATAAACTTTCCCCCTTGTTTAATAAATTTTTTTTCTTTTTTAAATATCTCATCTTTAAAGTTCCAGGCTCCTAAAAAAACAAAATCTATATTTTTATCGTTTAAGTTTTCATATTTATAAATTGGTATTTTTGTTCCAGGTGTATACTTATTTTGTTTTTCTAGAGTCGTATCAACAAAATATGAAATATAATTTTTACCTATTTTACAATAATTCAATATTGTTGTTGATTTTGCGGTTACACCATAACCTATTATTTTTTTTTTTCTCGATTTTATTTTTTTAAATAGGTTCTTTAAATTATTTTTAGAATTCTTTACTCTTTTTGCAAAAGATCTATAGCAAGACAACTTTTTCAATCCAAATCTAATTTCTTTATCTCTATTAATCTTTACATTTTTATGTATCCTTATAACACTATTTTTTTTTTTAATAAAATACCTGTTAGAACCACCGTGAATTTTTAAATTTTGAACATAAAATACTTCCAAGTTATTTTTTCTTAAAACATTTTCAATACCAATAAGTGAAAAGACATAAATATGTTCATTATAAAATTGATCATATGTATTTCTCTTTAAGCATTCTAATAATGATGGGTCCTCTAAAATTAGAACACCATTATTTTGAAGCACAATGTTTATAGATTTAAAAACATCATCTAAATTTTTAATATGACTTATTGTGTTAGCAGAATATATAAGATCAACCTTTCCTCTTTTTTTGAGTATTTTTTTTGCAGTTTTTATATTCCAATATTCTGAAAAAGTATCAAAACCTTTACTTTTTGTAATTTTTTCTACGTTTAAACATGGTTCAATACCAATTGTTTTTTTTTTGAAAAATTTTTAATAAAGCAACCGTCATTACTACCAATTTCCAATATTTTTTTTGGTTTAAATTTTTTTTTAATAATTTTAGCTAAATTTTTAAATGAATTTATCATTGTTTTTGACATCGAAGATCTGTACGGGTAATCTTTGTTGAACATCATTCTACTAGATAATGGTTTATTAATAGATACAAGTTTGTTGTCTAAATCAAATCCTACTTTGAGTTTATATTTTATTTCTTTTTTATCTAATTGATTTTTTTTTAAATAATTATTAGCAAGTGGTTGATCACCTAAGTCTAAGAAGTTAATGTATCTACTCAATTTAGATTTTCCTCTCTTAAATCATTAAAAAATATAGGCCATTCAAGACATTTAGCATATTTATTGAACCAAAAAGGCAGGAACCTTTCTGCTAAAAATGCATAAATTCTTATTTTGGAATATCCATTTAAATCAAAACCGAATATTTTTTCACATTCAAATAACCAATTAAAAACTGACTCATAATAATTTTCAATGAGTTTTTTTGATCTACATACAAACATATTCCCCTGATTAAATGAACAGTTTGAATTTACAAATTCTCTAAAATCATTTCTATCTTTCGTATCTAAAACATTAATTGCTTTATCTAAAACTCCATTTCCATGGAACATATCAAATTGAAATTTTATATTTTGATTTCTTCTTAATATCGCTTTTGGATTTTTTAATAATGAAATTTTTCCATATTTAAATATTTTTATCCATTTAATTTGGTTCATAATAATTTTGTCACCTAAAATCACCTCATAATCTTTCCAAATTTCTGGTACACTATTTAGTACTTTGTCTTTAAATTTTTGATTTTTATTTGATTCCTCTAATTGATTTAACCAAAATCTTCTGTATGCGCAAAAACCAATCCAATCATTATCATCTATTTTTTTTATTTGATTTTTCCAAAACCAATAATGGAATGTGTATTCACCATAAAATCTATTTTTTTCTGAAATATTTTCTCCTGATTTGTCAGTTATCCACTCTGAACTAAATTTATTTTCTCCAAGACCCACAGGAATATAATTGATACTTTTTAACTTTGGTAACAATTCGTCATGTATACAAATACAATACATCTTTAGGTTTTTCATTTTAGAAAAAAATTTCTTTAAATTTTGGATTTTTTTTATCTTTATCTGAAACAATTGGATTATTTATTCTCCAATTAATATTTAAATTCTCATCACTCCACAAAATTCCTCTTTCATCATTTTGATTTCTATAATTTGTACAACTGTAAATGACTAAATTTTCTTTTTCTAAACAACTAAATCCGTGAGCAAATCCCTCAGGTATATAAATTGATTTACAGTTTTTCTCCGATAAAATTATTTCAAAGTATTTCCCAAAAGTTTTTGAATTTTTTCTCAAATCTAAAGCTACATCAAGTATCTTACCCTTAATAACAGATATAAATTTACCTTGTGGTTTTTTTAATTGATAATGTAGGCCTCTTATGACATTTTTTTTTGACAGAGAAATTACATTAAATGGGAATCTTAATTTAAGTGTTTTTTCAACTAATATTTCTCTAAAAAATCCCCTTTTATCAACAAATTTTTGATTTTCAATTATCATTAATCCTTTAAACTTATTTTTAATTATTTTCATTTAAATCAATTTATTTAAATATTTTGAATATTCGCAATTACCATAAAAATTTATAGATTTTTTCAAATCTTTTTTACTTATCCATTTTTTGTTAAGAGCTATTTCCTCTAAACATGCAATTTTGAAACCCTGCCTATTTTCAATTGCTGAGACAAATGCACTAGTTTTGTAAAAATCTTCAATTGAACCAGTATCTAGCCAAGCACCACCTCTACCCAAATATTCAGGTTTAATTTGTTTTTTTTTGAGATAAATTTTTAATAAATCAATAATTTCTAATTCACCTCTCTTAGAAGGTTTAAGTTTTTTAGTATATTCAATGACTTTATTGTCAAAAAAATACAAACCTGTTACTGCAAGATCTGATACAAATTTTTTAGGTTTTTCTACTAATGAAATTATCTTATTATTTTTTAATTTAGCCACACCATATTTTTCTGGTTTATTTACTCTGTGGAGCATTATTTTTGCTCCTTTATTTAAATTTGTACAAATTTTCAACGTTTTAGTTAATGATTGCCCATAAAAAAAATTATCTCCCAAAACTAAAGCAACATTATTTTTACCAATAAAATTTTCACCTAATAAAAAAGCTTCTGGTAATCCATTAGGTGACAATTGTTCTACATAAGAAATTTTTACACCAAAATTGTTATTGATTGGAATTATCTTTTTGTACTGATTAAGTTCTCCTTTGTTTACAATAATTAATATATCTTTTATTCCAGCTAACATAAGAATAGATAGAGGGTAAAAGATTAAAGGTTTATCATAAATTGGTAATAATTGTTTATTTACGGCTTTAGTAAGTGGGCTCATTCTTGTTCCTTTGCCTCCTGCCAGGATAATACCTTTTTTAATCATTAGTTTCCCAATCTTTTAGTAATATCTTTTTTTGAAAAATTTTTAAAATATTCTTGATTATTTAAATACCAAGTGAATGTTTTCATAATACCGTCTTCAAATTTATATTTTGATTTCCAATTTAATTTAGATTTTATTTTATTACTATTTAGAGCATATCTTAAATCATGACCAGGTCTATCTTTAACAAATTTTATTTTGACATTCTTATTTTTATTCAAAATTTTATTAGCGATAATGAGAAGCTTTTTTGAAATTTGTATATTATTCAAATTATAATTTGAGCCAATATTGTAGAATTCACCTATTTTACCTTTTTGAAAAACTTTAAGTAAAGCTTCACAATGATCTTTTACGTATATCCATTCTCTAGAGTTTTCACCTTTCCCATATATTGGTAAATCAATTCCATTTAAAATATTATATATTAATTTTGGTATTAATTTTTCAGGATGTTGTCTTGGTCCATAATTGTTTGAACAATTAGTAACTATTGCCGGTATATTAAAAGTTCTAACATATGAATAAACTATATGATCTGATGAGGCTTTACTAGCAGCATATGGTGAACTTGGTTTGTAAGGCCAAATTTCTGTAGAACGACCTTTTAGAACATCGCCATAAACCTCATCGGTAGAAATATGAATCAATTTAGAGTATTTATTTTTTTTACAATAATTTCTAAAAGCCTCTAATAAATTAAAAACTCCTAAAGTATTTGAGTAAAAAAATTCTTTAGGTCCATCTATTGATCTATCAACATGAGTTTCAGCTGCTAGATTGAATATACCATTAGGTTTAAAGTTATTTAAGATTTGTAAAATTTTTCTTTGATTATTTATATTTGCTTTTATAAATGAATAATTTTTATTATTTAAGAAGAGTTTAACATTATATCTGTTTGAAGCATAGCTCACTTTATCGATATTTAATACTTTAAATTTTTTTGATAAAAGTAATTCAATCAAATTACTTCCAATAAAACCTAATCCCCCTGTAACTATAAATTTTTGCATTTAATTTTTTTACATCAATAATAAAAAAAGTATATAAGTAAGTTGATAATTTATATGCCTAAATATTTACCTAAATTAACTATAAATATTTTGACTTTTAAAACTAGTAAGAAGATTTTAAAAAATTGTATAGATTCAATTGATGGTTCCATACCTATTAATATTATTGAGAATTCCAATTATTTTATTGATGAAAATTATTTTAAAAAGAAAAGAAAACAAATAAAATTTTTTTGTACAGGAAAAAATTATGGATACGGTAAAGGACATAATATTGGTATATCTAAAGTTAAAACTCGATATGTTTTAATATGTAATCCTGATGTAGTGTTTAAAAAAAATTATTTTAAACATTTATTAAAGTATTTAAAAAATTCAGATTTTCACATGGTTGGATCACAATATTCTAAAAAGGAAATGTTTAAGCCGGCATATGGATTATTTTATGAGAACCAGATTAATCCAAATTTACCAAAAGATAAATCTGGTTTTCAAAAAGTTGATTGGATTGTTGGTTGTACAATTTTATTTGATCTTAATAAATTTCCCAACAAAAAAATTTTTGATGAAAATTTTTTTATGTTTTATGAAGAAACAGACTTGTGTAAAAGAATTATTTCTAAAGACGGTAAAATATATAGTGGAAGTAATTTACTAATTAAACATCTTGGTGAAAAAAGTTCTTTTGCAACAAATCCAAATATGAAGATTGATTATATTAAATTAAGAAATTGGCACTTGATGTGGTCGTCTTTTTATTTTAAGAAAAAGCATTTTGGTTATTTTTACTCTTTAATAAATCACGTGCCTTATTTAGTAAAAGATATATTAAAGATAATTTTTTACTTTATCTTTCTTAAAAAAGAAAAGTATATTAAACACTACTTCAGATTTTTAGGATTATTAGACTCAATAAAGGGAAAAAAATCAAATTATAGAATTTTATAATCAATGAAAAAATTTTTTTTAAAAAATAGTTTTTTTTATTTTTTTTATAAACTTTTAAAAATTTATCGGAATTCAAAAAGTAAAATTCATTTTGCTGAGTTTGGTGAAGATATATTTGTAAGAAGATTTTTTAAAAAATTTGAAAATGGATTCTATGTAGATGTTGGAGCATATCATCCAATTAAAGGATCCTTAACCAATGATTTATATAAAAATAATTGGTCAGGCATGAATATAGATCTGAGTCAAATTTCAATTGATTTGTTTAATCTATCGAGATCAAGAGATATTAATTTAAAAGCAGCGATAACTGACTTTGATGGTAAAACTTTTTTTTATGAAAATTCACCAATTAATCAGCAAAATTCTTTAACCGAAAGTTCTGATGCAAAAAAAATTGAAATAGATTGTTTTAAACTTAATTCAGTTCTTCAAAAGTATAAGATTGAAAAAATTGATTATTTAAATATTGATGTTGAAGGGAATGAATTTCAAGTTATTTCAACATTTGATTTTATTCAGTTTAACCCAACTTTAGTATCAATTGAATTCAATGATTATGATTTTGATAATTTACTCAACTCTAATATTTATAATTTAATGAAAGATAATGGATATAAATTAGTAGCAAAATTTGGAGTTACTTGTTTTTATACAAAAGCTGATAATGTTAAAAAGATAAGTAACATTATGAGTGTTTAAAAATTAATGTCCTGGAAATTCTATTAAATTTTCTACTTTATAACCTTTTTTAATTAAACCATTAGAACCATTTAGATCAAAAAGATTTATCACGAATATAAATCCAGCAACTTTTCCATTTGAAATTTCCACAAGTTTTGCCGCAGCATCAGCTGTCCCACCAGTAGCAATTAGATCGTCAATAATCAAAATAGAATCTCCTTCACTAATTGAATCTTTATGAACTTCTATAGTAGCTTTTCCATACTCCAATTCAAAATCAATAGAGTGTACATCAGCTGGCAATTTATCTTTTTTTCTTAACATTATAAATGGTTTTTTTAAAATATAAGAAACTGCTGATGCAAAAACAAATCCTCTAGACTCTATTGCAGCAATCTTATTGAATTTCATTTTCTCTGATCTTTCAACAATTTGATCAATTGTTTTTGAAAAAGCTTTTTCATTTTTAATAAGCGTTGTGATATCTCTAAATAAGATACCTTTCTTTGGATAATCAGGGATAGACCTAATATAATCTTTTAAATTCATAATAATTAATTATTAAAGTATAAATAAATCAAATTTAAAACATGACAATAAATAAATTAGCAATTATTGGTGGCAGTGGTCTTTACGATGTTGAGGAATTTAAAGACAGAGAATTAATTGATTTAGATACCCCATGGGGAAAACCTTCGGACCAAATATTAAAAACAAATTTTAA
>MDTE01152844.1_pt1 | contig 12024 bp, 9 predicted proteins | sample 811231 | NCBI WGS metagenome assembly MDTE01 (sample SAMN05326651, study PRJNA326480) | marine metagenome | isolation source: seawater | place: Indian Ocean: Red Sea | collected 2010
CACAAAGAGATTGCCGAAGAGCTGAGAGAGATAAAGGAGAAGCTTCTCCAGGCGGCAGAGGGACGGAAGAGCAACGCGGACGGTCGCCCCGAGGATGTGATGGAGATGGCAGAGTATCGCATGAGGAACAAGATGCGGGTGCAGAAGCTGATCCTGGACGAGGCCGAGTCTCAGGTGAACAACGTTGCCGCATCCATCCATAACATGATGCAGACTGTGACCGCGTTCGAGAAGACAATCGCCAAGGTAACGGACAACGACAAGCCCAAACCCGCCGAGCGAAGGGCATCCATGACCAGCAGGAACAACAGCAGGGTCAACCTCACCGGGATGGAACGGAGAAAGAGCGAGTCCGGCAGGTCGACTCCGGCGTCCGGGATCCGGAAGCCCTCGCGTACCAATCTAGCCGCGGGCGTGGAGGAGAAGAATGATACCGCAACACTCGATATGATGAACAAGGAGGCGCGGGAGGGTATGAAGTACCTGACCACTTTCTTTGAGAAAATTGACCAGGCCAACATCATCACCGCGGCGGACGTGCACAAGGCTAAGATGCTTCGATTAGCCAAGCTCAAGGGCACCAACGTCGCGAGTGCGGTCAGGAAATCCTTCAAGCACGGCCTCAAGCTCGACGACGACGAGGAACACATGAGCAAGGATGAACGCCACGCGGCAAAGTTCGGCCTGGTCGCGCCGGCTAACCCGCAATTTAACCAGAGGGTCGTCACGGCCGAGGAGCAGGACGCGGCGGTGTTGGATGAGATGGACGACGACGAGACGGGTGCGAAGGAGGAGAACGCTGAGGCGGAGGAGGCCAGGGAGAAGCTCAAGGTTGGCTCGGTCAAGCTCTTCCGCAAGAGCAACGCCAAGAAAAAGGACGAGGGAGAGAAGGACTGGGCGGATGAGCAAGAGGCGAGGTTGAGCAGGACGAAGTTGCCCGAAGCCGTCAAGGCGGCTTAGGCTGTGAATACTTTAAGTACACGTCGCTCGTTTCAAGCCCTATTTCGCAATGTTCTACGCAACCGTTGTTTTACATGTCTCCTCGTCGTGTTGAGCACCGGGCTTGTCATCTCGTCACGCACGAGAACGACTGTCCCCCAACGTACCCCCCTTGCATCGACCTCTTGACGTTCAGCTCAAACTGGCGCTGGTTCTCCGTCAGGTCTCTCGCCGCGTCCTTGTTCAGCGGGTCGTCTGGGTTCGGGTCCATGAACAGGTGAACCAGGCCGTAGATGCACGAGCTGATGGACAGAACCGGCTTCCAGTCCTCTCGGAGGATGTTGAGGCACACGTTGCCGTCGTAGTCGAGGTTGGGGTGATACACCTTCTGCGTGCACTTCACCTTGGGCGGCTCGTGCGGGTACACGCCGGGCACGTTGAAGTTGAACACGAACTTGCCGCCCTTGTAGTAGCCCTCGTCGGGCTTGATGGTGACGAGGAAGTGCAGCAGGTTGTCCTTCCCGTCGGGGAACTCGATCTGCACGGTGGGTCCCAAGGTGAGCTCCGAGATGTCCTTCGCGAGGCGCATCTCACCGGGGCTCTGTTTTGGCCCCTGCGCCCCGGAGGCGGCCTTCGCCTTGGCCTCCTTCTCTTGCTTGTCCTGCGACGCGAGGGGGGTTTTCGTTCGCGTCAGGGGGGTGTCCGACTGTCGTTTCAAACGAGGAAGGATCAACCGCGGGTTCGGCGGGTTGGGGGCGCAAGATGACGGGGCTCGACGGTCCACGCACCTTGGCGGAAAATAGCTTGATCATATCTCAAACACCCGCGAGTCTCGGTCGCGCTTCGCGAGCTGTAAGCGCCCTTCGGCGCGTGTCGAAGTGCCGGACACCTCGAGAACAAGAAGTCCTTGGAAAAAACCTTCAACACTATTTTTACGGTTGCACTCTAACTGATTGCCTGTGCGTCCTGAGAAATTCACGGTGGAGGTTGCATCCGAGGAGATCTTGTTCCCCGGCGGTTGGTGCCGCTCGGCCAAACCCCGGACGAGCCTTCCGCTCGACCGCTCCCACCAAGCCAAGATGTCGGCCTCCATCGCTGCCTCGGTTTCCATCTCCTCTGCGGCCACCCTCAGGGCCGGTCGCGCGCAGAGGCGCGCCACCGTCGCCAAGGCTGCTCGCGCGGACGCCAACAACGAGGTGCGTCACCGAGGAATCTCCACCGATTGGACCCTTTCCGTAGTTATCCACTTTCCTCGCCCGAGAGGCTCCGAGCCGATCGTCTGACCCGCCCGCCCATCCCTCGCGACCGCAGTCACGCTACGGCGCGTGCTGGCCCGGCCGTGTCCCCGTGCCCAACGACGTGCCCCTACTCGGCAACGGGAACATCAAGAAGATCTCCCTGCTCGGTTCCACCGGCTCCATCGGCACGCAGACTCTGGACATCGCGGAGGAGCACCCCGACAAGTTTGAGATCGTGGCGCTCTCCGCCGGCCGCAACCTCGACGTGATGGCCGAGCAGATCAAGAAGTTCAAGCCCAAGATGGTGTCCATCTCGGACGGTGGCGACGTGGAGAAGCTCAAGGGGATGATCAAGGACATGGACGGGCCCCAGCCCGAGATCCTCTTCGGCCCCGACGGCATGGTCGAGGTTGCCAGGCACCCCGACGTAGACTCCACCGTGACCGGCATCGTGGGCTGCGCGGGCCTTCCCCCCACCGTCGCCGCCATCGAAGCCGGTAAGAACATCTGCCTCGCCAACAAGGAGACCCTCATCGCCGGCGGTCCCGCCATCGTGCCCCTCGCGGTGAAGCACGGCGTCAAGATTCTCCCCGCGGATTCCGAGCACAGCGCCATCTTCCAGTGCATCCAGGGTCTTCCCGAGGGCGCTCTCAGGAGGATCATCCTGACCGCGTCCGGCGGTGCCTTCCGCGACATCGAGCTCTCCGAGATGCGCGAGTACGCCAAGACCGATCCCGGCTTCCTCCAGAAGAAGGCCACCACCCACCCCAACTGGGACATGGGAGCCAAGATCACGTGCGACTCCGCCACGCTCATGAACAAGGCTCTCGAGGTCATCGAGGCTCACTACCTGTACGGTACCTCCTACGACGACATCGACGTCGTCATCCATCCCCAGTCCATCATTCACTCCATGGTCGAGACCGCGGATTCCTCCGTTCTCGCGCAGCTCGGCTGGCCGGACATGAGGCTGCCCATTCTGTACACCATGTCCTGGCCCCAGCGCGTGAACTGCAGCGAGCAGACCTGGCCCAGGCTCGACTTCATCAAGATGGGCGACCTCACCTTCAAAGCCCCTGACGTCGAGAAATATCCCAGCCTCACCATGGGCTACGCCGCGGGTCGCACGGGCGGCACCATGACCGGCGTGTTCTCCGCCGCCAATGAGCAAGCCGTGGCGATGTTCCTCGACAAGAAGATCGGCTACTTTGACATCTACACGGTTATCGAGAAGGCGATGGAGGCGCACAAGAACGATCTCATCCTCGACCCCACCTTGGATGACATCGTCAACTCGGATCTGTGGGCGCGCGAGCACGTCAAGAAGGTTGTCGAGTCCGGCGTATGCAAGGAGCTCGTCGCCGCGTAAGGATGGGAAGATTACCAGTAAAAGACTTAGCACACTCTCTAGCGCAATTTGATTGATTATTACGGCACGATTCGACACCTATTCCAGCCCCTCGGGGATGACGAACGGCAGCTTGAAGAAGGAGATGAGCTTGCTCTTGATCTGAGGCAGCGCGTTCTCGATCCCGTGTCCCATCCCCGCCACCTCGAGCAGCCTCCTCTCGCCCACCTCGATGCCCTCCTTCCCCGTCGCGCCCGTTCGCATGTTCACGCTGGCGTCCCTCACCCAAGTCAGCGAGTTATCCAGGGGCGCCGCCTCGTCGTCGTACCCGTGCACCACGTACGCGGCACACGACACGAACGGGAACTCCTCGTGGTTCCCCAGGTCCTCCCTGAACGCCTCCGTGAACTCGACGCCCAGCTCGTTCGCGAGCGAGTCCAGCACGGCGCTCGGCCGAAACGTGGGCGCGAGGAGCATCATGCGATCGATCCGTCCCTCGTTCTCCTCCCTGCTCGCGTACACGGCCGCGACGTACGCCCCCATGCTCGACGCGATCAATCGCACGGGCTTGTCCGGGTTCGCAGCCTCCGCCTCCTTCACCGCCGCGTCGAGAGCCTCCACGGCGCTGGTCACCGTGAACTCGCCCCCGGCGGGCGCCGCCAGGTTGGGCGTGAGCAGCGGCACGTCGTAGGTGCCGAGGACGTCCCGGAGGTACATGCACGCGAAGGAGTCCTCGGGCGGGGACATCATGTTGTGCGCGAAGACGTACACGTAGTCGTTGGGGTCGCCGCCGTACTTGTTGGACCTGTCCTCGGCCTCGGCCTCCTCCTCGCTCTGGTACGTGGTCGATCCGTCGGTGTCGCCGTCGCCGCCGGACTGGCCGACCGCCTCCTCGAACGTGCCGGTGCCCGCGTCGCTCTTGTCCCCGAACTTCCACCCCTTGGCCCTGGGAAAGTTACCCTGCTTCCAGTTGGCGATCCAGTCGTCCGCGGAGTCGAACTCGGTCTGGTTCTTCTTGAACTTCTTCTCCTCCGGCTTGTCATCGCCATCGGCATCCTTGGACGCCGCGACGCGGAAGGTTCCGCGGACCGGACGCGAGGTGAGACGGGCGAATCGCGCCGATCCCATCGTGTGAGCGCGAGCGCGGGCGCCCGCGACGCTCGTCGTGATCGACACCGCGACGGACATGTCGGCTGCGCGCGGGTGGCTGTGCGATCGCGGATAAACTTCCTCGGACGCGAGACGTGGTTCCACCCATCAGCCACTGAGGTAAAAATCCAGTTATAGACCGGCGCCACAGCACAGGCGGGGACCGGTCCGCGTGACGGCATCATCGACGCGAGCGCGTTGACGCCGTTCACGACCGTCATCTGGATCCTTTCATCACTCGTCACCCCCAAAACCGCGCCGAGACCCGCGCGCGGACGCCGCGAAGTACCTCAGCGCGACCCCGTGGTGCCGGTTTAGGCAACCGAGAAATTAGGGCGGCATCGTCGGTTGCGTCGCCATGGGTCCCGCCGCCAAGGATGACGTGGAGCACACCATGGTGCTCGAGCACGTCAATCCCACCACCCGTCTCCTGGAGAAGCGTCGGCTGATGCGCGAGACGGAGGAGACGCTCGACGCGCGCAAGGCTGAGTACAAGCTGAAGGAGCAGGGATTCAAGCGCAGGGAGGAGGCGCTCAAGCGAAAGGACCTCGAGCTGCAGGAGTCCCTCGTCCGGTTCAGCAAGTTCCTGCAGGAGAACGACGCCAAACGGACCGCGGCGGAGAGAAAGGCGGCGGAGGAGATCAAGCTGAGGCTCCAGAAGGAGATGGAGATACGCGAGCTGACCAGGATGCAGGAGAACCTTCGGAACGACCTCGAGGACGCCAAGGACGAGGTGGAGAGGAACCTGAGGTACGAGCGGTACCTGGAGACGGTGCTGGAGGCGCCCGACGTCTCGTACGGGGAGATCCAGGACCTTCTGAACAGGCACAAGACCCTGAGGGTGACCAACGAGGACCTGAGGGCGAGAGACGCGCAGCTCAACGCCGACGCGGATGCCACCCGCGCGAGGCTACACGCGTACACGAAGAGGATGACGGACGAGAGGCTCAACCTGAACAACGACATAGCCAAGTTGAAGAAGAGGCTGGAGGCGGCGACGCTGGAGGTGGAGCGCGCGCGGAAGGCGAGCGCGGCGGACCAGCAGAGCTCGCGGAACCGGACCCTCGAGCACGGCCGAGCAGTCGCCGCGGCGGAGAATCTGTTCCAACGGTGTCGGCGACGGAGCAACGTGCAGTACGCGCGGACGAAGGATCCGATCGAGCAGCTTCACGTCATAGGCGACTACGTGGGTGACATGGGGCAGGTGGTGAAGCACAAGGGCAAGGTTTAACGGCGTTAGCGGCCTGCTGGACGATTGAAACGGGAAAATTAGGAATAAAACTCTCATCTGAATACCCTTCGGCGGTTCGCGGCCCGCGCCTCCGCCTTTTCGCGCTTGCGCCTCTCCTCCTTGGTTTCCTTCATCCTCGCAGTCGCCTCCAGCTCGTCCTGGGTCGGGGTGAAGATCCACGGCAGGATGATATCCGCCCACAGCTTGTACGTGGCGAACCCCGGGACGACGAGCCCGATGAGCCAGAACCAGTCGCTGAACGCGGCGGTGGTGATCAGCACGAACGCGGAGACGTAGATGATGTCGTGGTAGTAGGACGTCATGCCTCCGAGACTGAGGTCCGAGCCTCCGTCGATGAGGGTACCCGCCGCGTCGTACGTCGGCGCGCCGTGGTGATGCAGGCTCGAGTAGCAGAACCAGGCGCTGGTCGCGGCGGTTGCGAACAGGGGGTAGTGGATCCACGCGGACGCGGTCGAACCCTTCCACACGAGCCTGAGGAGGACATGAAAGAGGACGGAACCCGCGACGACGCGAAACAGAAGCTTCAGACGCGCGGTGTTCTTCTCCGCGCGCTTCTTGGACTTGTCTCCGGCCATCTCGCGCCGCTACCTGGGCGCGCCCCCAGGAACTGGCCAATTCGACAGGATCTTTCGAGGTGCCGATGTTTTCTCCGAGGCCTAACTCGTGAAAGTTATCCACTCTGGCCCACAGCACAACGCGCATCCCACCCGGATCTCTCAGGTATAAACGCGATGCCGTCGCTCACAATGTCGTCCACGCTCGTCGTGCGCCCCCCCGTCGCGGTATCGAGGACGAAACGCCCGTCCTCGCGCGCCACGGCCCGACCCCACGGACCCTCCCCGATCCGCCCCGTCGACGTGTCGCGGTGGAGCCCGGGACTCTCTCGCCGTGGGCGACTCGTATCGACCCCGGGGGCGATCGCGGATCCGGAACCGCCCTCATCTTCAAACTCCGCGTCCACGGTGATCGTGGATGCCCCGGACGTCGGCGCGCACGGCTCGGGCATCGCTCCGTCCCCGCCCCAACCGAGCAAAACCGTGATCGTAGGCGGCGGTCCCAGCGGCCTATTTGCTGCCATCATGCTCGCCAGAAGGGGATGGAGAAACATCGAGGTGTGGGAGAGGTTGCAGCGCCCGCCCTCCCCGGACGCGAACGAGATCTGGGGCGACCCAAACAGGAGTTACTGCATCGGCGTGAGCGGCCGCGGGCAGATTGCGCTCGAGCGAATGGGGTGCGTCGACCGGGTCCTGTCGTACTGCAAGACGGTGAACAGCCGCATGGACTGGTCGCCGCAGAACCCCGAGGGCAAGGAGACGATATCGAACAAGCAGTACGCCACGCAGGTCATACAGCGCGACAGGCTCGTCGCGGCGCTGCTGAAGGAGGTTGAGGAGAAGTACGCCGACGCGGTGACGGTGACGCACGGGGTGCAGTGCGTGTCGTGCGAGTGGACCGGGGCCGGGGGCGCGATCCTGACGCGTCAGCCAACGGAGTGTCGATCCGACGAGCACAAGTCCGGGGACGAGGAGGACGACGACGAGACGTGCGAGGCGCCGCCCGTTGACGACGAGGCTGGGGTCAGGGTGACGGTTCCGGTCCCGTTCGTCGTCGGAGCGGAGGGCGCGTCCCGGCGCAACGCGGTGGCGCGAGCCATGGACGACGACGACGCGTGCGACGCGAAGATGGTTCGGTTCGAGGACACGAACCCGAGGGTGTACAAGACCATTCCCATCAACCTTCCCGAGTCGTACAGGGACGACCTCAACTACAGCGCCAGGACCAAGGGCGGCGTCGCGCTGGAGGCGTTGCCCACGAAAGAGGGTCTGCTTGTCGGCATCCTGCTCGTCAAGCCAGGGGACAAGGAGACGTGCGCCAAGCTCGAGTCCAGGGAGAGCCTGAGGAAATACTTCGACGAGGACTTCCCAATGTTCACAGATTTCATCACCGACGAGGACCTGGAGCTCATGGCGAAGCGGCCGCTGTCTACGTTGCCCACCTTTGCTTATTGCGGAGGCGACTCTTTGCACAGGCGAGTCGCGGAGGATGGAGACTCGAGCCAGGAGGCTGGCGGCGCGTGCCTCCTCGGCGACAGCATCCACACCGTCAAGCCGTACTTTGGCCTGGGCGTCAACAGCGCCTTTGAGGATGTGACCATTCTGGATGACTGCCTCACCTCCGCGGCGGGTTCCGGGAAGTGGACGGAGGCTCTGGCAGACTACTCCAAGAGGCGAGCCGAGGACGCCAAGGCCCTCGTGGACATCTCGCGGTCGTTCGACGGTGGGTTCCTGACGTTCGTGCTTCCTCTGATCCTGGACGGCATCTTCTCCAAGCTCCTGCCCAACGTGTTCATGCCAAACACCATCCAGATGACGCAGAAGTACGACTGGAGATTTAGCCAGGTAGCCAAGCGGAAGAGGCGCGATAGGGCGCTGCAGGTTGCGATACTGGCTTCTGCGCTGGGGGCCGTGGGGACAGTCGCGTTCATGGTGGTTAGGACACTGGTGGGGCTGATGATCGGCGCGATGACGGGGGGCTTGGCGGCGTAAAGCTAGTGTCCTCGATAGTGTGCCAAAACATTTCTGCCTTTGTTGCTTCTGAAAGCCCTATTTTAAGCGGGGCATGACAAACCCTCGTTCTAGGGTCCGTTCTCGTGAGCGACTCTCGCACAGCTGGCCAGTTAGAAAAATGCTCGCGATTTGGTTTTATCCGCTCTGGCTCCCTCTGAGCTGGACTCTTTGGATAGGCTGAGGACCTCCGCGGAACACACGTAAACGCACCCAAACCAGACTTCCCCGTCGGAAACACCTCCACGGAGATGTTCGCACTGACCTCTAAGACCATCGCGCCGGTGAGTGCCATCCCCACGCGCGCGACTCCCCTCCGGACGCCCTGATTTGAGTGCCCGACCGTTAAACCAAAAAACTCGAATTTGTCCGATCTTGGCATCTAGAGGCGGTCTCGCCGGGCGCCCAGGAGGCGCGCGGTCGGTGTTGACCCTAGAACAACCCGTCGGCGATGTTCGTTAGCCACGATACGTGAGCCCGTGGGTCGCTCGCGTCACGCGTAACTCGTCGTGCCGCGATCGACCCGCGCGCGTCCCCTGGCCGCAAATACGCCCTCCTCCCTCCCTTCGGGTCGGTTCCGGAGTGACTCACCGATGCCCCCACCCTCACCGCCTCCATTCGTATCGCAGGTGGCCGCGCTCCGCGCCACCAAGGACTTCTCCGCCAAGTCCCGCGCCGTCGTCGTCACCCAGGCGAAGAAGGACGAGCGCGGCGTCTACATTGGTAAGGGCAAGTGGGTCCAGGACGATGAGAGCAAGTACGCCGCTCGCGATAACTGGTTCACCGGCGGCTGGCCCGGCGGTGAGGTCGGCCTGAAGGAGGGCTTCATCCAGGAGCCCTTCGAGAAGCCCTCCGAGGCTCAGAAGCAGTACGACGAGCTCCCCGACGACGCGAAGGGCGAAGACGACATCTACGTCGGCAAGGGCAAGTACGTCAAGGGCAACGCCAAGAAGTTCGCGGGCAGGGATAACCTGTTCACCGGCGGCTGGGCCGGCGGCGAGGTCGGCCTCAAGAACGCGGAGCAGCTCAAGCTCAAGGTTGGCGACTACGTTCAGATCAAGAAGAAGAGCGGAGGCTTCTTCGGCTTCCTCGGAACCATCACCGGCGGGCCGGCGAAGACGGGCACTGTGAAGAAGGTCGAGGCTGACAAGAGCGGCAAGGTCCAGGTGTCCGTCTCCGTCCTCCCCTTCGACAACGTGGTTGTGTACAACGGCGACGAGCTCGAGAAGATTGACGCCAACTAAGCTCCATGGCGCCTCGTCGTCCAAAATTATTTCGATAAAACCCACTTCTTTCAACTGAGTGTTAGTATTTCGGCAGGTGGGGAGACTTTGACTGGGCGGCTGTCGCCCGGTCTGTCTATGAAGCCTCAGCCATGTAAATCAAAATACGTATTATTCACGGACATATGGTATCTCTCGTCGTATTCAGCTCTACTTCGTGGTCCTGGCGCGGCGACCGGGCGAACAACCGCGATCCATATCCACCGCCGCCAGGCCTAATCCGTCTTGATGGTGTGCTACTGGTATCTGTTGGTACAGCCGTCGCGTCTCCTTGGATCCACGACTTCCTCGAGCCGCGCTCACAAAGCGCGCTCGTTCATCCCCTCGAGTCAACGATCAATCTTCGCCCCTCACTCTCGTTCATCCCTTGATGACGCCCATCTCCCTGAGCTTGGTGGCGATGTTGATCATGCTCCCGAACCACGCCACCGCCCTGATGGCGGCGACCTCTGGCTTGCCGTTGCGCACCTCGCGACCCGCCCATATCCTAACCTCCGTGGACGCGAGCATCAGCGCCAGGTCCGTGGCCGAGGACGATCGCACGAACGGGTTGTCGGGTAAACCGACGTCCTTCGCCTCGACGCCGTTCTTGGCCGCCTCCATCGCGACCCGCGCGAGCCGCTTCGGGTTGTGCGCCACGAGAAAGTGAATGAGGTTCTGAAACCACACGCGGCTGTACGCGTTGAGCCTGTCCCGCGCCTTGAATGAGAACCAGAGCTTGATCCTCGAGCGAAGGGGACGGGCGGGGACGCGGTACTTGGAGCCGCAGACCCTGCAGTTGGTCTCGCGGTTGCCCTTGGTTCGCATGGAAACCTTTTGCCACTGGCGGAGGCACTTCGTGTGCACGAACTCCTGTTTTGGGATTGGAAAAATCGAAAAGGGTCAGCGGTGGTGGCACGTGGGTCACTTGTTGGAGGGGGGTCAGCCAATGCGTGGTCGAGATGATTGCCACGTCAGATTTTCGTATGACGGTTCAGTCACCCAAGGGCCTGCACTGCAGACTAATTTCGCAATTCTGCCCCACATCATTTTTCATCGTTCGCGCGGGAGTTATTTTTTCACGGTTGTCTTCCAAGAGGGGGGAGGGTTGAGAGGGGGGGGGCTTTGGTCGCACCTGGGAGCCGGTGCAGTCGCACGGGGCGATGAGCTCGCCACGCTCGGGGCCCGCGAAGCAGAACCTGCAAGAGTTCGTGGGCTCGCAGAATCGGCAGTTGATTTCGTCCTCCTCCTCCTTGTCACGCGCCTCGGGAAGATCGTTCTGGTCGAGAATGTCCCCGGGAACCTCCTTCGCCAGTGTGAAGAGACAAGAGTTGGAGCAGCACCTTTTGGGAGGCTTGGGAGGCTCCTCCATCTCGAGGTCGAGAGCCTCGTTATCGGCGACGCAATGATTACGAAGCTCCCAAAGCGTCAAACCGGTGCCCATGAAGATGAGTCCCGCGCGCGACATGGCCACCGCGTTCGCCGGGATGCCGCGGCTTTTTTTTTAAGTTCGAGAGGACCCGACTCTTTCCCGCGGGATCAACTCCGAAGACCGCGCCGGGACGTATCGTCGCGACGTCGAAACCGTCGGCACGTCGCGCTCGTGAGCAAACGATGCGATGCGACGAAGATGCGGGCGCGGGATCGATCGCGGCCGATCGCGCGTCTCGTTGTGGCCGCCGCGCGGCGGTCGCCCAACTCGATATTCACCACGTCGAAAACGGCGCGAAAGGAGATCTTTGAGAACTCGCGTTCACCACTTTTGCCACGGTGGCAATCTCACGGAGGACGCGTCTCTGGGTGTTTTACAACGGCGCGCTCGGGGCCCGGAGGCTTTCTATGTACAGCATCGATCGCCCGCCGACGTCCGGCGACGCCTCACGCGCCTCACGCGTCGCCGCCGTATCGAGCGACGTGTCCCAGCGCGCGTCGAGCCAGCGCGGTCGTGTCTCGCACGTGGCGCGTCCACGACGACTTTTTCGCCGCCTCGTCGCGTTCGCGCTCCTCCCGTTCGCGCTGGTACGCGTCGTACCACCGTTCGCTGCTGCGCTTCCACACCGACTTTTCCCTCGCCTGCTCGTCGACGTCGCGCCTCAGCTGCTCGCTCGACGCGATCGACTCCGCCAGCCGCGTCTCGAGCTCGGCGACGTCCCGGAGCGCGAGCGACAGCTGTGTTCGCACGCGCTCGCGCTCCGCCTCCCGGCCGAGGAGACTCGCGGCGCACAGCTGTGCGTCGTCCCGAGCGGCGCGTGCGTCGTCGTCGTCGTCGTCG